>Ga0255338_1001840_pt1 | contig 36300 bp, 35 predicted proteins | sample MeOH1_35cm_T4_19_FD_203715 | JGI IMG/M metagenome (GOLD analysis project Ga0255338, IMG submission 203715) | Sandy soil microbial communities from University of British Columbia, Vancouver, Canada - MeOH1_35cm_T4_195 | ecosystem: Engineered > Artificial ecosystem > Sand microcosm > Unclassified ...
ACCAGCATTCCCAGAGTCTCGTGCCAGACGATATCGCTCCGTGTGGCGGGATCGATACCTTGTCGCATGAGCCGCCCGAAGCCCCCCGGCCCGAGGATGAAGGCGATCGTCACGGCGATGGCTGTGACCCAATGAAGAGCCCGACTGAGAAAATCGTAATGGAATGTGGATGGTCGATTCATGGCATTACCTTGGAACTTGAAGCGATTGTGCGTACCTTTTGTGAATTTTCGTTCAAGAAATTTTCCGCTCCGGCACGGGGGCTGTTAACCTTGAAAAGATGGCGTCATCCCCCCAACAGCTGAAGATTCAAACCGACAGGTGCCGGACGTGAGCAAAGCCCGTCCGCCTATTCACCAGATTGAGCTCTACATCACCGAGCTGTCGGCATTGTTCAATTCGATGGATCCGACGCCGTTCCATCACCGCGACCTTGATGCGGATGCACGTGAATTTCTGGAGAGTTGGGCCATGGAGTTTCCCCAGGGCAGCCACTTTCAGATCCATGTTCACATCGAGAACATGCCGCCCGAGAACCCGGAGCCGCTGGTCACGGAGGCGATTCACAACTACTTTGAATACAAGGCCCTGCTGACCCAACGCAACCTGCGCTTGCTGCTGCTGGAAGGCCGCACCAGCCTGCTGATCGGCCTGAGCTTCCTGGCCCTGTGTCTCCTGGGTGCCGGCATGCTGCCCAACGCCGCGAACGACACCTTCCTCCGGGTGCTGAAGGAGAGCCTGACCATCTCCGGCTGGGTCGCCATGTGGCACCCGATTCAGATTTTTCTGTACGACTGGTGGCCTCTCGTCCGAAGAGGCCGGATCTACAAGCATCTGCAGCAGGCCAGCGTGCACGTACGGCCAGGAAAACGGCAACACGCGTAACGGCTCTGCGTGTCCTCACTCGGAGCGCCCACCCAGGCCGCACTAGGGGCGACTGCTAGCGAATAGCGCTAATTGTCCCAGTCACCACCGCCACCGCCGACGTCAACGGAGCCGGCATCATCCCAGGAACTGGTGTCGTTGACACCAAAGTTCTGACCGCCCATATCCGGATTGCCGGCAATCGGCTGGTAGTCATTGCTGGCCAAGCTGTCAGACGGCCGTGAGGACTGGTCATGGTGACCCATGAGGTTCCGGCCGATGGCCTCGGCCGCCATCACGCCGGCGCCAACGGCCAGTCCTGTGGCAACACCCCCCACGATGGCGCCCCCCAGACCGGTCCCGGCGGGTTGGCCGTAGGTGGGCTGCATGACGCCACCACCACCCATGCCAAAGCTCTGGGGACCACTCAAGCCGCCCTGCGTTCCATAGACGGGTTGCTGGGCATATGGCGCAGGTTTCCTCCCGCGGAACATGAAGTACCCCAAGACGATGACGCCACCGGCCAGCAAAAGCGGCAGGCCCCACGAGAAAGAAGAGGAAGACTGGTTACCGGCGACCGCGTCATGCACGGAGGCGCCAGTGGCCGTTACCGGCCCGCTCTGGGTCAAGAGTTGCGAGCGAAGCGCCTGGACAGCCTCCGGCTTGGCAAAGGGAAGCCCGGGCGCCAATTTCTCGGCGGCGGCCAAGGCCGCACGGGCACGCGGCAGGTTGCCCTGACGGGCATACAACTCACTTTGCACAAAGTGGGCTTTGGCACTGTTGGGGTGCGAAATCAGCACCTGCTGCATCATGACCTGGGCCTGCTCCAGTTTGCCGGCCTGCGCCACGGCATAGACCTCGTTCAAGGTCGGCTCCGACTGAGCCATGGCAAACCCGAAGCTTAAAAGTGCGACGGCAAGAATCCATTTACATGCGCGTTGAATCATTGATTTGTATTCCATTGGTAGTGACCTCAGAACTAAAACGCTCTGTCCTAGCCATGTGATGACGATCAGTCCGATATCAAGGACGGAATTGATGCCAGCTTTACAAAGCACATGAATTGCAACCGGCTTGGAGGCCAGGCATTTCAAGATTCCGCGTCCATTCTGGTGCGCAGTTTGCCCCTTTACAAAGATACCGTAAAGATAGGTAAATAGGCCGGATTTCCTCCTCTTCGTCTTCAATTTGCCGAGCTTCCAACCGATGTTCAATGGGCTTCCCCATTCCAACGAAAGAGAGCAACCATGAGCATCAGCATCAGCAATTCGCAAAGCGCGTATTCCACATTGCCTGTGCAAGGCACGGCACCGACGCAAGTCGGCGGCAGCAATGATCCGGATGGTGACGGTGACGGCGGGCGTGTGCATCACGGCGGCCACCACGGACGCGGTGGTCAGGTGCAGCAGGCCATGCTGCAGGCCTTGCAGAGCATGGGTTTGTCGCTGCCACAACAAACCGGCAGCAATGCGAGCACCGATGCAGACAAGGATGGCGATTCCAATGGCACAACGGCAGCGACCAGCGGCGTCAAGACCGATATGCGCCAATTCATGCACGCCCTGTTCCAGGCGGTCAAAGGCGAAAAAGCATCGACCAGTTCCTCGGGCGATTCGTCAGCGAACACCTCTGATCCCAAGTCGAGCTTTGCATCCAGCCTGTCCGCACTGATTTCACAGGTTAGCAACGGTTCGGCCCCAGCCGAACTGCAAAGTGCCTTCGACAAACTGTCCTCTGATCTTCAGGCGTCCGGCACAGCCACGGCCACTGGCGCTGCCGCAACGGAGGCAAGTACAAGCAGCAACTCGCAAGCCACGCTGCAGGCATTGCTGACCAAGTTGCAGCAGAACCTGGGTTATGGAACCTCCAGCATGGCGAACACCGGCAACGTCATCAGCACTCAAGCCTGACGATGTCGCCATCGGGCAGATGTTGGCCCCGCACCGGTGGCCCGCATCGCTTCCGAACGACTGACCGCTCAGGGCTGCGAAGGCAGCCCTGAGCTACTCGTAGCGCAGCGCCTGGATCGGCAACAGCCTGGAGGCGCGCCGCGCCGGGTAGAAGCCGAAGAAGATGCCCACCAGCGCCGAGAAGCCGGCCGCCAGCAGGATGGCACCGATCGACATGCTGACCTGCCAGCCGGCAAAGCGGCCCACGGCCCAGGTCGAGACCGCGCCCAGCAGCACGCCGATGGCGCCGCCAATGAGTGACAGCGTCACCGCTTCGATGAGGAACTGCGCCAGGATGTCCTTGCCGCGCGCGCCCACCGCCATGCGCAGGCCGATCTCGCGCGTGCGCTCGGTCACGCTCACCAGCATGATGTTCATGATGCCGATGCCGCCGATGATCAGGCTGATGCCGGCCACCGCCGCCAGCAGCAGCGTCATGATGCGGCTGGCCTCCTCCTGCGCCTGCAGGATTTCCGTCAGGTTGCGCACCATGAACGGGTCTTCGCCGCCCACCTGCACCTTGAAGCGCTGGCGCAGCAGGTCCTTGATGCCCTCTTCCGCCGCCTTCATGCTCTGGCCCTCGCGGATCTTCACCGAGATCGAACCCACGCGCTTGAGGCGGCTGGTGGCGTCGCCGCCCCAGATGCGGTTGCGCAAGGTACTGATGGGAATCATCAGCACATCGTCCTGGTCCTGCCCCATCGAGTTCTGGCCCTTCGGCAGCAGCACGCCGACGATCTTCATCGGCACGCCGCGCACGCGCACCGTCTGGTCCACCGGGTCCTGCTCGCCGAACAGTTCACGCGCCACGGTAGCGCCGATCCAGGCCACCTTGGCCGAGCCCGCCAGTTCCGCCTGGTCGAACAGGCGGCCCGACGTCAGCCCCCAGTCGCGCGCCTCCAGGTAGTCGTTGGTGACGCCGAAGACGGTGGTGCCCCAGTTGGTGTTACCGGCCACCACCTGGCCGCTGGTGCGCGAGGTCGGCGCCGCCACCTGCACCTCGGGAATTTCAATGGCAATCGCCTGCGCGTCTTCTTCGGTCAGGCGCTGGCGCGTCTGCGCGCCCAGGCGCACACCGGCCTGCGACACGCCGCCGGGCAGCACCAGCATGATGTTGGAGCCCAGCCCCTTCATCTGCGCCTGCACGCGCGCCGTGGCGCCGTTGCCGACGGCAATCATGGTGATCACCGCGGCCACGCCGATGATGATGCCCAGCATGGTCAGGATGCTGCGCAGCGTGTTGGCAGCCAGGGCGCGCCAGGCGCTGCGCAGTGCGGCAAGCAGGTTCATGGTTGCACCGTCCCCGCCAGTTGCCCCACGTCGGCCGCTTTCACCTCGCCAGAGCCCACCACCCGCGCATGCAGCTCGCTCTGGCGCCACTCGGCCAGCGGGCTGCGCTGCGTGTCTTCCACGATCTGGCCGTCGCGAAACACCAGCTTGCGCCGTGCCCAGGTCGCGATGTCGGCCTCGTGCGTCACGATCACCACCGTCATGCCCTGGTGGTTCAGTTCGTTGAGCAGCCGCATGATGTCTTCGCTGGTCTTGCTGTCCAGCGCACCGGTGGGCTCGTCGGCCAGGATCAGTTGCGGGTTGTTCACCAGCGCGCGCGCAATCGCCACGCGCTGCTGCTGGCCGCCCGACAGCTCCGACGGCGTGTGCTGCCAGCGCTCGCCCAGGCCCACCCGCTGCAGCGCCGCCAGCGCGCGCTCGCGCCGCTGCACCGCATTCACGCCGGCATAGACCATCGGCAATTCCACGTTCTCCAGCGCGCTGGTGCGCGGCAGCAGGTTGAACTGCTGGAACACGAAACCGATGCGCCGGTTGCGGATCGAGGCCAACTGGTCCGGCGCCATCGCCTCCACCTCTTCGCTCGCCAGCCGGTACTCGCCGCTGGTGGGCAGGTCCAGGCAGCCCAGGATGTTCATCAAGGTGGACTTGCCCGAACCCGAAGCGCCCATGATGGCCACGAAGTCGCCCTCCTCGATGTCGAGCGACACGCCTTGCAGCGCATGCACCGTCATGCCGCCGCCGGCCGCGTGCTGCTTGGCCGTGCCCATGCGGTAGGTCTTGGTCAGCGCGCGCGCTTCGATCAGAGCCATATCTAGAACAGCATGCGCGGGCCGGTGGCGGCCGGGCGCGTCGTCGGGGAGGAACCGGCGCTCACGGTGCCGGTGATCACGGGCGCACCTTCCTTCAGCTCGGCCGCATTGGGCGAGTTGGGCAGCACCAGCAGTTCGGTGCTGGTGCCGTCGGTGATCCCCAGACGCACGTTGAGCGCCTTCGGCCGGCCGTCGGCATCCATCACATAAATTCGGCCGCGCGTCACGGTGCGGCCGGCCAGCTCGACCATCAAGGCGGCGTAGCGCGTCTTCTGCTCCGGCGTCAGCAGCTCGCCAATGCGGGCGCGGATGTCGGCCGTGATGCGCTCGCGCGCCCGGGTGCGCTCGGCCTCCGGCACGTCGCGCAACTGCATGAACTTCGGCCGCGCCTCGGCGTAGATGGCGTCCACCTTCTCGGTCTGCGCCGCATCGAGCTGCAGCTCCTTCACCAGCCGGTTGCGGAACTCGGTGGCCGGGCCGCTGGCAGCCGCGGGGGCGGCAGGTGCAGCAGCCGGTTTTTCAGCGGCATTCGGGGCTGAAGCCCCCGTCGATGCTGCGCCAGGCGCTACGTTATTGCTAGCATCCGGCGCCGGCTCCACGCCGGTTATGCGCACGCGCAACGCCGAGTTGGGCACCTTGAGCGCGCTCTCGCGCACGTCGGTCACCACCCGCACATTGGCCGTCATGCCGGGCAGCAGGCGGCCGTCGTTGTTGGCGAAAGTCACCACTGCCACATAGGTCACCACATTGGCCACGTTGGTGGCGGCCTTGCGCACCTGGCTGATCTGGCCCTCGAAGGTCTGGCCGGGGTAGGCGTCCACCGTGAAGCTGGCCTTCTGCCCGCTACGGATGCGGCCGACGTCGGCCTCGTCGATGGCGGCCTCCACCTGCATCTCGCGCAGGTTCTGCGCAATGATGAACAGCTCGGGCGACTGCAGGCTGGCGGCCACGGTCTGGCCTTTCTCAATGGCGCGCTTGATCACGATGCCGTCCACCGGTGAGGTGATGCGCGTGCGCGCCAGGTCGATGCGCGCCTGCGCCAGCGCCGCCTCGCGCTGCGCCACCGCGGCCTGCGCGCTCTTCACCTGCGCTTCGGTCACGCCCAGTTGGGCCTCGGCCGCCTTCACCGCCTCCAGCGAAGTGTTGACCAGCGCGTTCGACTTGTCAGCCTCGCTGCGGGCGATGAACTCCTTGCTCACCAGCATCAGGTTGCGCTCGTGCGTACGGCGCGCTTCGACCAGGTCGGTCTGGGCGCGCGACACCTGGGCCCGGCTGGCCGCCACATTGGCCTGGGCCGTCAGCACCACGGCGCGCGCGGCGTCCACGTCGGCCACGGCGGAGCGCACGCGGTACTCGAAGGTCTCGGGGTCGATCACGGCGATCAGCTGCCCAGCCTTGACCTCGGAATTGAAATCGACGTAGATGTCCTTGATCTGGCCCGACACCTGGGTGCCCACCGTCACCTGCGTCACCGGGCTCACCGCCCCGGTGGCCGCCACCGCCGCCTGCAGCGGCCCGCGTTCGATCTTGCCGGTGCGGTACTGCACGTCGTCCGCGCCGCCGCGCTGAAACCACCACCAACCGGCCGCGCCCAGCAGGGCCACCGCCACCGCGCCCGCCACAAGATATGTTTTCTTCATGCGGCCATTGTAGGAACAGCACCCCGCCCCCGGGTCAAATCAGGTATCCGCCATGTAAAGACGCAGCAAACCTCTGCCACTTTGCCGTCATTCGCACCCGCCAGCAGCATTTCACGCCGCGCCCGCTGCATTCCGTCGCACGGCGCTGGCTCCTCCCGCGCCACCCGCGCACAGTCCGCTCCACGGTTCAACCCTTCCCTGGAGGACACCATGCCACTGACACCCGTCATCGCCATCCACCTCAGCGCCGCCCTGGCAGCCACCGTCATCGGCCCCTTCGCCCTGTGGGCGCGCCGTGGTCGCACCCAGCGCCCGCGCCTGCACCGCGCCTTCGGCTACGCCTGGGTCACGCTGATGGTGGTCACTGCCGTCTCGGCACTCTTCATCCGCAGCTCCACCATCGTGAACATCAAGGGCTACACGCCCATCCATCTGCTGATTCCCGTGGTCTTCGGCCTCCTCATCATGGCCTTCTGGCTCCTGGCGCGCGGCAACATCCAGGGCCACCGCAAGGCCATGTTGCGGCTCTACCTGGGCGCCTGCGTCGTCGCCGGCGGCTTCACCCTGCTGCCCAGCCGCTATCTGGGCCAGCTGGTCTGGGGCCAGTGGCTCGGTCTGGTCTGACCCCCTTCCCCCTTCCTTCACCCCCTGGAGAAAAGCCATGAACTCGCAGCACCACGAATCCGACCTCGACCGCCTGGCCCGCAAGCACGCCAGTGCCAAGCTGGGCTGGTACTTCCACGCCTGCATCTACATCCTCGTCAACCTGCTGCTGGCCGGCCTGGCCACCCTGAGCGGGCGCCACTGGGCCGCCTTCCCCGCCCTCGGCTGGGGCCTGGGCCTGGCCATCCACGGCTTCGTGGTGCTGCTGAGCACCAGTGGCTACCAGTTGCGCGAGCGCATGGTGCAGCGGGAACGTGAACGCCTGGCCCAGCGCGATCCGTGGTAAACCCAGACATCCCGCCATGAAGCCCACCCTACTCACCCGCCTGCGGCGCATCGCCGCCCTGACTGTCAGTGCCCTGGCCTGCCTCGCCGCCCAGGCCAGCGTGGGTCTGACAGAGCTGCCAGGCCACGACGGCGACGGCCCCGTCACCGTCTTCTACCCGTCCAGCAGCCCGGCGCAAGCCGTGCAGCACGCCAACGTCACGCTGTCCGTCGCCCCGCAAGGCTTGCCCGAACGCGGCAACGGCCGCCTGATCGTGCTCTCGCATGGCTCGGGGGGCGCCCCCTGGTCGCAAAGCGACCTGGCCCTGCACCTGGTGGGCGCCGGCTTCGTCGTCGCCATGCCCGAACATGCCGGCGACAACTGGCACGACCACCGCAAGATCGGCCCCGACAGCTGGAAACTGCGCCCGCTCGAAGTTTCGCGCGCCATCGACGCCCTGGGCCAGGACACGCGCTTCGCGCCGCTGCTGGACCTTCAGCGCGTCGGCGTGTACGGCATGTCTGCCGGGGGCCACACCGCGCTCACCCTGGCCGGCGGGCGCTGGTCGGAGACGCGCTTGCGCGAACACTGCGACGCGCACCTGGCCGAGGACTTCATCGCCTGCACCGGCGCCGTCACCGAACTCACCGGCGGCTGGCTCGACGGCCTCAAGAAAACCATCGCCCAGGCCATCATCCACCTGCGCCTGCAGGACGATGCATGGCAAGGCCACACCGATCCGCGCGTGCGCGCCGCGGTCGCCGCCGTCCCGTTCGCGGCCGACTTCGATCCCGCCAGCCTGGCCCGCCCGCGCGTGCCGCTGGGGCTGATCGAAGCCGAGCAAGACCACTGGTTGCGGCCGCAGTTCCACAGCACCTCCGTGCTGGCCGCCTGCACCGGCTGCGAACTGCTGGCACGCCTGCCCAACGCCGGCCACGGCGCCCTGCTCGCGCCCTTGCCCCCGGCCGACAAGCTGCCGCCCCGGATCGAACGGCTGCTGGCCGACCCGCCGGGCTTCGACCGCACCGAACTGCCTGCGCTGTACCAGCGCATCGGCGGCTTCTTCCAGAAACACCTGCTGCCCTAGAATCGTTTGGCATGATCTCCCCGTTGTCCCCTGAAGAACTCGAACGCCTCGCGCAACGGCGCGCCAGCGCCAAGCTCGGCTGGTACGCCCATGCGGCGGTGTATGTGCTGGTCAACCTGTTCCTCTTTGCCATCTCCCGCTACGCCTTCGGCACGCGGCCCTGGTCCGTGGCGCCGCTGCTGGGCTGGGGTGTCGGGCTGGCGCTGCACGGCCTGTCGGTGTTCCTGCTGGGCAAAGGCAGCGGCCTGCGCGAGCGCATGGTGCAAAAGGAACGCGAGCGCCTGCAGCGCACAGCGGGGCGGCACTGAACGCCAGCACCGACGCGCCATGAAGATCGACTGGTTCGAAAAACTTCGCACCTACCTGCAGGTACTGGCCTTCGCACTGGCCGTGGCCACCCTGCAATACGCCTTCATGCCCGAGCGGCCCTACGGCCCGCCGGTGGTGTACTCGCTGCTCATCGCCACCATCACCTGGGCCATCATCGACATCGGGCGCGAAATGTTTCCCTCCAGCGCCGAAACCGGCTGGCCCCACGGCTGGCCCGGCATCCTGCTGGTGGCAGGCGGCATCGCGGCCGGCTACCTGCTCGGCACCTCGATCGGCGACCGCTTCTGTGCCGTCTTCGGCTGGCACGCCGCCGACATCGGCAACCGCGAGAACCTCGCGCGCAGCTCCATCCTCATCACCGTGCTGGCCGGCATGGCCGGCACCTACTACTTCTACAGCAGCAACAAAAGCGCCTACCTCGAACGCAAGATGACCGAGGCGCACCGGCATGCCAACGAAGCCCGCCTCAAGCTGCTCGAAAGCCAGCTCGAGCCGCACATGCTGTTCAACACCCTGGCCAACCTGCGCGCGCTGATAAACACCGACCCGCCGCGCGCCACCGCCATGCTCGACCGCATGATTGCCTATCTGCGCGCCACCCTCAGCGCCTCGCGCCAGGGCACGCACCCGCTACGCGCCGAGTTCGAGCGCCTGCAGGACTACCTGGAACTCATGACCGTGCGCATGGGCCCACGCCTGCGCTACACGCTGGACCTGCCGCCCGAGCTGGCCGAGCAGCCGGTGCCGGCACTGCTGCTGCAGCCGCTGGTGGAAAACAGCATCACGCACGGGCTGGAGCCCAAGGTGGACGGCGGCAGCATCACGGTGCAGGCGCGGCGCGAGGGTGCGCAACTGGTGCTGGAAGTGAGCGACACCGGCATCGGTCTGGACGCCGGCAACGGCACGCCCGGTGGCACCGGCTTCGGCCTGGCCCAGGTGCGCGAACGCTTGGCCACCGAGTACGGCGCGCAGGCTGCTCTGAATTTTGTAGCTGCTGGCGCAGGCGGGACAAGGGCTACCATCACTTTTCCTTATCAAGCATGAGCAGCACCACCCACCCCACCGCCCTGATTGCCGAAGACGAGCCGCTGCTGGCCCAGGCCCTGCAGGCCGAGCTGGCGCGCGCCTGGCCGGCGCTGCAGGTGCTGGGCGTAGCGGGCAACGGCGAAGCGGCCATGGCGCAGGCGCTGGCGCTGCAGCCCGACGTGCTGTTCTTCGACATCCGCATGCCCGGCGTGGGTGGGCTGGAAGCCGCCGCCGCGCTGGCCGATGTCTGGCCGCAAGACGGGCCGCAGGGCAAACCCTTTCCCGCGCTGGTGTTCGTCACTGCCTACGACCAGTACGCCGTGCAGGCCTTCGAGGCGCAGGCGGTGGACTACCTGCTCAAACCGGTGCAACCCGAGCGCCTGCAAAAAACCGTAGCCAAAGTGCAGCTAGCCCTTGCCAAACGTGCGCCAGGCGCTATGAATTTTGAAGCAACGCTGGCACAGCTGCGCCACTTGCTTGCCGCACCCGCCGCAGCCCCCACGGCCCCTAGCGCACCGCTGCGCCTGCTCCAGGCCAGCGTGGGCGCGGCCATCCGCATGGTGCCGGTGGACGAGGTGCTGTATTTCGAAGCCGCCGACAAGTACGTGCGCGTGCTCACCGCGGAACACGAGCACCTGTTGCGCACCCCGCTCAAGGAACTGCTGCCGCAGCTCGACCCGCAGGCCTTCTGGCAGGTGCACCGCGGTACCGTGGTGCGCGCCGAGGCCATTGAGTCCGTGACGCGCGACGAGGCCGGCAAGCTCTGGCTGCGCCTGCGCGGCAGCCCGGCGCGGCTGGCCGTGAGCCGGCTCTACGCGCACCTGTTCAAGGCCATGTAAGGCACCGTGGCCTTGCTCGTCCCCAGGCCGCTGGGTGACAACTCTGGCAACAAGACCGCCCGCTGTGCCGCCACCGGGAGTGGCAGATAAGCCGCTTGCAGGCTAGCGCGCCTTGTACAGCGTTGTCGCCCCGTCCCATACCCAGGGACGGCCATCTGCGTCGACGGTGAAACTGCCCATGCTGGGTGAATTCGACACCGCATCCCACTGGCCGGCGGAAGCGTTCCGGCGGCGCAGCCGGCTGTTCCATGGCTGATAGACCGCACCGTTGGCGCCGATGGCGACACACGGTGCGGCGTTCGATAAACCGGACAAGCAGGCGTTCAGCTCGTTGCCGGTTGCCGCGGCCCGCACCACCCAGGCCACGCCGTCGAATTCGTAAGTCACGGCGTAGGCAGGATTGGTGCCCGGTCGCGTGGTCGCCCAAAGGTGCCCATTGGGGCCGACGGCAATGTCCGCCATGGGATTGGCATTGGGCGGCGGGATATTGACGCGGACAAAGCGCTGCAGTGAGTTGTCGAAGCGATACAGGTTCCCGCCCTCGCTGGTGGCATACATAGTACCGTCCGGCGCCGGTGCCAGGCCGAAGGCCGCCGGCGTGCTGCACCCGGGCGTCGACGCACAATCCGCGAGCCCCTGTACCTGAACCCAGCGCCCGCCCTGCAAACGCCACACACCCACCGAGGCACCCTGCCCTTGAGGTTTGTTGGATATCCAGTAGCTGCCGTCAGCGGCAAAGACCAGGGCGCGTACCGAGTTGGTCCCGCTCGCGGTCCAGGGCAGGGCAGGCACCTTGGTATCGGCCGTCAGCACGCCACGCGTCGTGTTGTAGGCCCAGAACTGGAACGATGCGTCGATCATGCTGATCTGCCCTGTCAACCCCACGGCCAGCACCACGGGAGGCACTGGGTTATTGTCGAAGCCTACCGGCAGGGTAACGGCATCGAAACGCATCGCCACCGTGAAAGTGAACACCGGCGTTGTCGTTGTGGTGGTGTTCGAGGTACTGGATGCGGCCACGCCCAGGTCGTTGCTTTCGTCGCGACGGAAGAAAGCGGAAGACCAGACTTGCGACCTGCCATCGATGATCCAGGGCCGTCCGCCCGGCCCCACCGCGACCACGTCGGCCGCGACATTCACAAAGTCCCATTGCCCGGTGGCCGGATTCAGTCGGCGCAACTTGCGGTCGGCGTCGGCGACCAGCACCGAGCCGTCCGGCCCGATGTGGATGTCGCGCGCGGCAATGGCCTGCAGTTCGCACGGCGTGCGGTCGCAGCGCCAGAGGCGGTAGTCCTTGGTAAGGGTCCAGGGCCGGCCCCGCGGATCGAGCGCGATGCGGCTGCCCGTCGGCGCGGCGACGTTGTCACCGGCCGGGAGGACCCGGTCGAAACCGGCTCTGTCGGCGTTGTAGCGATAGAGCGTCTCGTCGGTACCGGCGACCATCACCGTGCCATTCGCCGCGATGGCGATGTCCTGGGCGACGATGTTGTAGATCACGCGCCAGCTGGTGCCGTCGTGGCGGTACACCTCGCCGCGCACAGTGACGCCCCACGGCTTGCCATCGGGCGCGACGGCAATGCGCGCAAACTGGCCGGGAAAGGCAATGAAGGCGTTGCGCGTATTGCTCCAGCGCGCCAGCGTGCCATCGAAGACGACGATGAACACGCTGCCCTCGTTGCCGATGGCAATGTCCTGCGCGGCCACGGCCGGCACCAGGCGGAAGTCACCGGGGCCGAGAGGATCGCGTGCCGCTGCCGCCGCACCCGACGTCGCCGGCGGTGCGCCGATGGTGGTCACGGCACCCGTCGTGGCGGTCGCGCCACCAACAGGTGCAGGCACACTGGCCGCTGCGGTAGCGCGTTCTTCGTTGAAGAAGGCGGTGGCATAGATGTCGTGCTTCTCCGTCACCGCCCATGGCCGGCCGCCCGGGCCGACCGCGAGGCGTTCCACCTCGCCGGTCAGCTGCTCCCAACGCTTGTTCAGGCGGTTATAGCGCCAGGGCAACGCGCCGGCCACGGCGAACACGCTACCTTCCGGGCCGATGGCCAGATCCGTCGCCTCGATGCCCGGCACGTCGACCCACTGCTTGCCGTCGTATTGCGCCACCGTACCGTTGTCACGCACCACCCAGGGACGGCCGACAGGATCGACGGCCAGGCGCAGCATCTTTGCCGGGTTGCCCTCCAGCGTCTGCCATTCACCCGCCGCAGGCTGCCAGCGCGCCAGGCGGCCGTCGCCCCCCACGATCCATGCGCTGCCGTCCGCCCCCACAGCCAGCAGGCGCGCCCGGCCCGGCATCTCCTTCCAGCCACCGTTGCCCTGGCGCACGATGCGGCCATCCTCGTCCACGCCCCATAACAAGCCGCCGGGCTCGATGGCGAGCATCGCCAGCCTGCCCGGCACACGCGTCCAGCTGTCCTTGCCCGTCCATTGCCAGATTTCGCCGTTCTCGCCCAGTGCCGCCACATCACCCCGCGGCGAGATGGCAAGCTGCTTGCCGCTGCCGCGCACGCGCCGCCACGACAGGACTTGGGTGAAGACTTGGGGAATGTCGTCCTGCGCCCGCATGCCGGGTTTGGAATCGGGCTGGTGAGCGAAGATTTCGCCGTCGGGCGTGGCGATCCACGGGTTGCCATCGGCGCCCGCAGCCACCACATCGGCTCGGGCGAGAAGCTTCTGCCAGCGTGACTGGGCAGACACCCAGCGCATCGGTTCATGCTCAGCGGAAACGATGTAGGCCGTGCCATCCGGCCCCACGGAAAGATCGCGGGCAACGCCGGGCAGTTTGACCCAGACGCGGCCGTCGAAGCGTTGCGGCGCGCCATCGGCCCCCAGCACCCAAGGCAGGCCGCGCTCATCCACGTCCACCCGCACCAGATGCAAGGGCGCACCTGCTTCGGCGACGAATTTGTCCTGGCGCGCATCGAAATGCGCCAGCGTGCCATCCACCAGCACGACCCAGGTCTGACCCGCGGGACTTGTGCCCACGTCCAGCGCCTTCACATCAGCGATTTCGCGCCACAGCGTCCCGTTGTAGCGGAACAGCGCACCGTTCGCATCCACGGCCCAGGCGAGTTTCTCGTGGGCGGCATCGATGCGGGAGAACTTGCCGGGCAGGCGGATCCAGCCCGCATTGGAGCCGGACCGGCGCAGCCAGACCTGCCCCTCATGGTCGAGGGCGAAGGCCGCGCCGTCGGCACCGACAGAAAGATCGATGGCAGTACCGCGCAGCCGCTGCCAGGCCATGCGCTCCGCATCCGCGGGCTCGGGCCTGCCGGCTGTGGCAGAAGCATTCTGGGCATGAACCATCCCACCGGCGAGTACCAGCCACACTGCCGCCAAAACAGAAAATCTCATGTTCGCCTTGTCGGGGAAGGATCGGTGCGATCAGTAGTAGAGAAACCTCACTGCCGCCTTCAGGCGCGAACTGTGGTCGTTGATGCGCTCCCACGACGCCGCAACGTCGCCCGTGCGGAATTCGCGGTAGAGCGTGCTGCTTTCCAGCGCCTTGGTGATCTCTGCGACATTGGGCAATGGCTTGAACCAGGGCTTGTACTGCGCCTCGAATTCGGCCATGGCCAGTTCCTCAGGGGACATCTTGGCCTTCTCCGCAGCCACGTCGGCCTCGGCACGGTGCGTGTATTGCGCCCGGCGCGGCGTCAGCAGGATCAGCACCGATTTGTAGTAGTCGCGGCTTTCGGCACGGGAGAACAGATACTGCAGCGCCGGCACATCCTGCAGGAAGGGCACACCGTCGCGGTTCTTGGACTGGTCACGCTCGGAGAGGCCCGAGAGGATCAGCGTTTCACCGAACTTCATCACGACATTGGCATTGACCATCGTCTTGTTGGTATCGAGACGGAAGTCGAACTTGACGCTGGTGCTCGGGATCGCGAGGAAGGTACGCTCGGCCACGACGTTGAGCTTGATCAGGTTGTCCGGTAGGAACTCCGGAATCACTGAAAGCTTCACGCCCACTTCCTTCTGGATCTGCACCGCACTGCCCTGCCCGCCCGACACGGCGGCGCCGACGATGTCCTGGCCGGAAAAGAAGACCGAGGGCTGATTGCCCAGGGCCACCAGCGTCGGCCGCGCCAGCACCTCGTCGTGCTGGCCGTTGGCATTGGCGATGTTGAGGCTGTAGGTGACCGCCGGCATCTGGATCAAACGCGTGACCACAGTGGTGCTGGTGGCGTTGGCTGGATTGATGTTGTCGAAGGTCAGGTTGTCGGAGCGGGAATAGCCGGCGGTCTGTGCGATCGGGTTGCCGAACTGGATCTTCAGGCCATCAAGCAAGTTCACGCCCATGGAATGGGTGTTGTCCTCGACGGTGCTGATGATGGTGACGTCCACCACCGCCATCTGCTTCTCGACGAAATCGCCGCGCATGCCGGCTGCCGCGCCCATGCCAGGCACATTCGAGTAGCCACCGGGATAGCCGCCAGGTCCCTGACCGCCAGGGTAGCCGCCCAAGCTCTGCCCGCCGGGATAGCCGCCGGTCACCGGGTAACCAGGGACTGCACTGTTGTTGCCGGCAGGAAAACCGCCACCGGGAATACTGCCCCCTGTCGTGGGGAAGCCCCCCATCTGGGTGCGGATGAAGCCCTCGCGCTGGTAGGCCTGCTTCCAGGAAGCCACGCGGCCTTCGATTTCCTTCATCTCTTCAACACCGATGGCGGAGGCCCGCAGGCGATCCAGGTAGTTTCTTGCCTCCTCGGTCTGGTCAAGGGCGGCTGCGACGATGGCGGAGGCCCGCAGCACGCGCGGATCATCGGCCTTGCCCCCCTGCACGCGGCGCAAACCCTCCAGCGCTGCCGCAGCCACCTTCGGGTCGCGGTTGTAGTACGCCGCGACCGCGAGGTCATAGAGCAGTTCCGGCTCATTGCCCGCATACAGGGCTGCTTCGGCCAGACGCGTCTGAGCCTTGGCGTAGTTGCGCTGGGTCATGGCCAGCAGGCCGCTGTAGTAGCGCGCCAGCCAGTTGGAGTTGTCGAACTGGAGTGCCATTTCGTAGCCCTGCTCTGCCAGGGGGAACAGGCTGCTCTCGCCGCTGGTCCCGCGCAGCTGGTAGGTCACGGCGTTGAGGAAATGGAGGTACGAATTGGAGAGATCGGTTTTTACTGCCAGATTGAAGAGGTCGGAAGCCTTGGCGTAATCGCGCCGGTCCAGGGCCTTCAGCCCCTCCGCTGCGAGTTGTCGCGCAGCCGTGGTGAGCTTGTCCTTGGGCACGGCATCGGCTAGCCGCATTCTTGGCGGCTCGGTCGCCGAGGAGGACAGAGCTCCGTGGCGGGTGAGATCGTCCATGCTCCCACAGCCGGCGAGCAACAGGCCCGCCGAGGTGAGAATGGTTGTTCCAACAACATGCTTGCTCACGTTCATCCCTTTGCTGAATTTCTGACGCTTTGAATGGCAGCCTGTCTTAGCGCTTGCCGCAGTTGCCTGGCGCCCCCGCCAGCTTGAGCGGCACGTTGTAGGCCGCCCCGGCAAAGCAGGAAGACGCCGGCGTGTTCGGCCGGCACGCCACCTGGAACGCGGCCACGTAGTCGCCCGTCACCGCACAACCATTGCCCCGGGTGTTCAGAATCAAGGTGAAGCGTTGCTTGCACTTGCCGGTGGATGCCGCCGTACATTCCGAGGCGTCCTGGCCGGAACTCGCCAGCGAAACCCCGGCCGGGGTCTTGAGCCCGACCGGATTGAGGAAGTTGGGCTGTGGCGTCACCGTCACCAGTTCCACCAGGGCATTGCCATTGGCGTCATAGGCATCCACCTGCTTGCTGACGGCCGAGGCGATGGTCCTGACGAAGGCGTCTTCCGCGGCCTTTTGTTCCTGGGTCCGCAACGGGGAGATATTCCCGCCGGGCAGGCCAACCGGCGTCTGCTGCTGGGGCGGCGTGGCAGCCACTGCGAGGGCCTTGGGGTCGAGGGGCGGCATATCGCCGCCCATGGCCAGGACCCATTGGCTCCACATCTCGTTTCTTCCTTCCGGTGTCTGGGCGTAGCTGCCCAGGACGATTGGCTGTTTTGCGCCGGCCAGCTTGGCCTGGAGTTCCGGCCCGGTGTTGGCGTTCCGGATGGCCTGCTCGATCACGATCCAGGCAATGTCCACGGCGACACCAATCATGAAACCGCTTGCTCCGGATGCAACCGTACGGATCATTCCGAGGGACTCCTTGACACTTTCTGTTGCCACCTCGCCCGCTACCCGCTCGGAGGTCTTTTCTGCCGCTTGAGTTCCCGCCTTCATCGCCGCCCTACGTGCCTCAAATGTCTCGTCGATTTTTTCGGCTGGGAAAACAAAATTCCGCACCTTCGGTGACATCAGTACCCCGGCCACTGCGACGGCCGTCGCCCCTCCTGCGGCAGTGCCCTTGGCAACCGATGCGACAGTAATGTCGGTGAATTCGGGATCGGCGAAGAGCATTTCCCCGGAGCCACCTTGTCCGTGGGATACGGACTTCAGGTACTCCTTGGTATCCCGCCAGGTCTGGTAGGCAGCCAGCGCGTTGCTGGCCAGGTAAGTGCGGTACAGGCGCCAGGCCTCGGCGAAGCTCTGCGCCAGTTTCTTTTCGTCGGCGCTTGCCTGGCCAGGGTTGTTGATGGCCGCGGTGACACGGGAGTAGGCCGCCAGCTTCAGGACAGCACTGTTCTGGGGACTGCGGGCAATTTCGTCCCAGGCCTCCTGAACAACCTGTGCTGGCGATTTGTTCGTCTTGCCTTGCTTGTTCAGTTCATCCGTCATGCCGGCGGCAAGGGTCTCGATCAGGGTGCGCTGCCGGATCAGCGCCCGGGCCACTTCCTCGCCCCCGGGCAGGCCGAACAAGCCCGGCTGGCGGTAAGGCGCCAGGCTCCAGGTGACCTGCAGGGGGGAGCAGGCCGCATCCGACCAGACCGGATTGGCATTGCGGTCGAACCCGGCCGGGCATTGCCAGCAGGTGCCGCCCAGGCTCTTGCCCACCGATTCGGGAAGCGGGCTGGCACCGAACTGCTTACGTATCCGGCCCAGGATTTCCGGTCGTTTGCTGGAGGCAGGATCCAAAAAGCTTCCTGGGGCGCAGGAGAAATCGGATGTTCGGCTGGCGCGGGCGAAGCTGCGCCCGGCCGGCTTCTCGCAGGCGTTGCTTCCGTTCACAGGCAGCACGGTGCGGATCGTGCCTTCCGGGCAGCTCCAGCATTCCCCGCCGTTGCGCGGATCCATGAAAAGCCCGGGCGGGCAGGTCCGCTTGCCTTGCATTTTGGCGTGGGCTGTTTGCTCGGGGATGCCTCTGGAACAGGCATTGGCCTCGGCGATGTGGTTGCCGGTCCGGTTGTAGCCCGCCGGGCACCGGTAGCATCCGCCCCCCTGATAGACATCAAAAAAACTTCCGGACTGGCAGTCGGTCGGCAACGGCGTGCTCTTGATCTTTTGGGCTCGGCTGAACACCTCGTGTGCTGCGATGAAGCAGGCATTGGGCGCATCGATGTGGGCCAGTGAGCGTGCGAATCCAGGGGGGCAGCTGTAGCACTCGCCGTCGCGAATGGGATCGAAGAAGCTGCCGGGCGGGCAGGCACCCTGCGCAAATTTCGCCGGGCTGGAGAGGAGGGAGGAGCTGTCGAACTTGAAGCAGGCCAGGCTGCCGTCTACGGCGTCACTACCCCGCTGGTAGCCGGCCGGGCAGCTGAAGCAGCCGCCGCGCCCCAGGTCGGGGAAGCTGCCGGCCGGACAGGATCCGACGGCATCGGCCTGAAATACCGCCGGCTTGGTGTCGCAGGGGGGTTGGAGTTGGCCTTTGTAATAGGCGCCGCAGACAGGCTTTGATTCGCCGTACGGGCCATAGCTGCGGTCCCCGGGCAGTCGCTGGCCATTGGACGCATCAATGAGCACCGTGACCTTCTGGGGTGCTGTATCCACCTTGGAGGGGTCGAAGTCCTTGTTGTACTGGATCGTGACGGGCCGCTGGGTATGGCCCGGCGTGGATTGGAGCGTGATGTTTCCCGGCTGTACCGGCTGTAGCTGCTGAACCTGTTGCAACGGCTGCGAGTAGCCTTGGGCCAATGCGGAAGCCGCATGAAAAACCAGCGCGAACAGAGACAAAAAGACGAGGCGCGGTAACAGATACTTTCGCAGGCGCGTTCCCATGAGCTTCTCTCCCTAAGCAGCCAGTTGCTGGCGATGGCCAACAGCCATTCGATCCTTGTTCATTGGACAAGCCGTTGCCCGGCATCGGGCCAAGGCCTGTCTCATCCCACTTCAGCGCGCCTGGCTGTCGTCGTCTCCGGAATGGCTGCGCCAGGGTTAACCCTTGACGCCATGCATCGCAAGACGCGCTGAAATCAACCTGGCAGGATGTCGGAAATCTCAGGGTCTGGCTATCACAATTCCGCAAGACACGGATGTGCTGCGAACATCACACGCCCAGGAAGGGCGCACCCGTTCAGGCGGGAGAGCGGCTACCGAGCGAGCGGCACAAAGTCTCTGACGGCCGCTCGTGGAACATGCGGTGGTAGTCCCGCGCGAAGGCCCCCAGATGCAGAAAGCCCCAGCGGACAGCGGCACTCGTGACGGTGATCCCGGCGTGGGCGGGACGGCGCAAGGCATCGTAAACACGGCCCAGGCGCACCGTGCGCAAGTAGGTGGTAGGCGACATGCCGAGGTGCTGGAGGAAGCTGTACTGCAAGGTCCGCTCCGACACCCGGGTGTACTGGCAAATTTCGGCCATGCAGGGAACCGACCCCGCTTCCAAGGCCGCATCGATGAATTCCTTGGCTCGGCTCACCACGCCCAGCACGCGCCGGTGGGCGTGCAGGCCCGGGTCATTACCGTGCACGATCTTGCTGGCATCGTTGAGCGTCAACAGCGTGGCTTCAAGCAAGGCGCGCCGGGCCTGCACCGGGCTCAGCTGTTTTTTCCTGAAGAGGTCGAGCACGCTGCCCAGTGCGGCGGCAAATTCGGGCTGCCGTGGTGTGTCGAAGGTGGCCAGTTGGCGGGGCGCTGCGGTGAAGCGCTCATCGAGCACGCAGATCTTTGCCCATAACTCCGCCTGGGGGATGCGCAAGAAGAGCGAGGCCTGGTCCGGCGGCAGGCGAACGTCGAATTCCGTGCGGGCCGGCAGGAGATAGACATGGGTGTCCTGCACGGGAAACTGGGAAAACCGGGCTATCCCATTGGGGTTGTAGACGAGGGACACCGTGCAGTAGTCGGGCGCCATCATGCCCATCTTGTGCACCGCCTGCCCCTGCCATTCCCGTATCACGGACAAGTCGTCCAACGCCAGCTCCTCGAAGCGGCCGGCATAACGCCCGGAACTCAGCTGGCGGTATTCGATGGGCAACCACGACAGCAATGCCGCCTGTTCGCTGGCATCGACCGGATCATGTTTGCTGACGGAGGGCGTCTCGTGCAAGTCAGCCGATACCGGCCCCTGGGCATCCATGCTACGTGCCTGCTCGCCCCAGAAGCCATTGCTTTCCCTGTTCATTGAAGCCTTCCGTTGCCCAGCCAGAACGATTTCATGAGGAATGTGAAGACGATGGATTTTCCCAGGCGCCAATTATGTGGCGGGAAGCAGCATGCTGTTTCGCCGACGAACGGCCTCAAGTCAGCACCAAAGCTGCCGTTAACAAAAGTACTGGGCTCGGTTTTGGCGAACTGCCCAGTGGTCCACCCCGCGGGGTGACGCCGGTTTTGTCTCCTCGGCCAGCTTTATCAGGGTCTGGTCTTTAGCCCGCAGGTGCTCCTCTCCTGCGGGCTTTTTATTTTTGGCCGGCCAAGGACCGCGGGACTCAGTCGCGGTCCCAGCCGCGGCGGCCTTCCCAGTGGCCCTCGCGCTCATGCTCGCGGTAGCCGTAGCCACGGTCCCAGCCGCGGTGCTCATGGCGCCAGCCGGGCGGGCCGTAGTACACCGGCACCGGCGGCATGTAGACCACCGGCCGCGGCGGCGGCATGTACACCACGGGCGGGTACGCCACCACCGGCGGTGCGCTGGCCGCGCCCACGTACACGCCGGGCGAGCCCACGCCGATGGACCAGTAGATGTTGTCGCCGTGCGCCTGCGCCGCACCGGCGCCCAACAGCAGCGCCGCGGCACCGGCCAGGGCGGCAAAGGGTTTGAGCAGGGATTTGGCTTTCATGTCGGTTCCTTTTCAGTAGCGGGCGCCGGATACCGGCTGCCCAACTCCCTAACGCCTGCCCCCGGCCGCCCGGCCGACGCGCAAACTGTGACTTGCGTTTCCGTGTGTAAAGACGGCGGGGCCGGGTCTAAAATCGTCCAATGAGTACCGCCAGCCCCACTGATAACGACAAAGCCCCCGCCAAGGCCAGCAACTTCCTGCGCCAGATCATCGAAAGCGACCTGACGCACGGCACCTATTCCGGCCGCCACTGGGGCGGCACGCCCGGCAACGCCACCCACCACGAACAGGGCCAGCCCGACCCGGCGCGCATCCGCACCCGCTTCCCGCCCGAGCCCAACGGCTACCTGCACGTGGGCCACGCCAAGAGCATCTGCCTGAACTTCGGCTTGGCGCGCGACTACGGTGGCGTGTGCCACATGCGCTTTGACGACACCAACCCCGAGAAGGAAGAGCAGGAGTACGTCGATTCGATTCTGGACGCGGTCAAGTGGCTCGGCTTCGGCTGGGACGCCCACAACACCCAGCACCTGTACTACGCCAGCAACTACTTCGACTTCATGTACCGCGCGGCGGAATACCTGATCGAAACCGGCCACGCCTATGTGGACGAGCAGACGCCGGACGAAATGCGCGCCAACCGCGGCGACTTCGGCAAGCCCGGCACCGACAGCCCGTTCCGCACCCGCACCCCGGCCGAGAACCTGGCGCGCTTTCGCGCCATGCGCGACGGCCAACTGGCCGACGGCGCCGCCGTGCTGCGCGCCAAGATCAGCATGGCCAGCCCCAACATCAACCTGCGCGACCCGGCCATCTACCGCATCCGCCGCGCCACCCACCACAACACCGGCGACCAGTGGTGCATCTACCCCATGTACACCTTCGCGCACCCCATCGAGGACGCGCTGGAGAACATCACCCACAGCATCTGCACGCTGGAGTTTGAAGACCAGCGCCCGTTCTATGACTGGCTGCTGGAACGCATCGTGCCTGTGCTGCGCGCGCCGCAGTTCGCCCACGCCAAGACGCTGATCGAGAAGATCGAAGGCCAGGGCCTGGAAGCCGGCAAGGAATTTGCCCTGCACTGCCACAACCATGCCGACAAGCTGTTTGCCAGCGAAGCCGAAAGCCAGATGCGCGCCCTGTTCGCCAAGTGGGAACACGACCGCGACGCCGTGCTGCAAGACCTGCCGGCTTTCTTTGCCCTGCTGAAAACCGAAACCGCGCAGTTCACCCCGCTGCTGCAACACGCGCTGGACGGCGAACGCCCCAACGTCTTCTTGCTGCCGCACCAGCACGAGTTTGCGCGCCTGAACCTCACCTACGTCATCACCAGCAAACGCAAGCTGGCGCAACTGGTGAACGACGGCCATGTGAGCGGCTGGGACGACCCGCGCATGCCCACCATCGTCGGCCTGCGCCGCCGCGGCTTCACGCCCGAGAGCATCCAGAACTTTGCCGAGCGCATTGGCGTCACCAAAGACTACAGCTGGATTGACTACAGCACGCTGGAAGGCTGCCTGCGCGAAGACCTCGACGTGCAGGCCCCGCGCGCCATGGCCGTGCTGGACCCGGTGAAGCTGGTCATCACCAACTGGGACGAACTGCACGGCGCCGGCACGCTGGACGACTGCCACGCCCCGGTGCACCCGCACCACCCCAACCTGGGCAAGCGCGCCTTCAAGTTCGGCCGCGAGTTGTGGATCGAGCGCACCGACTATGAAGACGTGCCGCCCAAGGGCTACCACCGGCTCTACCCCGGCAACAAGGTGCGCCTGAAATACGGCCACGTGATCGAGTGCAAGGGCGCGGTGAAAGACGCCAACGGCAACATCACCGAAGTGCACGCCGAGCTGATCCCCGACACCAAGAGCGGCACGCCAGGCAGCGATGCGGTCAAGGTGAAAGGCGTCATCACCTGGGTGGGTGTGGCCGACGGCGTGGCCGCCGAAGTGCGCCTGTACGACCGTTTGTTCACCGACCCGCAACCCGACGCCGGCGGCAAGGACTTTCTGGCCAGCCTGAACCCGGAGAGCCTGAAGACGGTGACGGCCTACGTGGAGCCGGCGCTAGCCAGCTGTGCGGCGGACGACAAGTTCCAGTTCGAGCGGCACGGCTACTTTGTGGCGGACCGCAGGGACCATGCAAAGGGTAAGCCTGTGTTCAACCGTGTGACGGGGTTGAAGGATAGTTGGGGAAAGTAGCTCGATACATAGTGATGTACAGCAGCGTGCCCCGTGAAATATTTGATCACTCGTAGCTTGCACAGCGATGAAGCGTCCCACGCCTGACTTATACGAGCGCCAAGCACGCGTCGCCGAATACCGCTACTGGGAAAAGCAAAAACGCAAGAAAAAACAGCGAACTGCACCTGAGGACCGCTATATCTCGCCTGGCGAATACATCCGGGCACCTCACTCCTTCAACCTTATTCGTGGCTCGGGGCGTGAAGTATGCAAGTTCTTGCGTGCAGTCTCTCGATCAGTCTTGGAGAACAAACAACAGGTTCGCCTGGATTTTCGTAACACTGAGCAATTCCACGTTCCCGGAACAATTCTCCTTTTCGCAGAACTTGACCGAATCATTTCCACCTCAGATCAAGTCAAACCAATAACAATCATCGATCCTTCCAGGAGACGGCCGCGCGAGGTTCTTAAGCAGATTGGTATTCACAACCTGACTGGCGACAGTTGCGACATAGTCCCCGAGCGCGAAGATGTCGTGTACTGGAAGGCCACAAAAGGCCGCACCCAGTCCGGCGACGCCTTTGGAAGTGTTGTTGAAGTGATCGCGGAAAGGGCAAACCGCGACCATGCAGCGAAGTTAGAGGTCAGCGGCCTGTGGCGTAGCGTAAGCGAGGCAATTGCAAACTCAATTGATCACGCATACACGAAAGTACGGCACGATGGATTCAGTGGGCTTGAAGAAACAAAATGGTAGATGTTCTCTCAAATCAGAGACGGCGTATTTACTCTTGCCGTCTGCGACTTGGGATGCGGATATCGAGCAACTATCAACGAGACCATCCCAGAGAGATTTGTCGCAAGAGTTGCGTCTTCTTTTGCCGGAAAGAATAGGGATGCTCTTGCAATCGACACGGCCATGGAATACGGTCGATCAGGTACAAATCTGGGCAATCGCGGCAAAGGATCAAGAGACGCTTTGTCTCTTTTACATAAGCATGGCGACGGAGAACTGGTTGTGCTGAGCAATACCGGATGGATGCGTTACGAATACAAAAACGCAAAAGAGCAAGATCGAATTGATGGTGGAGTTGGAATCGATATTGGCGGCACAATTGTTTGGTGGAAGCTGCCTCTGAAGGAGTTAAATCATGCGAATGGTTAAGGTCGCACAAGACTTCACTAGATTCCCGTCAGGCCGTAAAAAGAAGAACGGGAACACGAGCGGTGAAGAATTTCGAGAGAAATTCTTGGAGCCCGCACTCAAAGAGGGATCAGAGATCACTGTCGATTTGGATGGGACCATTGGATATGGATCTTCGTTCTTGGAGGAAGCTTTTGGCGGACTTGTCCGGGCGCTCCAAATCAAGCCCGAGAGTCTCAAAGCCAAGCTTCACTTAATCTCAAACGATCCAGCTCTGATAGAAGAAATAGAGAGCTACATCGCCGACGCAGGCAAACGGCTCTGAAGAAAATGGCCACGAACTGCGTAATTGGCGCAAGCACTGTGAACCTATTGGTTCAAGTTACCGCAATTTCTATTGGCTGGATCGTTGTTCACAGGCTCTCTGCCACTCGCGACCGCGACAAGGCACGACGCGAAATGGTTGCCAAGGCCGCAGATGGTTTGAGTGAGGACGTCGGGAAATTGCTTTCCAACGCCAAGGACTACCATACGAAGGCCAGAGACAACAATCTTGAAGATCAGATCAAGATGGCACTTCAAGATATATCGAATCGTACTAATTCCCTGTATCAGATTTCAAGCAATGCAGCGGAACTGGCTGCCTGCCGGAGCGCCATTCTTTCGATGAAGAAGGCCATCTCATCCAACCACTTTGAAGACGAGCACACAGAGCCACTTCAGGCAGCAAGTTCTCAAGTGCAGTCGATAGTGTCAGAAGCTCTACGCGTCAAGCAGAATTTTCTAAGACTAAAGCACTGCCAGTTTCCGGCTGAATAGGCATCTGATTCCCATGAAAGCCACCTGAAACAACACTGTTGCCGCCAACAAGTGACCATAGCCCATGATGAAAAACAAGAGTCAACAGTTACTTCAACCGATAGTAGATATCTTCTGGCAGAAAGCATCCTTTGCGCTATTAGCAAGCCTAATCATCTTGCTAGTTGGAATCGGTTTAATTAGAAGCGGCGGGGTCGACGTCACAAAAATTGACATAACCTACCTCATAACAGCGTTGATCTCGAGCTGGATTGGAATCGTTCTGTGGACGTCGCTGTTGATCAAAAGGGAGAGCCAATCAAATTGGCTTTCTCTCCTAGTAGTACTTGTTGTTTACATGCTTTTCGGCTTATGCGCAATCTTGCTTGGTGCTGAAGTTTTCCGTTTCGTTGGAACGAAGTCTGACTCGCTTTATCTCTCAACAAGTTCCTTTTTAGGAAATGGAAATTTCAACGAATGCCAATTTGATGGTCAAATTATTAACCCTTACACCTGTCACACCTATCGAATAGCAAACATGATTCTGAGCATCGCCGGACATATTCACGGAGCAATCAGTCTAGCCATATTAATGCTGTGGCTAAAGATAAAGTAAACATTCAACTCTTTCCCAAAGACCTTCTCTTCGGAAAGAACATAGCTGAGAAATGAAAGCCACCTGGAACAACACCGTCATCGCCGAAAGTGACGACACCGTGCTGGTGGAAGGCAACCACTACTTCCCCGAGCACACGCTCAAGCGCGAGTACGTCACCTTCAGCAACCACAAGACCACCTGCCCCTGGAAGGGCGAAGCGCATTACTACTCGCTCATGGTCAACGGCGACATGCTGCCCGACGCCGTGTGGTTCTACCCCGAACCCAAGCCCGAGGCCCATCTCATCCAGGGCCGCGTGGCCTTCTGGAAGGGCGTGAAGATCGAGGAGTGACCAGCGCACCCTGCGCTGGCGCTGCACGCACACAGCATGGGCCGCCGCAAGCATTACCACGTCTATGTGATCGAGCTTTCCAAAGACGTGCTGTTGGAGGGCAAGTTCAAGAAGTGCAACCCGGACTACGTGGAAGGCAAACCCTGCGTCTACGTAGGCATGACGGGCCTGGACCCGGACGTGCGCTTTGACAAGCACAAGGCCGGCATTCAGGCCAACCGCTACGTCACCCAGTACGGCCTGCGCCTGCTGCCCGACCTGTACGAGGGCTTCAACCCCATGAGCTACAAGGACGCCCAGGAACGCGAAGTGGAAGTGGGCATTGACCTGCGCTCGGCCGGCTTTGGCGTCTGGCAGGCCTGATGCGGCCAGTGTGCAACGGGCATGGTCCTTTGCCACAACGCCATGACGCTATACTTTTGATAGCTGCTTACGCTTGTTTCATAAGGGCTAGAGCCAATTTTTATTCACAAATATTTCGGACCCGCTACCCATGACCGCCCTCACCCTGCAGCCCGTCAACGCCAATGTGTACAGCGTGCACACGCCCGATGGCGCGCACGTGGGTAACCTCAAACGCATCGGCACGGTGTGGAAGTTCAAGGCCGTTGGCTATGACGCCGCGGGCCACGTCATCCCCGGTGGTGGGCCCTTGACCGACAAGCACAACACCACGTTGGCTGCGCCGGATGCGGCGGAACTGAGTGCCCAGCTGGGTTTCGGTTAACCTCGCCGCCTCACCCACCAGGAACCCACCATGAAAAAACTCAACGTCACGATCAATCTTCAGCTGTCCGTCCCGGACGACTGGGAGCTGGTCGAAACCTCCGAAGGCACGCCGGTGGTGAAGATGCCCAATGGCGTGTTCATGGACCTGGCCATCGAGCCGCTGTTTGCCAGCGACCCCGAGGAAACCTGGAGCAGCACCGAGAGCGATGACGAGCTGAACGACATCCTGGACATGGTGGAGAGCGAGGAAGTCGTTTACGAGTTCGTCACCCACTGAAAGCGGGGCCGGGTGCCTGCTGCGGCAGGCGCCAAAGGCTCAACCCGCGCTCAGCGGGTTTTCTCCACCGGGTTGGCAGTCAGCCAGTTGGCCGGGTAGGCCCGCATGAACTCCCGGGCCTTCTCGGGGCGGGCGCTCAGCCAGGCGTCGTAAGCGCCTTCGTTCAGGATGGCCACCATGCGTTTTTCGTTGCCGGGCTGCTGGTAGCGGTGCATCAGGGCATGGCTGTTGGCGTTCACCGTGAGCAGGGTGTAGCTGGTGATGACTTCGCCCTCGGCCCCCTCCCAGCGTTCCCACAAACCGGCCACGCCCATGGGCTTGCCGTCCACCCGGGCGATGCGCGTGGGCACAGCCTTGCCACTGCGCCAGTCGTCTTCCAGAAACGCCATCATCGGCACGATGCAGCGCTGCCCGGCCAGCCAGGCATCGCGGAAGTTGTTGGAGGTGGTGACGGTTTCCGAGCGGGCGTTGACCAGCTTGGTGGAGCGCAGCTTGGCGTCCGACGCCGACTTGACCCAGCGCGGCACCAGGCCAAACTGCCCCGCCACCAGTTCACGCACGGGCTTGTCAACGTCGGCCCCCTCTTCGGCTGGGGCCGTGCGAATGAACACCCCCGGCTGGCGCGGCCACACCGCACGCCCCACCGGTGAGGCAGGGGCTTCCACATGGAAGGCGTCGGCATACAGGGAGGCGGTTGGCACGCTCTCGTAATGGGAACTCATGCGGCGATGCTAGCGCACTACCGCAAGCGCTATGCTCAGCCGACCAACCCGACACCAGCCCAAGCCCCATCATGCCGACCGAACCCGCCTTCAGCCCCGCCGCCGAGCGCAACAAGCAGCCCATCCTCGACGTGCTGCGCCAGCTGCTGCCCGCGCAGGGCTGCGCGCTGGAGGTGGCCAGCGGCACCGGCCAGCACGCGGCCTGGTTTGCCGCCCACCTGCCGCAGTGGGCCTGGCAGCCTACCGATGCCAAAGAGGAACTGTTCCCGTCCATCACGGCGCACGCGGCTGCGGCGCACTTAAGCAACGTGCAGCCGCCCCGGCTGCTGGACGTGCTCTCAGACCGTTGGCTGGCGGATGACCCAGCCGGCCAAGCCCCGCGGTTCGAGCTGATCTACTGCGCCAACATGCTGCACATCGCGCCCTGGACCTGCTGCGCGGCCTTGATGCGCGGGGCTTCACGGCACCTGGCGCCCGGCGGCGTGCTGGTCACCTACGGCCCGTATCTGGAAGACGGTGTGCCCACCTCCGAGGGCAACCGGGCCTTCGACCAGAGCCTGCGCGCACAAGACCCGGCCTGGGGCATCCGCTGGCGTGAAGAGGTGGAACGTGAAGCCGAGCGCGCCGGCCTGCAGCTCGCCGCGCGCCACGCCATGCCGGCCAACAACCTGCTGCTGGTGTGGGCGCGGCCGGCGCCGTGATGAGCAACTGCCTGTTTTTTGGGCAGGCCGTGAAAGTCGAATAGACTTCTACCTGTCAGTTTCCCTCTCCCCCGTGCAGCTCGACCCCACCACCCTGATCGTCATCAACGTCGTCAACCTGCTGGCGATGTCACTCACGCTGCCGCTCATCATGGGGCAGGGCCTCAGCCCGGCCGCGCGCGATGCGCGCCTGTCGCTCGTCCTCAACGGGCTGGCCTGGGTGGTGCTGATCTTCTCCGGCTTCTGGCGCGAGCAGTGGCCCGACTGGGTGCTCTCCAGCATCGCCATGGCGCTGCTGAGCGTCAGCAACCTGCTGGTTTTTCTTGCGCTGGGCGACTGGCTGGGGCCGCGCCCGCTGGGCCGGCTGCTGCGCCTGCTGGTGCTGGCCGTGCCCGTGGGCTACGCCCTGAGCTTCCAGAGCTACCCGGTGCGGGTGGGCTGGTCCAACCTGCTGATTGCGGCCCAACTGGCCATCCTGGCCCGGGCCACGCTGCAGCCGCGCAACCCCGAGTTCGGCCGGAGTTCGTGGCGCTTCACGATGTGTGCCTGCTTTAGCGTGATGGCGGTGCTGACGGCGCTGCGCGGCATCCTGGGTGCCTGGTTCACCGAGCTCTACCCCTTCTTCCGCGCCCCCACGCCGCTGAACCTGGTGGCGCTGGTGGCTGCCAACGTGACGCTGGTGCTGGGCAATATCGCCGTGCTGGCCGCCTGGCGCGAGGAGGCCGAGCACCAGCTGCGCACGCTGGTCGTCACCGATCCGCTGACCGGCCTGCTCAACCGCAACGGCTGGGCCGAGCAGGCGGGCAAGGCCCTGCGCCATGCGCAGCGCCACGGCCATCCCCTGTCGCTGCTGATGCTCGACCTGGACCATTTCAAGCACATCAACGACACGCACGGCCACGAGGCCGGCGACGTGGCCTTGCAGGTCTTCGGCAAGCTGCTGCTGCGCTGCCTGCGCGCTGGCGACATGAGCGCCCGGCTGGGCGGCGAGGAATTCTGCGTGCTGCTGGCGCACGCCGACACCGAGGCGGCCAAGGCCTTTGACCGGCGCCTGCGCGTCAAGCTGGCAGCCGCTGCGCCGGTGGCGCTGAATTTTGCGATGGATTTCAGCAGCGGCCATGCGCTGTGCACGGACGAGGAGGAAGCGCTGGAATCCCTCATGGCCCGCGCCGATGCGGCGCTCTACCGCGCCAAGCACGCCGGCCGCGGCCACCTGGTGTCGGACGAACCCCCGGCCACGCTGCCGCCCGCCCTGGCAGACAGCGAGCTGCAAGCGGCCTGAAGCACGGCGGCCGGTACATCGGCCGGCAGAGGCCGCGTTGCCCGTGCATGTACCGGCACGTGCCCGCTGCACCGGGCGCCGCAGCAAGGGATAATCCATTCCCATGTTTGCATCTCTCTTCCCCCTCGGCTGGCAGCACTATTTGCTGGGCGGCCTGCTCATTGGCTGCGGCACGGCGCTGCTGTTCGTCTTCACCGGCCGCATTGGCGGCATGAGCACGGTGTTTTCCAGTACCTGGTCTTATGTGGTCAAGGGGCCGTTCTTCCAGCAGCCGCGCTTCACCGGCTCGCGCGGTTGGCGCCTGGTGTACGCGGCGGGGCTGATCGTCGGCGCCGCCATCTGGTGGCTGGGCTTCACGGACGGCACACCGCTCAGTACCCACGTGCCGGCCTGGCAACTGCTGGTGGGCGGGTTTTTCGTCGGCTACGGCGCACGCCTGGGCAACGGCTGCACCTCGGGCCACGGCATCTGCGGGCTGGGTTCGCTGCAATGGCCGTCGCTGCTGGCGGTGCTGACCTTCATGGGCACCGCCTTCCTGACCGCCAACCTGGCAGTGAGGTGGCTGGCATGAGCATTCAACAAAACTCCCTGCCGCGCGCCCTGGCCACGCTGGCCGCGGGCGCCCTGTTCGGCTTCGGCCTCTCGCTCTCGGGCATGGTGCGGCCCGAGGTGGTGCTGAGCTTTCTGCGCTTCTCGGACTTCGGCCTGATGCTGGTGATGGGCGGCGCGGTAGTCGTGGTGGTGCTGGCCTACAAGCTGGTGCCGCGTCTGCTGAACCGCCCGCTGCTGGGCGACTACTTTCACACCCACCCGAGCGAGTGGAACCGCGACACCGCCGTCGGTGCCGCGCTGTTTGGCATCGGCTGGGGCCTGTGCGGCGTCTGCCCCGGCCCGGCCATTGCCGGCCTGGGCACCGGCAACCTCGACCTGCTGTGGGCGTTGGCCGGCATTGCGCTCGGTGCGCTGGTGCAGGGCTTGCGCGCGCGGCACTGAGCCGGCCGCTATCGCTTGGGTGACTGCTGCGCCGGCCGGGCGCAGGCATGCTCGTGCTTCCGTCTGGAAGAAGCTGCCATGGATGCCAACACCTGTTTTCGTTTCTGCGTCGGCCGCGCCGACTTGCACGCCACCCGCCTGCTGAGCGACCCCGATGCGCCGGCCGCGCGCCCCCTGGCCGAGGGCGAGGTGCGCTTGCGCGTGCAGTCGTTCGCGTTGACGGCCAACAACATCACCTACGCCGCCTTCGGCGACAAGATGAAGTACTGGCAGTTCTTCCCGAGCGGCGCCGAAGGCTGGGGCTGCATTCCGGTCTGGGGCTTTGCCGAGGTGGAGGAGTCGCGCTGCGCGGACGTGGCCACCGGCCAGCGCGTCTACGGCTACCTGCCCATGGGCCGCTACCTGGTGGTGCAGCCCACGCGCGTGAACCGGCGCGGCTTCATGGACGGCTCGGCGCACCGGCGCGAGCTGGCCGCGGCCTACAACCAGTTGCTGTTCTGCGCCACGGACCCGAGCTACGACGCCGCGCTCGAAGGCCAGCAGGCCGTCTTGCGCCCGCTGTTCACCACCTCTTTCCTGATCGACGACTTCATGGCCGAGCACGATTTTTTCGGCGCACGCCAGTTGCTGCTGTCCAGCGCGTCGAGCAAGACGGCCTACGGCACGGCCTTCTGCCTTTCGCGCCGCGGCGCTGCCGTTCCCACGGTGCACGGGCTCACCTCGGCCGGCAACCTGGGCTTTACGCAGGGGCTGGGCTGCTACGGCGCGGTGAGCACCTATGAGCAGGTGGCCGCGCTGGACCCGACGGTGCCCACGGTGTACATCGACTTCGCGGGCAATGCCGGGCTGCGCCGCACCATCCACGAACACTTCGGCAGCGCGCTGGCCTACAGCTGCTCGGTCGGCGGCAGCCACTGGGAAGCGCTCGGCGGTGGCGGCGGCCTGCCCGGGCCGCGGCCCGAGTTGTTCTTTGCTCCGGCCCAGGCCAAGAAGCGCGCCGCGCCGCCGCCCGAGGGCTGGGGGCCCAGCGGCTTCGAGCAGCGCCTGGACCAGGCCTGGCAGGCCTTCCTGCAGGCCGTGAACAAGCCCAGCCAGCCCTGGCTGACGATCCGCGCGGCCCAGGGTGCCGAGGCGGTGACCGCCGCCTACCAGCAACTGCTGGCCGGCCGCGGCGATGCGCGCGAAGGGCTGATGCTGGCGCTCTGACCCCCCTTCACCAATGCCGAGGCCGGCCCGGATGCCGCGCTAAACTCTTTCCATTGCGCATTTGCACAGCGCGCTCACACTCACGTGGCGATGCATTGAAGTGTGCACAGGAGACATCATCAATATGGCATTCGGCAATCTGAAAATCAGCACGCGCCTGGGCGCAAGTTTTGGCCTGGTTCTGCTGCTCACCCTCGCCCTGCTGGCCGTGGGCTATGTGCAGCTCGGTCAACTGGCGGATAGCGCCGGGCAGTTGACCGCCCAGTCCGGCGGCGCGGCGCTGGCACAGTTGCAAAGCGATGCCGCCAATGCCCGCTCCCTGATGCTGGGCCTGGGCGTGGCGGCCGTGCTGGCCGGTGTGGCGGCCACCGTGGGCCTGGTGCGCAGCATTGCTGCACCGCTGGACGACGCGCTGCTGATTGCCGAGACCGTGGCCGCGGGCGACCTGAGCCAGGATTTCGAGTCCAACCATGGCGGCGATTTCGGCCGCCTGCTGGAAGCCATGGGCACCATGGAGGACACGCTGACCGACCTGGTCACCCGCATCAAGGAAAGCACCGAGCCGCTGACTGCCGCCTCGCGCGACATTGCCGCCGCCAATGCCGACCTGTCGCAGCGCACGGCGGCACAGGCCGATTCGCTCAAGGAAACGGCCGCCAGCATGGGCGAGCTGACCACCACCGTACGGCAGAACGCACAACGCGCGCAGCAGGCCAATACGCTGGCCGACAACGCATCCAGCATCGCGCAGCGCGGCGGCGAGGTGGTGAACGACGTGGTGACGACGATGGACGCCATCAACGCCAGCTCGCGCAAGGTGGTGGACATCATCAACGTGATCGAAGGCATCGCCTTCCAGACCAACATCCTGGCGCTGAATGCGGCGGTGGAGGCAGCGCGCGCCGGTGAACAGGGGCGCGGCTTTGCCGTGGTGGCGAGCGAAGTGCGCACGCTGGCCCAGCGCAGCGCCGAGGCCGCCAAGGAGATTCGCACCCTGATCAGCGACTCGGCGCAGCAGGTGGAAAGCGGCTCGCAACTGGTGGCGCATGCCGGTGAGACGATGCGCGACATCGTGTCGGCGGTGCACAGCGTGACCGACATCCTGGGCGAGATTTCACAGGCCTCGGCCGAGCAGCGCCGTGGTGTCGAGCATGTGCTGGAGTCGGTGACGGAGATGGACAACGTCACCCAGCAGAACGCGGCCCTGGTGACGCAGGCGGCCAGCACCGCGCACGCCATGGCCGAACGGGTGCATCAGCTGCAGGAAGCGGTGGACCAGTTCAAGGTCTAGCCAGGCGGCCTGCCGGCAGCCCCGCTGACCAGCTTGCGCACCTCCAGCAGCTTGGCACGCAGGCGCCGGTGGTTGACCGGGCCGGTACGGATCAGCATCTTCTGCCCGGCTGACAGGGCTTCGAGCTTCGGATCGGCGAATTCGTAGCGCACCCAGGGGCGCTCGGAGGGCACCGGCCCTTTGACGTCCACCAGGCTCACGGCCACTGGCGCGTCCTGCACCGGCGCGGCCAGCAGCTGGTCGATCACGGCCACCAGCCGGTCGTTGAAATAGCGCTTGGGAAAGCCCAGCTCCTCGTAGGCCTGCTGCAGCAGCGGGTAGAGACGGATGTAGAGCCGAACCGCCTGCGCCGTGTCCACCGATTCGACGAACAGCACGAAGGGCGTGTAGCGCTGGCTGTTGTCGGGGTTGATGGTTTCGCCGCCAGCCTGGCCGCGGGTACTGAAGCGCCCGGGTGTCGGGTTCACCGGCCAGACCATGGGCGGCGCGTGTTCGCGCCCCAGGTTGTCCACCGTGGCCACCACGCGGCGCGCAAAGCCGTCGAGTTGCAGGAAGGTAAGCACGTTCTTCTTGCCCAGCAGCTCGGTCAGCGCGGCCTGCACGTAGGCATCGGATTCGGCCAGGGCCGGCAGCGCTTGCGCGGGCTGCACCTCGGGCGGTTCGATGGCGCTCAGCGGGTACTTGATGGCGGGCTCGGCCGGCGCAGAGGCGACCGGTGCGGGTGGCGGTGCCGCCGACTCGGCAACGGGTTCGGCCACGGGCTCAGGCGCGGCATAGCGTTGCCAGCCGTAATAGGCAGCGCCCAGCACAACAAGCACCAGGATGGCGACCGTCACGACTCTGGATGTTTTCATGCGTTCCTCCCCGTGCGCGCGTGAAAGAGTGGCGTCATGCTAGCACCGCTGTCCTGCGCACAACAGACGGGAACACCCCTGGGGGCACGTTGCAATTGCCGCCTGCGCTGCCTACACTGGTCTGGCGCGGGCACTGCACGACCGCGCCACATCAAGGAGGATGTCATGAGCCAGAACTTCAACCCGGTCGGCTGGTTTGAGCTGTACGTGGACGATATGGCACGCGCCAAAAAGTTTTACGAAGCGGTGTTCCTGCGCCCGCTGACCGACCTGCCCGCCGCTTCGAGCGGCGACACGCAGATGACGCTCTTCGCCATGGACATGTCCGTCCCGGGTTGCGCTGGTGCCCTGGTCAAGAGCCCGCACAACAAGCCAGGCAGCGGCGGGACGATGGTCTACTTCACATGCCTGGACTGCGCGGTGGAAGCGGCGCGAGCAGCTGCGGCCGGCGGCACGGTGTGCCAGCCCCGCATGAGCATTGGCGAATATGGCTTCATTGCCATCGTGCAGGACACCGAAGGCAACACCATCGGCCTGCACTCGCGCCAGTAAACTCCGGCCCATGGCCTACGACCTGCACCTGGTGGACCTGATGCGCAACGCGCTGCGGCAGCGGCGCAGCTTTTCCGAGAAGCGCATGTTCGGCACCTGGTGCTGGCTGTCCGAAGGCCATCTGGTGTGCGGTGCCGGCACGGGGCGCTACCTGTTTCGCGTCGGCAAGGCGCTGGAGGCACAAGCGCTGGCACGCCCGGGCGCCACGCGCATGGAGGGCAAGGGCCGGCGCATGAGCGGCTTCATCTGGGTCGATGCCGATGCCGCGCTGGACGAGGGGCTGGAGAGCTGGGTCGAGCTGGCGATGCAGTGCGTGCGCGGCCTGCCTCCCAAGTAACAAGACACGCGAAGGCCAACACGCCGCCGCAGTTTCTGCCGTACCATCGGACGCACCGGCCTCATCCCGAGACCCAAGCTACGGAGCTCCTATGGCCAAAGGCGAACAACGCAGCAACAAAATGGCGAAGAAACCCAAGAAGGACAATTCGCCCCCGAAGCCGCCATCCGGCTCGGACCGTCCGATGGCGCCCACCACCAGCGTGATTCCGCGCGGCAAAGACAAGAACAAGTGATGTCGGCGGGCACAACAGTGCTCGCCTCTTTCTACCGGCGGGTAAACCCGTAGCCGGCTTCGTCATGAAGCTGAGGAATTGTTGGCGAAAATGTCTGCCTGGTCCGATCCACAGGGAGTCATCAATAAATGTTCGCCGCAAGAAATCTATTCGGAGGTGTCTGGCACGTTCTGCTGGTCGCTGCTTTGTCCGTACTGGCACCAGCCGCTCTAGCCCAATCACCCCCCTCATCGGATCAGGAAACCCTTAAAGAAGTGCAACTGGCCAGCGACCGCTTTATACGCGGCGCACCGATGCCGGTCTGGGTTGAGAAGATCACCACCCTGCCGACGACCCAAAGCAAGCATCCGATCGTTTTGCTGCTGGCCGACACACAGTACCTGGCCAACGCGCAGCCCAGTATCCACGTCCACCGGGCCTGGCAGGTCAATGACACCTCTGGGCTGAGCCAGTTCGCCCAGCTTCCGATCGACTTCCAGGCCAATTACCAGCAGTTGCAGCTGCACTTGCTGCGCATCCGCCGCAATGGCCAGGTGCTGGATCAGACCAAGACCGCCAAGATCCGCTTTCTGCAACGCGAGAGTGGGTTGGAGCAGGGCATGTACAACGGCGAGGTCACAGCCTCGATTCTGATCGAGGACCTGCGCGTCGGTGACACGCTGGAAGTGGCCTACACACGGGAGGGCAACAACCCGGTCTTCAAAGGCAAGCACAGCGACTTTGCCAGTTGGGACTACGCAGCCCCAACCGAACTGCGACGGGTCATCCACAACCACCCGGCGGATCGCCCCATCCAGTGGCGCGCGCTGGGCGACCTGAAAAACAGCATTCCCTCCCCTGTGGAGACCGTCCGCGACGGCATGCGCAAGCTGCGCTGGGAAGAGCGCAGCATGACGCCGATCCAGCTTGATCCGTTTGTGCCCGACTCCTTTTTTGCCGCACGCACCCTGCAGTTCTCCGACTACCGCGACTGGGAAGACGTGGCCAACTGGGCCGTGCAGATGTTCGAGCCTCAAGAGGCTCCCAGCGGCGAACTGCTGCAGGTGGTGGAACGCCTGCGCGCCCTGCCGACGGTGGAGCAGCGGGTGTCTGCAGCGCTGAGCTGGGTGCAGTCGGAGATACGCTATTTCTCGGTATCGCTAGGCGAGAGTTCGCACCGTCCCCATGCGCCAAATGA
>Ga0255338_1001841_pt1 | contig 36289 bp, 31 predicted proteins | sample MeOH1_35cm_T4_19_FD_203715 | JGI IMG/M metagenome (GOLD analysis project Ga0255338, IMG submission 203715) | Sandy soil microbial communities from University of British Columbia, Vancouver, Canada - MeOH1_35cm_T4_195 | ecosystem: Engineered > Artificial ecosystem > Sand microcosm > Unclassified ...
GCCGCGCCGTCGTCGACGAGGGTGGCCGCCTGTACCTGGACACCGAGATCGGCTTCGGGCTGGTGCATTCGATGGACGTGGGAATCGCGGCCGAGGCCATCGAGCAGGGCCGGTGGACGCCCGAAACCATGCGCGCCGGCGAACTGCCGCAGCGCTTCGGCTTCGTCTGCAGCCCGGCGACGCTACGGCAGGAAACGGCTGCCTGACCGCGGCGGCCGGCGGCGCCCATGAAAAAAGCCGGTCGACGGACCGGCTTTTCTGTCGGCGCGCGACGCGCTATTTGGACGCGCCCACCATGTATTCGACGGCGGCCTTGATCTCGGCGTCGCTGGCGGTGGAAGCACCCTTGGGCGGCATGGCGCCCTTGCCCTTGAGGGCGTTCTGCACCAGGGCCGGCATGCCTTGCGCGATGCGCGGGGCCCAGGCGGCCTTGTCGCCGAGCTTGGGCGCACCTGCCACGCCGGCGGCATGGCAGGCCGTGCAGGACTGCTTGTACAGTGCCTCGCCACCGGCGGCGGTGGCCGTGCCGGCTGCGGCCGGTGCTGCAGCGGCAGCGGGCGCTGCGGCCGCGGCCGGCGCCGCGGGTGCCGGAGCAGCCGCCGCAGCCACCGGCTTCGCCGCGGCCGGTTGGCCGTTGGCCGCGCCCGCGCGCTGCGGCTCCGCGAACTTGGCGCCGGCGGCATTGGCCATGTGGACCACGCCGCGCGCGATCTCCACGTCGTCGAAGTCGCCGCCGGCTTGCGGCGGCATGGCACCCTTGCCCTTGATGGCCGACTGCACCAGCGCGTCGAGGCCCGTGGCGATCCGCGCCGTCCAGGCGCCGGCGTCGGCGAACTTGGGCGCGTTGGCGGCGCCGGTGGCGTGGCAGGCCGCGCACTGCGCCTTGTAGACCTCGGCGCCGGGGCGCAGCGGGCGGTTGGCGTCGCGGATCTCCACCGTGCCCACCTTGCGGATGCGCTCGGCGACGCCGCGATCGAGGTCCTGCGGCGCCACGCCGCCCAGCGCCTGCTTTTCCGCCTGGAGGCTGCCGGCCGGCTTGGTGTCGGACACCACGTAGGTGACGAGCCCGATGATCACGAACACCGGCACCACGAACGAGAAGATCACCGTCAGCAGCAGTTGCTTGGGTGTCCTGATCGGGCCGGTATGGCCTTCGTCATGCGTGGAGTCGCTCATGTTGTCTCTGTGGGATCTGGCCGTGGGGAACCGGCGATTATAGCCAGCGCCCCCTTTCCGGCCGGGTCATCGGGAATGCCGGCCCGGAGCCGGCGCGCAATTCGACGATAATGCGCGCTGACCTCTTCACGATGCGGCTGTAGCTCAGTGGATAGAGTATCGGCCTCCGAAGCCGAGGGTCGTGGGTTCGATCCCCGCCAGCCGCGCCAAATTTGATTCTCCCAGCGAGTAGTGGCTCACCGATCGGAGTGAGAGATGAATCGCTGTTCCTGGCCTTGATTCGCCCGACGGCGATCGCGGCCCATGGTCGGAGTCACCACCCCGGATTTCCTCTTTGCGGCGTGCCCGACGGCGCGCAAGTGACACGCGAGCCTATTCGGGATAGGCAGCAACGTCGGCACCAAAACTGGATGACAGGTGCTTCCCGGCCTTCAGCAGCGCTGGCAGGCAGTCCCGCTTGGCGGCTTCCTGCAGGCGATAGCGAGGCCCCGAAATACTGAGCGACCCCGCGAGTTGCTGTGTCGCGTCGAACACCGGCACCGCAATCGCGGCCAGGTCCGGATCGAGTTCGTTGCCGGTCGACGAGGCCCAATACCTCTGCCGGATCAGTTCGAGCTCTTCCCCCGGATCGCCCCTGAATGCCATGATGACGAAGCCCGCCGCCCCGTTGTCCAGGGGCCGCCAGTCGCCCTCGCGCACTGCATCACGGATCATGCGGGGCGCGTCGACACGGTGGAGACAGATGCGGCCGTTCCGGGAAGGCACGTAGAACGAGGCGCTCTCGCCGGTGCCGGCCACGAGTTCGCGCAGTACCGGCACCACATGATCGGCTCGTCGCAATTGACGCTGGAAGATCGCACCAAGCTGCAGCGGCTTGGGCCCGAGCTGATAGCGGCTGTCCAGCGTGCGGGCCAGATAATCGGCCCGGATCAGCGATTCGGCCAATCGAAGCACGGTGCTCTTGTACAGGCCCGTGCGCTCCGCCAGTGCCGTGAGCGACAGGCTTTCATCGGCGGGCGTGAAGGCGCCCAGGATGCTCAGGGCGCGGTCCACGGCCGCGACCCCCGACTCCTCGCTCATGGGGGACGCAGCCGCAGCGGCATCGGGCTTTGGGGAACGGGCAGGACGTGGCAAATCTCGGGCTCGACAGGAAACGCCATTGTGTCATCTGCCGACCGGGAACCAGCGCAGGCTAGAGACCGCTTTCGAGGCGCTTCATCGCCGATGCGGAGTACCGCTGGCCCGCAGCGGCGCCGATCGGGAAGATGGCTTCGATGCGGTCCCACACGTGCTGCGGCACCTCGAGCGAACTTGCGCCGCGCGCGTCTTCGACATGGGCGGGTTCGGTGGCGCCCACGATCGGACTGACGTCCGCATTGCGGCGGCACCAGGCCAACGCAAGCTGCGCCGGCGACACGTCCAGGTCGGCCGCGATCGCGCGCAGCTCTTCGACGAGCCGGAGGTTGCGCGCGAAGTTCTCCCCCTGGAAGCGGGGCATGTCCCTGCGCTGGTCCTCGGGCGCGAAGTCATCCGGGCTGCGCAGCGTGCCACTCAGGAACCCGCGTCCGAGCGACGCATACCCGAAGAACCAGATGCCGCGCTCCGCCAGGAAGTCGAGCATCCCTTCTTCCGGATCGCGGCTCCACAGCGAGTATTCCGACTGCACCACGCTGACCGGATGCACCGCATCGGCCCGGGCAAGCGACTTCGGGCCGACCTCGCACAGGCCAAGCGCCCGAACCTTGCCCTTTTCCACCAGGCGTGCCATGGCCCCCCACGTGTCTTCGATGGGCACGTTCGGGTCCACGCGATGCAGGTAGTACAGGTCGATGCAATCCGTGCCCAGGCGCTTGAGGCTCGCGTCACACGCAGGCTCGGCCCGCTGCGGCCTCGCATCCAGGCCGCGCTGGTCGGCACGCTCGCCGAAGGTGTACCCGAACTTCGTGGCGAGCACGACATCGCCGCGGCGGCCCGCCACCGCGCGCCCGACAATCCGCTCGTTCGCGCCGTCCGCGTAGAGATCCGCGGTATCGATATAGCGGCCGCCCAGCGACAGATGACGCTCGATCGTGCTCGCCGCGTCGCGCTCCGTCACGGCCCCGTAATAGCCGGTCAGGCCCATGGTGCCGAGCACGTATTCCGGGCGCGCTTCGCCGGCCTGCTGCAATGCGTTCATATCGCTCTCAATCGATGGACAGCTTGCTGATGCGCACGAGTTCGCTGAAGCTGGCGATTTCATTGCCGACCTGCTCCGTGAACTTGACGGGCGTGGTGCCGATCACAGGCTCCATGCCGGCCTGCTGGAGCCGCTCGCGATAAGCCGGCGTGGCTACTGCCTTCTGCAGTTCGGCATACAGCCGGTCGACCACGGGCCGCGGCGTGCCTGCCGGCGCCACGATGCCGTACCACGAATCGAGCCGGAAATCCTTCAGGCCGGACTCCGCGAACGTGGGCACATCGGGCAGCAGCGCACTCCGAACCGGCGCCGCCACGGCGATGGGGCGCAGTTGCCCGGCGCGAATTTGCGGCAGCACCGACCCCAGCGTCGCGAACATCATCTCGACCTGCCCGCCCAGCAAGTCGGTGACCGCGGGTGCGGCGCCGCGGTACGGGATGTGAACGATGCTGGTGCCGGTACGCAGCTTGAACATCTCTGCGGACAGGTGAGGGGTGCCGCCGCTTCCTGCGCTCGCATAGCTGAACTTGCCCGGGCTGGTCTTCATCAGCGCGAGGAACTCGGCATAGGTGCGCGCGGCGAACTTCGGATTGACCACCAGGACCGTCGGAGCGACCGAGACCGGCGTGATGAACGCGAATGCCTTCTCGCTGTCGAACTTCAGGTTCTTGTACAGCACCGCGTTGATCGAGTGATTGCCCGCGGCCATGAGGATGGTGTAGCCGTCCGGCTTCGCGCGAGCGACCTGTTCGGCAGCGATGGTCGCGTTGGCGCCCGGCTTGTTGTCGACCACCACCGGTTGGCCCAAGGACTTGGACAGCGCATCGGCGATGAGCCGGGCCGACACGTCCGTGGGCCCCCCGGCAGGAAACCCGACCACCATGCGAATGGGTTGGCTCGGATAGACGTCTCCCTGCGCCTGGGCGGCTGGAGCGAAGCCGAACAGTGCGGTCCAGCCGAACACGGCGGCACCAAGGAATGACAAGCGGAACTTCATGCGGAACTCTCCTCGTGACTCAAGCAGGATATTGCCAAGAGCCTCAATAATAGAATACAGTTCTGCCTGACGCAACACGAGCTCAAGTTTGCGGCATGCGGGAAAACCCTTGCATGGCCGCGAGATCCACCCATTCCAGGAGTGCCCGATGACCGAAATCGCCCCGTCCCTCCCACGCTTCTCTCACTACATCAACGGGTCGGACGTCCCGCCCAGTTCCGGGGAATATTTCGAGACCCAGAACCCGTACAGCGGACTGACCTGGGCGGAGGTGGCGCGGGGCAACGCTGCCGACGTGGAGCAAGCAGTGCAGGCGGCGCATGCCGCCTTCGAAAGCCCGCAGTGGGCCGGTCTCAGCGCCACGCAGCGTGGCGCGCTGCTGTATCGGCTGGCCGACCTCGTGCAGCGGGACGCGGCGTCGCTCGCAGAAGTGGAAATGCGAGACAACGGCAAACTGGCTGCCGAAGTCACGTCGCAGGTGCGCTACGTCGCCGACTACTTTCGCTACTACGCGGGCCTGGCCGACAAGGTCGAGAGCCATGTGATCCCCACCGACAAGAAGGGCGTCACCTGCTTCACCCGGTACGAAGCCAAGGGAGTCGTCGCCATCATCACGCCCTGGAACTCGCCGCTGAACCTGACGACATGGAAGCTCGCGCCCGCGCTTGCGGCGGGCTGCACGGCCGTGATCAAGCCGTCGGAGTTCACCTCCCCTTCGGCACTCCTGTTCGCCCGCCTGTTCAAGGAAGCCGGCTTTCCCGACGGGGTCGTCAACGTCGTGGCCGGCTACGGCAGCGAAGTCGGCGAACCCCTGGTCGGCCACCCGCTGGTCGCGCACGTCGGATTCACAGGCGGCGAGGCTGCAGGACGCAGGATCTATGAGGCGGCAGCGCGTGGACTGAAAACCGTCACGCTCGAACTCGGCGGCAAGTCGCCCAACATCGTGTTCGACGACGCCGACATGGACCAGGCGGTCAAAGGCGTGGTGTCCGGCATCTTCGCCGCGGCGGGGCAGACCTGCATCGCCGGATCGAGGCTGCTCGTGCAGCGATCGATTCATGATGCATTCGTGGCCCGCCTCGTCGACTTCGTCAAGGATGCCAAGCTCGGGGACCCGACGCAACCCGATACCCGCATCGGACCGATCGCGACGAAGCCGCAGTTCGACAAGATCCTGTCGTACATCGACATTGCTCGCGACGAGGGCGCGGTCTGCGTCTGCGGAGGCAAGGCTCGCAGCAACCTGGGAGCGGGCTGGTTCGTCGAGCCGACGATCTTCACCCACGTGCGCAACGACATGCGGATCGCGCAGGAAGAGGTCTTTGGCCCCGTGCTCTGCGTCATTCCATTCGAGGACGAACAGGAGGCCATTCGCATCGGCAACGACGTCCTGTACGGACTGGCTGCCGGGGTGTGGACGAAATCGCTGCACCGCGCGATGCTCATGTCCGAGAAACTGCGGGCCGGCACGGTCTGGGTGAACAACTATCGCGCCACCAGCGTCACCACTCCATTCGGCGGCTACAAGCGCTCCGGTGTCGGGCGCGAGTCTGGCGCAGAAGCGATCAAGGAATATCTTCAGACCAAAAGCGTCTGGATTTCGACCGACCTGGACGTGCCGAACCCGTTCGTGCGCCGCTGAATGCAGTGGGCCAAGAGCGCCTCGCCGACGAGCACGAGGACACACCTGCGGCGGCGGTCAACCCTCACGCGGCCAGCAGCTGCGCGACCCGCGTGCGCAGGACGTCCGGCTGCACCTCCGCGGGCGGCACGGGTGTGCCCACGTTCAGCCCGACGCGATTGAACATGCCGCGCCGGAAGGGCCGCACCATGGCCTCGCCTTGCTCGATGCGGCTGAAGAAGGAGCCCCAGAGATTCGTCAGCGCCATCGGAATCACCGGCACCGGCTGGCGCTCGAGGATCTTCATGATGCCGCCCCTGAATTCCTGGAGCTCGCCGTCGCGGGTGATCGCGCCTTCCGGGAAGATGGCCAGCAGGTCGCCTTCACGCAGCACCTGGGCGGCCGCATCCATGGCGGCTTCGTAAGCAGCCTGGTCCTCCTTCCGGGACGCGATCGGGATCGCCTTGGCCAGCTTGAACAGCCAGCCGAGCACCGGCACCTTGAAGATGCGGTGGTCCATGACGAAGTAGATCGGCCGCGGGCTGGCGGCCATCAGCAGCACCGCGTCCACGAAGCTCACGTGGTTGCACGCCAGGATCGCGGCGCCTTTCACCGGGATGTTCTCGTCCCCGTCGACCCTGAACCGGTACACCAGGCGCGAAGCCACCCACGCGACGAAGCGCAGCAGGTATTCGGGCACCAGCATGAAGATGTAGAAAGCCACCACCGCGTTGGCCAGTCCCACCAGCAGGAAGATCTGCGGGATGGTGAAGCCGGCCTTGAGCAACGCGCCGGCGATCACGGCGCTGGCGATCATGAACAGCGCATTCAGGATGTTGTTGGCGGCGATGATGCGGGCGCGGTGCGTGGCCTGGCTGCGAAGCTGGATCAATGCGTACATGGGGACGCTGTACAGCCCTGCGAACAGGCTGAGCAGGGCGAGGTCGGCCATCAGGCGCCAATGCGCAGGTGCCGCGACGAACTGGGCCAGCGTCAGGGTGCTGCTCGCGGGCAGGCCGCGCGAGGCGAAATACAGGTCGACGGCGAACAGCGTCATGCCGATCGCGCCCAGCGGCACCAGCCCGATCTCCACGTGCCGGCGCGACAGCATCTCGCATGACAGCGAGCCGATGCCGATACCGACCGAGAACACCACCAGCAGCAGCGAAGCGACCTGCTCGTTGCCGTGCAGGACCTCCTTGGCGAAGCTCGGGAACTGGCTGAGGAACACGGCGCCGAAGAACCACATCCAGCTGATGCCCAGCACCGACCGGAACACCACGATGTTGCCGTGGGCCAGCTTCAGGTTGCGCAGCGTTTCGCTGACGGGATTGAAGTTGATCTTCAGGCCTGGATCGGTCGCCGGCGCGGACGGGATGAACTGCGCGACGGCGCGGCCGGCCAGCGCCAGCAGAACGCAGGCAATCGCGACGTCCCGCCGGCCCGCTTCGGGGATCGCGACGATCAGGCCGCCGGCCACGTTGCCCAGCAGGATCGCCACGAACGTGCCCATCTCCACCATGCCGTTGCCGCCCGTGAGTTCGCGCTCGCCCAGCACCTGGGGCAGGTAGGCGTACTTGACGGGGCCGAACAGCGTCGAATGCAGCCCCATCATGAAGGTGCAGGCGAGCAGCACCGCCACGTTGTCCTGCGAGAAGCCCCAGGCCGCCGCCAGCATGATCGCGATTTCCAGGTTCTTGACGAACCGGATCATGGCGATCTTGTCGTACTTGTCCGTCAGCTGCCCGCTGGTCGCCGAAAACAGCAGGAACGGCAGGATGAACAGCGCGCCGATCACCAGCCCCGCCATGGCCGGCGGCAGCCAGCCCACCTGCAGCTGGTAGGTCACCATCACGGTGAAGGCGAACTTGAACAGGTTGTCGTTCGCCGCGCCCGCGAACTGGGTCCAGAAGAACGGCGCGAAGCGGCGCTGCCTGAGCAGCGCGAACTGGTTGTGGTGCTGCTCGTGCTCGATGGCAGAGGGCCTGCCGGCGACGGTGCTGCTCATGACGTCCTTTCTGGTTGGAAATCAGACTTTCCGGCCGGGCGGCCACCGCTGACGGCAGCAAGTATGGCGCGAAGGGACACCTCACGGTACCGGATTCGGGTACATTGCCTTCACCTTGGCTCGCCGGTATCGCCTCGCGGTACTTTCCCCTCCATGAGCACCACCGCGGATCTGGTTTCAGCCCTCAAGAAGGAACTCAAGGCGGCGCAGATGACCTATGCCGACCTGGCGCGTGCGCTCGGGATGGCGGAATCAAGCGTCAAGCGCATGCTGGCCAAGGCCGACATGCCGCTGTCGCGCGTGGACGCGATCTGCCGCGCGCTCAAACTCGATTTCGCCGAGCTGGCACGCCGGGTCGCCGACGCGCAGCCGCTGCTCAAGGAGCTGACGCACGACCAGGAGCGCGCGGTGGTCGCCGACAAGAAGCTCCTGCTGTGCGCGATCTGTGTCCTGAGCCAATGGACGCTGGAGCAGATCACGGCCAACTATCGCCTGGGCGAGGCCGAGTGCGTCAAGTACCTGGTGCAGCTCGACCGCATCGGCATCATCGAATTGCGGCCGCTCAATCGGTACCGGCTCAAGCTGGCCAAGACGTTTCGGTGGCGGCCCCATGGCCCGGTCATGAACTACTTCCGGGAAAACGCCTTGCTGGACTACTTCTCGGGCGGGTTCGACGCACCCGGCGAAGGCGTGCTGCTGGTGCACGGCTCCGTCAGCCGCGGCGTGGCACCGTCGTTCCTGGAACGGATGCAGCGCGTGGCGCAGGACTTCGCGCAGCAGCACCAGGCCGACCAGAAAGTTCCCGCCGCCGAGCGCGAAGGCTACACATTGCTGCTTGCCATGCGCAGCTGGGAGTTTGCGGCTTTCGCCAGGCTGCGGCGGTAGCACTCACAAGAGCGGTCGGCTGCGAGACGTCGTAGCCGGGCAGGCGCGCGCCCAGACGGCCGACGCGCTTGAGCCACATCAAGTGCCGCCGCTGGCTGGGGGTACGGAAACCGCGAAACCAGTGCGTTTCCGATTGACCGTTCTGCCTGGCTCATCAATCATCGCCATTGGAAGCGGCACCCCGACTGCGTCCAATTGGAGAGCGAGATGCGGACAACCAGCGAGAAGACAGCCGATGGCGGGCCCTCGGCGCGGGCGGGGCCGCATCCGCTCGAGCCGACCCAGGAGGACATCCTCTTGGAATTGCAGGACAAGAAGGCGATCCTCGCCGCCGCGGAACGCCTGGCAAGGCTGCGTGGCTGGTCCTACGACGTGGCATCCCGCTCCCTGCAGTGGTCCTCCGACGCGACCAGCATCTTTGCTTTCTCGCCCGAGGAGCTTCGCAACCTCACGCTGTCTCGCTTCTTCGAGCGCATACATCCGGACGACCGGGGGGCGCTTGCGGCGCTGGTCAAGGAGGTGCTGAGAGGCAGGCGGCGGACCTTCACGTTCAGGTACAGGTTCCTGGCCGAAGCCGGCAAGCACAAGGCCATCGTCGGCGACGGCGAGGCGATGGCGGGAGCCGACGGGAAGGTCCAGCGCGTCGTCGGAACCCTGATGGACGTGAGCCAGTACGAGAGCACCCCGGACGGGCAAGCTCGCGACCAGAGAGTCAGCGCGCTCGAGGAGTCATCCAGCGTCTGGTTGTGGGAGCAGGACCAGGAGCTTCGCTTTGTCAGCCTCACCCGAACGCGAGATGAAACGCTCAACGAGGAGCACGAAACCTTCATCGGCAAGCGTCGCTGGGAATTGTCCGATGCGACCCCATGCAGGGGCACCTGGGGTGAGCACAAGGAACTCTTGCGACAGCGCCGCGCCTTCCACGACTTTGAGTATCGCGTGTGGCCGCACTCTCGCGAGGAGCGCGTGTTCTCCACGTCGGGCGTGCCAAGGTATACCTCGAAGGGCCGCTTCCTCGGCTACCACGGCATCACGTCGGATATCACTGCGCTAAAGAATGCCCGGGAAGGCGCGTTACGGTCACAGGCATTGCTTCAACTGGCCAGCCGCCTGGGCCGGGTCGGCGCATGGGCACTCGAGCTGCCGAGCATGGAAGGCTCCTGGTCCAGCGAACTGGTGAACCTCTATGAGTTCGAGCCGCACCAGCAGGTGAGCCCGGAACTGCTCGTCGGTCTGGTTGCAGCCGACCAGCGTGAGGCCGTCGGGAGCGCCATGCACGCCTGCCACATGCATGGCACGCCGGTGGACCTCGAATTCCCTTCCCTGACGGCCAAGGGGAAGCAGATCTGGCTGCGCCTGACGGCCGAGGCCGTCCGCGACAGTTCTGGCGCCATCGTCCGGATGCAAGGCGCGGCGCAGGACATCACCGACCGCAAGCGCGACGCCGAGCGCCTGCGCCTCCTCAACCAGCAGTTGACCACCACCCTGGAAAGCATCACTGACGGCTTCGTGACGGTTGACCGTGATTTCCGCTTCACCTACGTCAATCGCGAAGCGGAGCGGCGCAGCGGCCTGTCTCGCGCCGACCTGTTGGGCAAGAGCCTGCCCGGGTGGTTTGCAGGATTCCCCGACAGCCAGTTCCGGCGGGAATTCGACCGGGCGCTGGCGGAGGGCACCACCGGTCACGTCGAGGCGTTTTCCCCGACGTTCAGGCGCTGGCTGAGCGTTGATGTCTTTCCCTCCGAACAGGGACTGGCCCTGTTCATCCGCGACGTCACCGAGAGCAAGAAGGCGAAGGAGGAGCTCGTGCTCAGCGAAGAACGCTATCGCCAGCTGTTCGAGACGAGCGCCGACGGCATCCTCAAGGTGGCCCCTGACGGGCGGATCCGGCGCAGCAATCGTGCCGCCTGCGCCATGTTCGGCCGGACGGAATCCCAGATGCAGGAGCTGTTGAGCGCGCAGCTCGTCTGGCCTGGCGACCAGCGCCTGCAGCCGATGGTCGCGAACCGGCTGCAAAGTGGCGGTGCGCGCGGCGAACTGACGATGGTTCGCGCCGACGGCTCCACTTTCGAAGGCGAGGTGAACACCTCCACGTTCAGGAATGCGCAGGGGCAGACCTTCGTCAATCTCGTGGTTCGCGATGCCACGGAGCGAATTCAGCTGCGCCAGAAGTTGATTGCATTGAACGAGGAGCTCGCCGCGCAGGTACGCCAGCGCACGCGCGAACTGGAGCGCGCCAACAGCGAACTGAAGGGCTTCGCGCGCTCACTGGCGCATGACCTTCGCCAGCCGATCGCGGCCGCGAAGTCCTTCGGCTTTGCCCTGGAGGTGGCGCTGGCGAAGGAGGATGCCGAAGGGGCGCGCGGGTACGCGGGCCAGATCGGCAGGACAACCCAGTGGATGGGGGATTACGTCGAAGCGCTGCTGTCGCTGACCAAGGTTTCTCAGGCCGTGCTCACGATCGAGGATGTGGACCTGAGCGCCCTGGCTCGCGGCCTGCTGGAGGAACTGCAGGAGCAGCACCCTGGCCGCCGTGCGCTGGTCGAGGTGCAGCCGGGCTTGCGGGGCAGGGGCGACCGCACGCTGCTGCGCCTGCTGCTGCAGAACCTGTTGGGCAACGCCTGGAAGTTCAGCGCCCGCAAGGACCCGGCCCGGATCTCGTTCGCGGCAGCGACCTCGCCCGACGGCGATGTCGTGTACTCGGTCAAGGACAACGGCGCGGGACTGGACATGAGCCAGGCGGATCGGCTGTTCGAGACGTTCCAGCGGTTCCACAAGTCAAGCGACTATCCCGGCACCGGCATCGGCCTGGCCAACGCGCACAAGATCGTGCTGAGACACGGCGGCCGGATCTGGGCCGAATCGCGGCCCGGGCATGGTGCGAGGTTCTTCTTCACGCTGCCCGTCCGCGGCGAAGAACGCGACAAGCCAGCCGCCTGACGCGGCCAGGCAAACCAGGAAGTCCTGGGTGCGCCTTCGCAAAACGCCAAGGCTGCCTCAATGAAGCTCGAATGGACTTGACGCTTCGTCCACTGGAGACTCCCCCTTCATGAACAGCGCCACACCGCCCGCCGCGTGGGCCGCCGAGCTGCGCGAGGCAGCCGCATGATCGACCACCTGGACCACCTGGTCTTGACGACCTGCCGCGAAGCCGCCTGCGTGGACTTCTACACCCGGGTGCTCGGGATGCAGCTGGAAACGTTCGTGGGCGGCACGCCGCCGGTCGAACGCCGGGCGTTCAGGTTCGGCAACCAGAAGATCAACCTGCATGTCCAGGGCCGCGAGTTCGAACCGAAAGCCCATCTCCCCGTTCCGGGTGCGCTGGACCTGTGCTTCATCGCAAGCGTGCCGCTGGACACCGTGATCGAGCGCCTGCGCGCGCAGAATTGGCCGATCGAAGAAGGTCCGGTGCCGCGCACCGGCGCCACCGGGCAGCTTCGCTCCGTCTATGTCCGCGATCCTGACTTCAACCTGGTCGAGCTCTCCGAGCTGACGTGATCGCGCCGGTCGGCATGCCGCCGGCCGGCGGTCATGCCGCGCCCTCCAGTGCCAGCAGCTCGCGCACGTCCTGCGGCGAGGCGAGCTCGCGGCCGGCCGCGCGAACCGTGCGCGCCGCCATGCGCAGGATCTCCTCGTTGCGCGGGCAACCCAGTTCCCGGTACGGATAGTCGCCGATGCCGGGGGCGAGATGGCCGCCGAGCCGCGCGGTGACGTCGGCCAGCTCCAGGAGGTTCCCACCCACCACGTTGCTGGCCCATTCCACTTTTCTGTCTGACGGCAGGAAGTCCAGGTGCGCCCGCAATCCCGCGACGGTGCCCGGATGGCCCGTGATGCAGGAGCCGCCGGTCATGTTGACCAGGAACCATGCCGGCTCGGCGACCAGCCCCATGTCGATCAGGGCCGCCGCCCGCCGCGAGAACCCGATGGCCCAGGTCACGAGCTGCGGCTTGATCCCGCAGCGCCGGAAGTCCCGCGCGTACAGCTGCAGCGTGTCCGTGCGGTTCGTGTACACCCGCTCCGCGTGCCGGAAGCTGCGCGTTTGCGCGTCGTAGCTCTCCAGGTTCAGGCTGCCGGTGTCGATCGGCGCGAAGTCGGGCCGGACCGCCGGGTCGCGCGCCAGCGTGGTGACGCACTCGATCCGCCCGGCCGGGTCGGCGTCGTTGGAGAACCATCCCAGCGTCGGGTGCACCAGGATGTCGCTGCGGCTGCGGATCTTGCGGATGATCTCCGCATACGCAGCCACCCCGTGCAAGGGCGACCCGTCCGGATTGCGCGCGTGGAAGTGGACGATGCTGGCGCCCTCTTCGCGGCAGCGCGCGGCCGTTTCGGCGATCTCGTCGGCCGTCCAGGGGACGTGCGGATTCTCGTCGCGCATCGCGTATTCGTTGATGCGCGCTTCCAGGATCATCTTCTTCATCGCCTTGCTCCGGTCAGTGTCCGCCGTCAACAGACGGCTCAGGCGGCGCGCGCGCCGCCGCGGACAGGACGCCGCCCGCCCTCCGCACTGCCGCGGTCCGGCTGCCGGCGCGGCATCAGCACGGTGTAGTCGAGGTCGAGCACGACGTTCGGGTGATGGCCCGCGGCGTCCCTGCCGCCGTCTGCGGGCAGCCCCGCGGGGTGCACGTTCTTCAGGCCCACCAGCCGCAGCCGCAGCGCGCCGAGGTCGGTGCGCCCCGGCAGCTTCCAGCGCTCCAGAACGTCCGTGTATGCATAGAGCGTGTCGCCGGCCAGCGTCGGCGCCACGTGGCTGCCGCCATTGATCGCCGCGACCGCGACCACGTTTTCCAGGCCGTCATAGGCAAGGGCGCGGCACACCGAGATGACATGGCCGCCGTAGACGAGCCGCGCGCCCACGTGCGAGTCGCGCATGGCCAGCGCATCGAAGTGCGGCTTCGCGTTGTTCTGGTACAGGCGGGTAGCCGCCATGTGATCGGCCTCCTCGATCGTCATTCCGGAGGGATGCTGGATGCGGTCGCCCGGCGCGTAGCCCTCCCAGAGGTCCTCGCAGCCGGTGGCCTCGCACCACTCCGCGAGGCCGGCGGCGGAACCGATGCGTGCCGGCGCGACCAGCCGCTCGGGCGGGATCGCCTCCGCGAGGACCGGCACGTGCCCTTCGCCGACGTTCGCCTCCGCCGCGGCCTTGCGCACCATCACCCACCGCACCCAGCTCAGGACGGCCGCGTCGTCCTGCCGGTAACAGGTCGAGCGCACATACACCACCCCTGTCTTGCGGCTGGAGTTCTCCTTCAGGCCGATCACCACGCTTTCGCAGCGCAGGGTGTCTCCGGCGAACACCGGCTCCAGGAACCGCAGTTCCGCGTAGCCGAGATTCGCCACCGCATTGAGCGACACGTCGGGGACGGTCTTGCCGAAGGCGATGTTGAACACCAGCAGGTCATCCAGCGGACGGTCGCGGAAGCCGAGCTCGCGGGCCGCCGGGGCCGAGGAGTGGCTGACATACCTGGAGCCGGTCAGCGCGAAGTAGACCGCCATCTCGCCTTCGCCGACGGTGCGCGGCGTGCCGTGGCGGATCACCTGGCCCAGGCGGAAGTCCTCGAAGAAATTGCCGCGGCGCTCCCTGGGGGGCGCGGACGTCCTGCGCATCGCATTGCTCATGGCGCGCGCCCCTCGAACGCCGCCGCGCCCGCCTGGCGACCGGCGAGCGGGTCGCGCTCGGGACCGGCCACGATGCCGCGGTCGTGCAGTTCGCCCACGGCGGCGGATCCCAGCCCGAGCACCTCCAGCAGGATCTCGTCGGTGTGCTGCCCCAGCAGCGGCGCCGGCGGCGTGGCGCCACGCGCCAGCCCCTGCTCGCGCACCGGGGTGCCCGCGGCGAGGTGAGGTCCCACCCCAACGGTGTCGAGCCGCTCGAACACCGGGTTCCGGTCGCTCACGCGCGCATCGTTCGCCAGCGCCTCGCGCACCGTCTGGTACGGACCCCAGCACACGCTGTTGGCGTCGAGGACCCGCGCAGCCTGCGCCAGGCTGCGCGCCGCGAACCAGGGTTCCAGCAGCTGTGCGATGCGCGCGCGGGCAGCGTGCCGCTCCTCCTCGCGCGCGAGGTCGACCCCGAGCTCCCGCTGCAGCCGGTCAACGTCCGCCCCCAGTTCGCAGGCCTGGACCAGGCTGCGCCACTGGCCGAGCGAGATGGCCGCCACGAACAGGCGCTTGCCGTCCGCGGTGCCGAAGTCGCGGCCGAACGCGCCGTAGAGATCGTTGCCGAGCGAGGGCCGGTCGCGGTGGAGCAGTTCGGCCTCGGCCAGCATGCCCAGGTGCGACAGGGTGGAGAACGCCACGTCGGAAAGGGCCAGGCGCAGTTCGGCGCCCCGGCCAGTGCTGGCGCGCCGCCAGCCGGCGGCGGCGACGGCGAACGCGGCCTGGTAGGCACAGGCGAGGTCCCATGCGGGCAGCACGTGGTTCACCGGTCGCTGGGCGCTGCCGCGGCCCGTGATGGCCGGAAAGCCCGAGGCGCAGTTCACCGTGTAGTCCACGGCGTTGCGCCCGTCGGAGCTGCCCTCGATCGTGCAGGTGATGACATCCGCCCGCCGCTCGGCCAGCACGGCGTGGGACAGCCAGGGCACGCCGATGTTCGTCAGCAGCACGCCGCCGGCCGGGGCGCGCTCGGTCACCAGCGCCTGCACCAGCTCGCGCCCTTCGCCGCTGCGGATGTCGACGGCGAAGGAGCGCTTGCCCTTGTTGAGGCCGGTCCAGTAGAGGCTGCGCCCCTGCTCCATCACCGGCATGCGTTGGTAGTCGATGCCGCCGCCGATCATGTCGATGCGGATCACGTCCGCGCCGAACTGCGCGAGGGTCATGCCGGCCAGCGGGGCGGCGATGAAGGCGGAGCTCTCCACGACGCGCAGACCGCCCAGAAAATCGAGGTTCATGGTGCTTGCAGCCTCCGGCGGCCACCGCGGCCGCCCGGACTGAAAGCACTCTATGCAGGAAGCAGCGCCCCAACAATCGAACTTATCTCGCCGATTGTGCAGGTTCCCTTATGAATCGAATCCGGGTTCGATGCGGGTCCCGCGGCGCGCCCCACGCGGCTGCTCCTCCGGGTCGGCCAGCCGCTGCTTGAGCAGTTCCGCCAGCCGCCGCGATGCCGGCGAGAGCGACTGGCCGCGCACGGTGATGATCGCCATCTCGCGGGTCATCGCCGGGCTCACGATGCGCAGCGCGTAGGTCCGCTTGTCGATCACCGGCGGCAGCACCACCTTCGGCAGGATGGCGGCGCCCAGGCCCGCGCTGGCCATGGAGATCAGGGTCTGCGCCTGCGTGAACTCGTAGCGCGTGGTCATCGTCAGGTGGCGCTCGCGCATGGTCGCCTCGAGCACCTCCCGCAGCGCGTTCGCCGGGTTCAGCACCAGCAGGGGCATGTTGGTCAGCGTCGCGAGCGCGATCGTGTCCTTGCTGGTGGTGATGAAGCGCTTGGGCACCAGCGCATACAACGGATCCTCCAGCACGGTGTCGAAGTGGAATTCGCCGGTCTGCACCACCGGACCGATGCCGAAGTCGGCCTCGCGCTTGCGGATCGCCTCGAACAGCGCCTCCGACGGCTGCTCGCGCACGTGCACGTCGATTCCGGGATAGTCCTTCTCGAAGGCGGCGAGCACGCGCGCCAGCCGCGTGGCGGCGATGGTCGGCGAGCACGAGAGCGACACCCGCCCGCGCCGGATGTCGGCCGACTCCTGGATCTTGCGCAGCCCGGACTCCACCTCGAGCAGCGCGCGCCGGGCGCACTCCAGCAACTGCTGTCCCTCGTCGGTCAGGCGCACGTTGCGCGTGGTCCGGTGGAACAGCGCGACCCCGAGCTGTTCCTCGAGCTGCCGGATCTGCGCGCTGACCGCCGAAGTGGAGCGGTAGGACATCTCGGCCGCGAGGCGGAAGCTGCTGTGCTCGCCCACCAGCAGGAAGGCCTGCAGCAGCTTGAGATTGACATTCGCGAGCGGTTTCGGGGTGGCTTTCATGGCGGATCAATTGTGCGCCGGATCAGGATAGTACGCCGTATTCGCCATGTTTGCAGAGGCCCGTGCGCCTCCGCGCTGCTGCCTGCGTCGAGGCGTGCGCCGGCGTGACTGTGCAGCCGCTTGGGACAATCGAGAAGATAAACGCGATTGAGTGGCGGCCGCACCGCTTCTACAGTTCTTCGCATGCAGGCGGCTTTCCTTCCGGGGCCCCGGCGGCAGTCAAAGAAGCAGGAGACGACATTGCAGGCTCAGACCCCGAACAGTGAGGCCACCGGCGCGCTCGCCGGCATCCGCGTCCTCGATATCGCGACCTTCGTCGCCGCGCCGTTCTGCGGAACGATCCTGGCCGACTTCGGGGCCGAGGTGATCAAGGTGGAACAGCCCGGCGCCGGCGACTCGCTGCGGCGCTTCGGCACTGCCACCGAGTGCGGCGACACCCTCGTCTGGCTGAGCGAGGCGCGCAACAAGAAGACCGTCACGCTCGACCTGCGCAAGCCCGAAGGCGCCGACCTGTTCCTGCGCCTGGTGGCGCAGTCGGACGTCGTGCTGGAGAACTTTCGTCCGGGGACGCTGGAGAAGTGGGGCCTGGGCTACGAGACCCTCAGCGCCGTCAATCCCGGACTCGTGATGCTCAGGATCAGCGCCTACGGGCAGACCGGGCCGAAGCGCGGCGAACCGGGGTTCGCCCGCATCGCGCACGCGTTCGCCGGCCTGTCCTACCTGGCGGGCGAGGCCGACGGGCCGCCGGTCGTCCCCGGCTCGACCTCGATGGCCGACTACGTGTCGGGCATGTGGGGCGCCATCGGGGTGCTGGCCGCGCTGCGCGAGCGCGAGCGTTCCGGCCGCGGCCAGGTGATCGACCTGGGGCTCTACGAATCGGTGTTCCGCCTGCTGGACGAGCTGGCGCCCGCGTACGCCAAGTTCGGCACGGTGCGCACCCGCATGGGCGCCGACACGGTGAACGTGGTGCCGCACAGCCACTACCGCACCGGCAGCGGCGAATGGGTGGCGCTCGCCTGCACCAACGACAAGATGTGGGAGCGGCTGGCGCTGGTGATGAAGCAGCCCGAACTCGTCGCGCGCTACCCCACCAGCGCCGCGCGGGTGGAAAGCCGCGAGCAGGTCAACGCCATCGTGGCCGGCTGGATGGCGACGCGCTCGCTGGCCGAAGCGCTCGAGGCCACGCGCGAAGGCGGCGTGCCGTGCGCCGAGATCTATTCGATCCGCGAGATCGTCGAGGATCCGCAGTTCCGCGCCCGGGAGAACCTGCTGCGGGTGGACGACCCGCGCGCGGGCGAGCTGCTGCTGCCGGCGCCCGTGCCACGGCTGTCGCGCACGCCGCCGACCTTCCGTCACGCCGGGCGTGCCCTCGGCGCGGACAACCGCAGCATCTACTGCGACCTGCTCGGCCTCGACGAGGCGGCGCTGCAGGCGCATGCCGCCGCCGGCGTCATCTGACCTGGGAGCACCGCCATGACACCCGAAGACCGTGCCGCCGGCTCGCCGGCCCTGCCCGCGCTCTTTCGCATCGACGGCCAGGTCGTGCTGGTCACGGGCGCGGGCCGCGGCATCGGCGCCGAGATCGCACTGCAGCTGGCACGCGCCGGCGGCGAACTGGTGCTCGTCTCACGTACCGCAAGCGAGCTGCGGGAGGTGGCGGCACGCATCGAATCCGAGGGCGGCCGCGCGCACGTGCGCGTCTGCGACGTGACGGACAGCGCCCGCGTCCGGGCGGTCATCGAGGACCTGCCATGCCTGGACGTGGTCGTCAACAACGCCGGCAACAACATCCCCGAGCCCTTCGTGGAAGTCAGCGAGGCACACCTGGACGCATTGCTGGACCTGAACACGCGCGCCGTGTTCGTGGTGGCGCAGGCCGCCGTGCGCAAGATGCTGCGGCATCCGGACCGCGCGGCGCGGGGCGGCACCGTCATCAACATTTCCTCGCAGATGGGCCACGTGGGGTCGCCCAACCGCACCGTCTACTGCATGACCAAGCACGCGGTGGAAGGCTTGACCAGGGCGATGGCGGTGGAACTGGCGCCGCGCGGGATCCGCGTCAACAGCATCGGCCCGACCTTCGTCGACACGCCGCTCGTTCGCCGCATCGTGGACACGCCGGAGAAATCCCGCTTCATCCTGTCGAACATCCCCGCGGGGCGGCTGGCGAGCGTGACGGAGGTCGCCGCCGCGGCGGTCTATCTCGCCTCGCCCGCGGCCGCCATGGTGACCGGCACCTGCCTGCGGGTGGACGGCGGCTGGACCGCGCAGTGAGGGACGGGTGCAGCAGATGCTGAGTCCCGGCGCGGCCTCCGGCTTCCGGCTGGACGGCCGCACCGCGCTGGTCACCGGTGCGGGCAGCGGCACCGGGCGCGCCATCGCCCTGGAGCTGGCCCGCGCCGGCGCCCGGGTGGTGCTGGTCGCCCGTACCAGGGCCAGCCTCGAAGAGGCGGCCGCGGCCATCGAGGCCGCTGGCGGCCGGGCGCTGGTGCGGCGCTGCGACGTCACCGACACGCAGGCGCTGCACGCGCTGCTGGCGGAGGTCGCCCCGCTGCACATTTTCGTCAACAACGCCGGCACCAACATTCCCCGCGGCTTCACGGAGGTGACGGACGCGGACCTCGACACCCTGCTCGGACTCAACCTGCGGGCCTGTTTCCTGGCGGGACAGGCCGCGGCGGCCGGCATGCTGCGCCACGGCGTGGCGGGCGTGATCCTCAACGTCACCTCGCAGATGGGTCATGTGGGCGCGCCCGAGCGCACCGCCTATTGCATGACCAAGCACGGCCTGGAAGGGCTCACGAAGGCGATGGCCGTCGAGCTCGCGCCACGGGGGATCCGGGTGAACAGCATCGCGCCGACTTTCGTGGACACGCCGCTGATCCGCCGCATCGCCGTCGAGCCGCGCGTGCGCGACGCGCTGGTGGCGCGCATTCCCCTGGGCCGCATGGCCAGCGAGCGCGAGGTCGCGCTCGCGGCCGTCTACCTCTGCTCCGGCGCCGCGGCCATGGTCACCGGGACCTCCCTGCTGGTGGACGGCGGCTGGACGGCGCAATGACACGCAACCCCTTGAAGGAGCACCCATGAGCAGCGCCACGTACGGTCGCTACATCGTCGAACAACCCGGCGCCCCTGACGCCATGCGCTGGGTGCAGGAGCCGGTGCGCCACGCCGGTCCCGGGGAGATCCTGGTCCGGCACGAGGCCATCGGCGTGGACTTCATCGACACGCAGATCCGCGCCGGACAGCTGCCCGCGAGCCTGCCCACCGGCCTGGGCTTCGGCGCGGTGGGGATCGCGCAGGAGGTCGGGACCGGCGTGGCGCACGTGCGCCGCGGCGAACGCGTGGCTTATGTCCACTTCGTGGCCGGCAGCTACGCACAGCAGCGCGTCGTGCCCGCCGAGCGCGTGATCGCGCTGCCGGACCAGGAGCTCGAACCCGAACTCGCGGCCGGCGCGCTGTTCCGCGGGCTCACGGCGTGGTACCTGAGCCACCGGCTGCGCGAGGTGAGAAAGGGCGACGTCGCGCTGGTGCATGCGGCCGCCGGCGGCGTCGGGTTGCTGCTGACGCAGTGGCTGCAGCACCTCGGCGCGACCGTGGTCGGCACGGTAGGCAGCGAGGAGAAGGCGCGGGTGCTGCGCGAATACGGCTGTGCCAACCCGGTGGTACTGCCGGCCGAGGACTTCGTGGCCAGGGTGAAGGAGGTCTCCGCGGGCCGCGGCGCCGACGTCGTGTACGACTGCATCGGCAAGGACACCTTCGAGCGCTCGCTGGACAGCGCCCGTCGCTTCGGCCTGGTCGTGTCCTTCGGCTGGCCCTCCGGCGACCCCGCCCTGTCGCTGATGACCCTGCGCAACAAGGGCTCCCTCTTCGTCACGCGCCCCACCATCTCGCATTACACGGCGGAGGCGGAGGACTTGCGCACCGGCGCGCTGGCCCTCTTCGGGCTGGTGCGCGAAGGCGTGCTGCGCATCAAGGTGGGCAACAGCTACCCCTTGCGCGACGCGCCGCGCGCCCATGCCGACCTGGCTGCCGGCCGCACCGTCGGCTCGGTCGTCCTGCTGGCCTGAATCCACGGATCCAAAGGAGAGAAACATGCTGCTGAAGAACAAGGTTGCCATCGTCACCGGCGCCGCCTCGTTGCGGGGCATCGGCTGGGCGACGGCGAAACGCTTCGCCGACGAGGGAGCCCGCGTGGCGCTGCTCGACCTCGACAGTGCCGCGGCGCAGCGCGCCGCCGGCGAGATCGGCGCTGCGCATGGCGGCTACGCCTGCGACGTGCGCGACGAAGCCACCTGCCGCGACACCGTGCAGGCCATCCTGCGCGAGTTCGGCCAGGTCGACATCCTGATCAACAACGCGGGCGTGAGCCAGGCGCACCGCCTGATGGACAGTTCGCAGCAGGACTGGGACCTCGTGATGGATGTCAGCGCCCGCGGTGCCTACAACATGGCGCGCGCGGTGGTGCCGCACATGCGCGCCCGACGCACCGGCTCCATCGTCTGCATGGGCTCGGTGGCGGCCCAGCGCGGCGGCGGCATCCTGGGCGGCCCCCACTACTCGGCGGCCAAGGGCGCGACGCAGGTGCTGGCCAAGGCCATGGCGAGGGAACTCGCGCCCGACGGCATCCGCGCCAACGCCGTGGCGCCCGGCCTGGTCGACACCGACCTGCTGCTGGGGAAGATGGACGACGGCGGCAAGCGCAAGGTGGCGGAAACCACGCCCCTTGGCCGGCTGGCCACGCCGCTGGACATCGCCAACGCCTGCCTGTTCCTGGCCAGCGACCTGTCGGCCTACGTCACGGGCGTCGTCCTGGACGTGAACGGCGGCCTGCACATCCACTGAATGCCCACACGGAGGAAAACATCCATGCCAGAGTCCGCCAAAGGCTACATCTTCGCCGAGCTCGAGGTCACCGACCCGACGGTATTCCATTCCGAGTACATGCCGCGCGTGCGCCCGGTGCTCGACAAGTACGGGGCGCGCTTCCTGGTCGCCAGCGACACCCCGCAGGTGCTGGAAGGCGACCGCGTGGTCAAGCGCATCGTCTTCATCGAATTCGAAAGCCCCGAGCGAGCGCGCGAGTTCTACCATTCCAGGGACTACCAGGACGTGATCGACTACCGGTTCCGTTCCGCCAGGACCCACTTGTATATGCTCGACGGGATCGAAGGCTAGCGGCAGGCAGCGGCAGGAGGGGATGCGATGGACATCGGCAGATTCGACTACGTGATCGTCGGCGCGGGCTCGGCCGGCTGCGTGCTGGCCAACCGGCTGTCGCGCGATCCCTCCGCGCGGGTGCTGCTGCTCGAGGCTGGCGGCCAGGACAGCAACCCGTGGCTCAAGGTTCCGGCCGGCGTGCCGCGGGTGGTGAACGACCCGAAGCTGACCTGGGGGTATGTGTCGGAGCCGGAACCCGGGCTGGACAACCGCCGGATCGTGTGGCCGCGGGGTCGCACGCTGGGCGGCAGCAGTTCGATCAACGGCCATGTGTACATGCGCGGAACCGCGCGTGACTACGACGGCTGGCGCGACCAGGGCAATCCGGGCTGGGGCTGGAACGACGTGCTGCCCTACTTCCGGCGCAGCGAGTGCCACTACCTGGGCGACAGCGAGCTGCACGGCGGCAGCGGCGAGCTGAGCGTGTCGCCGCTGCGCGAGCCGCATCCGGCCTCGGCCGCCTTCGTGCAGGCGGCGCGCAATCTCGGCATCCCGGGCAATGAGGACTTCAATGGCCGCACGCAGGAAGGCGTGGGCTATCTGCAGTTCATGATCAAGGACGGCGTGCGCGCCTCCACCTCGGCCGCCTTCCTGCGCCCCGCCCTGGCCCGGCCCAACCTGAAGGTGGAACTGAACGCGCTGGCCGGGCGCATCCTGTTCGAAGGCAGGCGCGCCACCGGAATCGAGTATTCCGTGAACGGGCAAACCCGCCGCGCGCTCGCCGGCGAGCTGATCCTGTGCGGCGGGGCCATCAACTCCCCGCAGTTGCTGATGCTGTCGGGTCTGGGTCCGGCCGAAGCCTTGCGCCGGCAGGGCATCGAGGTGATCTGCGACCTGCCCGGGGTCGGCCAGAACCTGCACGATCACATCTACGCGCACTGCCTGGCGCGGGTCGAGCCCGCCTTCTCGCTCAACCGCATGATCTCCAGCAACCTGCGGATGATCCCCGACGTGCTGCGCTACCTGGCCACGCGCCGCGGCTTGCTCACGTCCGCGGCGGCACAGGTCGGGCTGTTCACGCGTTCCCTCCCGGGGCTGCCCGACTGCGACGTGCAGGTGCAGATGCGGCCGTTCAGCATGATCAGCAAGGGCGGCATGTACAAGGCCGACGCCGCGCCGATGGTGACCGCCTCGTGCACCCTGTTGCGGCCGCTGTCGCGCGGTGCGGTGACGCTGCAGTCCGGCGATCCCCGCGTGGCGCCGCGGATGGTGGCGAACTACCTGACCGACCCGCGCGATCTGCCGGCCCTGGTCGCGGGCGTGAAGCTGATCCGGCGCATCTTCAACGCGCCGCCTTTCGCCGAGCACTTCCGCGGCGAGGAACTGCCCGGCGCGGACGTGTCCGGCGACGAGGCCATCGTGGCCTACCTGCGGGCCAATGGCCAGTCCATGTACCACCCGGTGGGCACCTGCAGGATGGGGCCGGAGGACGAGCGCATGACGGTGGTCGATCCGCGCCTGCGCGTGCGCGGCGTCGCCGGCCTGCGGGTGGTCGATGCCTCGGTGATGCCCACCATCCCCTCCGGCAACACCAACGCCCCCACGATCATGGTCGCCGAGAAGGCGGCCGACATGATCCTGCAGGATGCGCGCCGCGGCGCCGCCGCGCCGGCGCCCGCCGCGGCGCTGCACTGACCGGGAGCGGCCCCGGCACCGTCACATCAGGAACACACCCTTGCCCGAGGTCTGGGCGTCGAACAGCCGGTAGGCCTCGTCGGCCTGCTCCAGGCTCCAGCGGTGCGTGAACAGGCGGTCGACCTCGATGCCGCGGTCGGCGATGAAGTCGTTGCATGCCTTCTGGCCGATCGTGGAAAAGGTCCAGGATCCGATCAGGCTGACCTGGCGCCGCAACAGGTCGGGGCTGACGTCCAGGGACACGTTGCCGCCCTCGCCCACGAAGCAGGCCTTGCCCCAGGTGCGCACGCACTGCACGGCCTGGCGCCGCGCCTGCGGCGAGGACGAGGCATCGAGCGACGCATGCGCGCCCAGGCCGCCGGTCAGCTCGCGAATCGCCTGCACCGCATCGTCGGCGGCCGGGTTCACCACGGCATCGGCGCCGAGTTCGCGGGCGCGCGCCAGCCGCTCCTCACTGACGTCGAGGGCGATGACGCGGCTGCCGAAGGCATGCGCCAGCTGGGTCGCCGACAGGCCCACCGGCCCCTGCCCGAAGATCGCGATCGTGTGGTCCGCGCGCAGATCGAGGCGGTGCAGCGCGCCCCAGGCCGTCCCGGTGCCACAGGCGATCGCGGCGCCGGTGGCGAAGGACAGCTCGTCGCGCAGGCCGACGATGGTGCTGGCCGGGCACTTCATGTACGCGGCGTGAGCCCCGTGCGCATTGACGCCGTAGACCTCTTTCACGCCCTCCTCGCACAGCTGCGCCCAGCCGGTGGAGCAGTGCGGGCACGCGCCGCAGCCGCGGTAGTGGTGCACCATGGCGCGCTGGCCCGGCCAGGCCTGCTTCGGGTTGACGCCGGGGCCGACAGCGACGACCACGCCGCACGGCTCGTGGCCGGCGATCACCGGCTCGGCGCTGCCGAAGCCCAGCGCTGCCGAACCCGCGCCCGCGGCCGCCCGGTAGAACTTCAGGTCGCTGCCGCACATGCCGGAAGCCTTGATCTCCAGAACCACCTCGCCGGGTCCGGGGGCCGGATCGGCAAAGCTGCGCGTCTCGACGCGGCGCTCTCCCAGGAAGACGATACCCTGCATTTCCGCTCCTTCAGCGCATGACGAACGGATTGGCGGGGGCGCCCTGCGCGTAGGAAATCCAGGTGCTCTTGGTCTCCAGGTACTGCTCGATCGAGGCGATGCCGCTTTCCCGTCCGATGCCGGAGTGTTTCATGCCGCCGAACGGCATCATGTAGCTGACGGCGCGGTAGGTGTTGACCCAGACCGTGCCCGCCTTCAGTGCCTGCGACATGCGCAAGGCGCGACCGATGTTGCCGGTCCACACGCCCGCCGCGAGCCCGTAGATCGTGTCGTTCGCGGTGCGGATGGCGTCGGCCTCGTCGTCGAAGCCGATCACCGACAGCACCGGGCCGAAGACCTCCTCGCGCGCGATGCGCATCTGCGGCGTCACGTCGACGAAGATGGTGGGCTCGACGAACTGTCCGCCGGGCAGGTCGGGCGAGCTCGCGGGGCCGCCGCCCAGGATGCAGCGCGCGCCCTCGGCCTTGGCGATCTCCATGTAGTCGAGGATCTTGCGGTACTGCGCGGGCGTGGTCACCGGGCCGATGTTGGTGTCCGGCAGCATCGGGTTGCCCTTGCGGGCCGTCGCGCCGAGCTCCTTCACGCGCTGCACGAACTTGTCGCGGATCGAGTTCTGCACCAGCAGGCGCGATCCGGCGATGCAGGTCTGCCCGGTGGCGGCGAAGATGCCCGAGATCACGCCGGCGGCGGCCTGGTCGAGGTCCGCATCCTCGAACACGATGTTGGGCGACTTGCCCCCGAGCTCCAGCGTCACCCGCTTCATCGTCTTCGCCGCCTGCGCGTAGATGCGCGCGCCGGTCGCGTCCGAGCCGGTGAAGGTGATCTTGGCCACGTCCGGATGGTCCACCAGCGCGGATCCGACCTCATGGCCATAGCCGGCCACCACGTTGAACACGCCGTCCGGGAAGCCGGCCTCGCGCACGAGCGCCGCGTATTCCAGCGTCGAGGCGGAGGTGAATTCCGAGGGTTTCACCACCACGGTGCAGCCGGCCGCCAGCGCCGGCGCGCACTTCCAGGCGATGAACAGCAGCGGCGAGTTCCAGGCGGTGATGGCGCCCACCACGCCGATCGGCTCCTGGCGCGAGAAGGCGAACATGTCCGGCTTGTCGATCGGCATGACGCGCCCTTCCAGCTTGTCGGCCAGGCCGCCGAAATAGCGCCACCACTCGGGGTGGTAGTTCACCTGGCCGCGCATCTCGGCCATCAGCTTGCCGTTGTCGCGCACTTCGATCTCGGCGAGCTGCTGCGCGTTCTGTTCGACCAGGTCGGCCAGGCGCAGCATCAGCTTGCCGCGCTGCGTCGCGGTCATCTTCGGCCAGGGACCCTCGCGCAGGGCGCGGCTGGCGGCGGCGACCGCGCGGTCGACGTCGCGGCCGTCGCCCTGCGGGATGCGCGCCCAGGCCTCGCCCAGGTAGGGGTTCACGCTGTCGAACCAGCGGCCCGAGACGGGGTCCACGTACTGGCCGTCGATGAAGTGTTGGTAGGTTTTCATGGCGTTGGCAGGTTGGGAATCACTGGAGGGCGCGCGGGAACCACAGCGCGATCGCGGGGAACATCAGCATGGCGAGCAGCACCAGCACCTGCAGCACCATGAACTGGCTCATGCCGCGGAAGATGATCGCGAGGCTCCAGCGCGGCATGACGGTCTTGAGATAATAGGCGGACATCGCCACCGGCGGGCTGAGGAACGCGGTCTGCAGGTTGACCGCGACGGCCGCGCCAAACCACAGCAGCAGTTCCGGCTTGGCCAGGCCAAGGTCCAGCTTCTCCACGATCGGCAGGAAGATCGGGACGAACACCAGCACGATCGCGGGCCATTCGAAGGGCCAGCCCAGCACGAAGATGATCGCCATGATCAGCAGCAGCTTGCCCCAGTCGGGCAGCGGGATCTGCGTGATGGCGCCCGAAATCACGTTGGACGCGCCCGTCTGCACGAACACGGCGCCGAACACGTTCGAGGCGAGCACCAGGAACAGCACCATGCACGAGGTCAGCATGGTGGACTTGCAGGTCTCCACCAGCGCGGTCCAGGTGAGGCGGCGGTACGCCAGCGCGAGCAGCGTGGCGCCGACGGCGCCGCAGGCGGCCGCCTCGGTCGCCGTGGCGAGGCCGCCCAGGATGGTGCCCAGGGTCGCGGCCACCAGCGCCGCGAGCGGCACCACGCTGACGACCAGTTCCTTCAGCAGCAGCGGCAGGCTTGCCACGCGCTGCGCCTTGGGCACCGCCGGGCCGAGTTTCGGGTTCATGTAGCTGCGGGCCAGCGCGTACAGCATGTAGACCGAAGCCAGCAGGAAGCCCGGGCCGAAGGCGGCCGAATAGAGCTTGTTCACCGGCACGCCCAGCACCGGCCCCATCACGATCAGCATCACGCTCGGCGGAATCAGGATGCCCAGGGTGCCGCCCGCCGCGATCGCGCCGGCCGACAGCTGCTCGTCGTAGCCCGACTCCACCATCATGGAGCCGGCCATGATCCCCAGCACCGTGACCGCGGCGCCGACGATGCCGGTGGCCATCGCGAACACGGTGGCCGTCAGCAGCACGGCGACGTAGAGCGAGCCGCGCATCGGCGCGAACAGCAGCCGGAAGGCGCGGAACAGGCGGCTCATCAGGTCCGCCTTTTCCGCCATGTAGCCCATGAAGATGAACAGGGGCACGGCCGGCAGGATGTCGTCCTTCATCGAGCCCCACATCTGCAGGTAGGCGAGGTAGAACGTCCGGTCCACCCCGAGCGTCGCCACGCCGAACAGCAGCGCGGTGAACAGCAGCGTGAACGAGATCGAGAAGCCGACGAAGATGACCGTGACCATGCTCACCAGCATGGCCAGGCCCAGGAATTCATTGAGGGTCATGGTGCGTCTCCTGCGGGCACTTCACACTTCGATCTTCTCGTGGTGCGCGAACAGGCGCCCGGTGCGCACCGCGATCCAGGCCTTCAGCAGCTCCGAGATGCCCTGCACGAACAGCACCAGCGCGGTCAGCGGGATCACCGACCGGAAGGGCCACAGGATCGGCTGCCACAGGCCCGCGTTGGAGCGCTCCTTGATGTCCCAGGCGTGGATGGCGTCGTCCACCGAGATGAAGAAGATGAGCGCCATGACGGGCAGGAAGAAGACCAGGTAGGTGATCACGTCGATCCAGCCCTTGGTGCGGTCGGAAAACCGGTCGTACAGGATGTCGGTGCGCACGTGCGCGCCCTTCAGCAGCGCGTAGGCCGAACCCAGCATGAACATGGTGCCGTTGGCCATGAAGGTCACGTCCGTGGACCAGGAGGTCGGGGCGTTGAAGGCGTAGCGCGCCACCACCTCGTAGGCGCCGCCGAGGATCATCGGCGCGAAGGTCAGCATCACGACATGGCCGAACCAGTCGCTCCATCCGTCGATCAGCCGGATCAGCCGGGTCGCCCAGCGGGGCGCCGCGGCGGCGGCAGCGCCGCCGGCATCCAGCGCGTCTTGGTCCATCAGCACTTGCATCTTCGTCATCCTGGGAATCGTGCGGCCGCGGGCGCGGCCGGAGCGGGCCCGGCGGACGCCCGGGGCGTCCGCCGGGGCCATCCTCATTTCGTGGACCAGTAGTAGCTGGCCGCGAAGTCGTACGGCACGTTGGTGGCGCGCCGCGCCGGCACCACGCCGGAAGCCCAGGCGCGCTGGGCGTTGTAGACCTTGGCGAAGAACGGGCTCTTCGCGGCCTCCTCCTTGGCGATGGCGTCCCAGGTTTCCAGCGTCTTCCTCAGGATGTCCGGCGGGGTCGCGTGCACCTTGACGCCGTGCTTCTCCTGCATTTCCTTCAACGCCGCGGCGTTCAGGCGGTTCTTGGTGGTCTCGGAGCGCAGCGTGGCTTCAACGGCCGCCGACTGGATGATCGCGCGCAGGTCCGGCGGGAGCGATTTCCACACGTCGCCGTTGATCAGCAGTTCGAGCACCGTGGCCGGTTCGTGCGTGGAGCTGGGATAGAAGTTCTTCCAGATCGTGTGGAAGCCGATCTTCATGTCGTCGGCCGGCCCGGTGAACTCGGCGCAGTCGATCACGCCGCGCTCTCCCGCCGGGATGATTTCGCCGCCCGGCAGGTTCACGGGCGTGACGCCGGCCTTGCCGAACACCTCGGCGGTGATGCCGGTGTGGCGGCACTTGCGGCCCTTGAGGTCCTCCCAGTTCTTCACCGGGTTCTTGAACCAGCCGAGCGCCTGCTGCGACACCGCGGTCAGCGGGACGGGCACCACGTTGGCCTTGAGTTCCTTCTGGTAGAACTCGTTGTACAGGTCCTGGCCGCCGCCCTCGTAGATCCAGCCCATGTAATCCAGCATGTCGATGCCGAACGGGCCGCCGGGCGCGGGCCCGAACAGGCTGGCGGCGCGGTTCTTCCCGACCCAGTACGCCGGCGCCGAGTGGGCGCCGTCCACGACCTTCTTGCTGACCGCGTCGAGCGACTCGAACGGAGGCACCACCGCGCCCGGCGGCAGCATCTCGACGACCAGCCGGCCGCCGGCCATCGCATTGACGCGATCGGCCCAGAACTTGCCGCTCTCCCAGATCAGGCTGGACTGGGGAAAGGTCGACTGGATGCGCAGTTTCGTCTGCGCGCCCGCCACGCCGGGGGCGAGGCCGGCGGCCAGCAGGACGGCCGCGGCCAGGCCGGTTTTCAGGAAGTCACGTGCTTTCATGGAGTCTCCTCGGTTCAAAGAATCACCCTTGGTCGGTGCATCAGGGAGAGCGATGCGAAAAGCCGTTCAATCCGGGGTGCGCGGACTGCCTGGCCGTCGGAAAAGACGCGCCGCGGCTAGACGCCGCGTGCGCCGCTGGCGAAGAAGCCGCCGTCGACCGGCAGCGCCACGCCGTTGATGTAGGCCGCGGGCTCCGAAACCAGGAACGCCGCGGTGGCGGCGATCTCCTGGGCCGTGCCGTAGCGCCCGGCGGGGATGGCGGACGCGTACTGGCGGCGGAACTCTGCGCTGTGCAGCACCTGCGTCATCGGCGTGTCGACCGGGCCCGGGCAGATCGCGTTGGCCGTGATGTTCAGCTCGGCGAGTTCGGCCGCGATCTGGCGGGTGAGCCCGATCACGGCGGCCTTGGAGGTGCCGTACGCGGTGCGCCCCTTGCCGACGGCGCGCAGGCCCGCGACCGACGCGATGTTGACGATGCGGCCCCAGCCCTGGCGGACCATCAGGCGCGCCGCGTGCTGGCTGCACAGCAGCGTGCCGGTGACGTTCACGTTCATGGTGGCCAGCCAGTTGTCCAGCGGGAACTCGAGAAAGGGGAAGGTCTTCGCGATGCCCGCGCTGTTGACCAGGATGTCGCAGCGGCCGTGCTCGCGTTCGACCTGCTCGAACGCGGCGCGGATCGCGTCCGGCGAGGCAACGTCGATGCGCAGCGGCGCGGCGGCGCCGCCGGCTTCCCGGATGCGGTGCGCGGTGGCGGCTGCCTTGTCGAAATCGACGTCGGCGACGAGCACCTTGATGCCGTCCCGGGCCAGGCGTTCGCAGGTGGCGCCGCCGATGCCGACGGCCCCGCCGGTCACGACGGCGATCTTCTGCGCGGAGGGGGAGGTAGTCACTTGGGTTGGCTCCAGGGAAGGGTTCAGGCCAGGAACTGCAGCAGTTCGGCGGTGAGCCGCCCGGGCTGTTCCTCGGGGATCCAGTGGCCGCAGTCCTGCATCACGCCACCGCGCACATCGGTGGCGACGCGCTGCAGCGAGGAGAGCGATTCGCCGCCGCGGCCGAACGCCTGCGCGCCGCCGATGGCGAGCACCGGCATGGCCAGCCGGTGCTCCTGCAGCCAGCGCGCATTGGCGGTCACGTCCTGGTCGAGCGTGCGGTAGTAGGCGAGACCGGTGCGCGCGGTTTCCGGATCGCGGTAGGTGCGCAGGTACTCGGCTGCGTCCGCCGCGGCGATCGCGCCGCGCACGTGACCGTAGTGTTCGTAGAACCAGCCGTAGTAGATCTCTTCGCGGCCGGCGATCAGCTGCTCCGGCAGCCGCGCGGTCTGGTGGAAGGCGTGATGCCAGCGGCGGCCGTTCTGCGAGAAGGTGCCGCTGCCGTCGCCGGGCACTGCCGCGTCCAGCATGACCAGCCGGCTCACCAGGCCCGGGTGGTAGGCGGCCAGCGCGAAGGCGACCGGGCCGCCCCAGTCGTGGCCGACGACATGGGCGCTTTCCAGTCCGCGCCCCTCGCGCAGCAGCTGCGCGACGTCGCGCGCCACGCTCTGCTTGTCGAAGCCGTCCATCGGGCGCGACGAATCGCCGAGGCCGCGCAGGTCCGGCGCGATCACGCGGAAGCGCCGCGCCAGCGCCGGCATCACCTTGCGCCAGGCGTGGCAGGTCTGCGGCCAGCCGTGCAGCAGCACCAGGGGCGCGCCCTGGCCCATCGTGACGTAGTGCACCCGGCTGTCCGCCAGGTCGAGGAAATGGTGTTCAGGCGCCTGCGCCATGGCGTGCCTCGTCGAAGAAGTTGCGGGACCCCATCTGTCCGCCCTTGAAGGCCACCTCGGCGCCCGCCACGACCCGGCTCTCCAGCACGCGGCACAGGGGCGCGCCCGGGGCGAGGCGCGCCGCCACTTCGACCGCCTGGATGTCCAGCGCGCGGGCGATGCTGCTCGAGGTGTCGCCGCCGGAGATCAGGATGCGCGCCGGCCGGACCGCCTGCGCCGCCTGCCGCAGCAGCGTGCCCAGGCGCGTCGCGAGCAGGCGCCCGCCCGTGTGGCGCGCCGCGGCGCCGGCGAGGCCGTGCTGCGCCAATACCTGCAAGGTGGCGGCCACCCGCGGATCGTCGGGCCCGCGCGCGGAGTGCAGGATCACGCTGCGCCCCGATCCCATGGCCGCGGCGGCGCGGGCGCAGGCCCGGTCCACTTCGGCCTGCCATTGCGCCGCGTCCGCCAGCCGCGGCGTGTCGATGGCGAGATCCACGTAGCCGGAGCGCACCGCCTCCTCGATCTGGATCGCGCTCAGCGCGGAGGCACTGCCGGAGAGCGCCAGCACCGGCGCATCGGACGGCAGCGGCCGCACCGCCGGCACCACGCCGGCGTCGCGCGGCAGCTGCCATGCGAGCGCCAATGCGTGCTCCACGCCGGAGCCGCCGACGACGAACACCGGCGAGTCGGGGCGGCCCAGCTCGAGCAGCATGCGGCCGGAGGCTTCCATGTCGGCGGCGTCGAAGCCATCCACCAGCACCGCGTCCGCGCCGGACTGGCGCAGCTCGCCGAAGCGTGCCCGCATCGCGTCGGCGCCTTCGCGCACCTTGTCCAGTCCGATCCTGCCGATCTGCAGCGTCGCCTGCCGCTGCAGGTGCAGCGCCAGATCGGCCTCGTCCATCGGCGTGACCGGATGCACGCTCATGATCGGATGGCGGTCCAGCCGATGGACCTGGCCGTCCGTTCCGGAGCGCGCGAACAGGTTGCCGAACACGCAATGGCGGCCCAGGTGCGGGGTGGCGGCAACCACCGGGACGGCCCCGGCAAAGCGCTCCCGCGCGAGCCGGATGACGTGGCCGATGCTGCCCGTCGCCGGGGAACTGTCGAACGTGGAGCAGACCTTGTAATGCACCAGCGGCGCGCCGGCGGTGGCCAACGCCTCCAGCACCGCGGGCAACTGCGCGTCCATGTCCTGCGGGGACATGGTGCGGCTGTCGCCGGCGATGCCGATCGCGTCGAGCCCGCGGTACTTCGCCAGGGTCGCCGCCTCCGGCGCGCGCAGGAACAGGGCGCACTTCAGCCCGGCCAGGCTCAGCACTTCGAGCGCGTCGGTGGCGCCGGTGAAATCGTCGCCGTGGAAGACGAGGCGCAGCCCGCTCATTGCCCGCCCCCGAAGGCACGGAGCGCCGCGGCGAGCTCGGGATGGGTCCGCGCATGGTCGGCGGCGGAGATGCCCGCCGCGGCCGCCTCCCAGGCCTGCCGCATGCTGGCGACGCCCGCGGCGATGCCCTGCGGATGGCCGATGATCCCGCCGCCGGCCAGGTGCATCAGGTCCGCCGATCCGAGCTGCGCGAAGGTGTCCGCCGCCTGCAGGGCGGTCTGGCCGGACGAGAACACCGGCACCAGCGGCGCGGCGGCGCCCCAGGGCGCCAGGCAGGCGCGCGCGGAGCGGATCACGGAATCGTCGGGCTCCCAGAACTTGTTGCGCAGCCCGTTGACATGCAGGTGATCGACCCCGGCCAGGCGCCAGATCTTCTGGTACGCCTCGAAGGCGATGCCCAGGGCAGGCGAGCGGCCGAACAGGCCCCAGCCATTGCGATGGCCGTGGATCGGCAGCTGCGCATGGCGGCGCAGCTCCTCCACGGCAGCCGGTCCGGTCCAGTTCACGCTCACCATCACGCAGGTGCCGCCCGCGGCGTGCACCAGGTCGTGGCGGCGCTTCATGTCGTCGGCGCTGCCCGAGATGTTGATCGCGTACATCGGCATGCGCCCGAGGCGCGCGGCGTGCCGCTCCAGCACCGGCATCACGGCCCGCAGCCGCTGCTCGAACGGCGCATACGGCGGATCGGCGATGAGCTCGTCGTCCTTCAGGAAATCGATGTCGCCGGCACACAGCGCGTCCACCAGCTGCGCCGTGTCCTGCGGCGTGAGTCCGATGCTCGGCTTGATGATGGTCCCGACGAGCGGGCCTTCATGCACGCCGGCGAGCGCGCGCGTGCCCGCGACGCCGAACCGCGGACCGGGAAAGGCCGCGATGTAGTCGTCGGGCAGCTCCAGATCGAGCAGGCGCAGGCCCGTGACCTCGCCGAGCTCGAACAGGTTGCCGGCCACGGTCGCGAGCAGCGCCGGAAGGTTCGCGCCGACGTTGCCCACCGGGAAGGCGATTTCGATCTCGCCGCGCTGGAAGGCGCCAGTGTGCGCCCTGCGCACCAGGTGCTCGGAGTGCAGGCTGGGGGCCGCGGCGGCATCCTGCGGCGTCACCGAGACCACACGCGCCCTGGCGCGCGCCTTCAGCTCGTCGCTTTCGCCGGCCAGTCGCAGGAAGGTGCCACTGGACTGTTCGCCGGCAATGATCTCGGCGACCCTGGCCAGCGGCTCGAAGGACTCGACCCAGTACCTGGCCACGAACTCGGGACGGGCTGCGGCGTTCATCCAGCGCCCTGCGATTCGATGAGGGCCATGCGCCGGCGGATCTGCCGCGCCTGCTTGGCATGGGCCAGGTCCACCAGCACGCCGCCGTCGTTGACCGCGCCGTCCCCGCGTGCGGACGCAAGCTCCAGCGCGTCCAGGATCCGCGCGGACCAGGCCGCCTGCGCCGCGGAAGGAGAGAACACGCCGTTGGCCGGTTCGACCTGCGACGGGTGGATCGCCCACTTTCCCTCGAAGCCGAGCGCGGCCGCGCGCTGCGCCGAAGCGGCATAGCCCTCGGCGTCGGCGAAGTCCGTGAACGGGCCGTCGATCGCACGCAGCCCCCAGGCACGGCAGGCGTTCACAATCCGGGCCATTGCGAAATGCCACTGGTCATTCCAGTGGCGCTGCCGCTGTCCGTCCTGCTGGGGCGACGTGAGCACCGCATAGCGTTCGCTCGGGGTGCCGAACACCGGATCGTTGGTCCGCATGTCCACCGTGTAATCACCGACGCCGAAGATCATCGCCTCCAGCCGCTCGGAAGACGCGGCGATCTCCTCGGCGTGCGCGACGCCCTGGGCGGTCTCGATCAGCACCTCGATGCCGACGCGCTTGTCGCGCTGCTCCTCGCGCTCCACCAGGGTCAGCAGGTGCGCCACGAACCGCACGTCGAAGGCGCTGCCCGCCTTGGGCAGCAGGATCAGGTCGAGGCGCGGGCAGCGGCGTGCGATGTCGACGATGTCACGCAGCGCCCAGGGGGTGTCGAGGCCGTTCACGCGCACGGCCATGGTCTTGCGGCCCCAGTCGATCTCGTTGAGGGCCGACATCGCCGCGCGGCGCGCCTCGTCCTTCATGCGGTCCGCGACCGCGTCCTCCAGGTCGAGGAAGATCACGTCGGCCGCGCTGCGCGCCGCCTTCTCGAAGAAGCGCGGCGAGGTCGCCGGCACGGCCAGCTCCGAGCGGTGCAGGCGCTCGCGACGCGCGGTGATGGTGCTCGCGGACATGTTCAGCCCGCGCTGCGCAACTGCGCGGCGTTGCCGCTCTCGCCTCGCGGCCGGCCCAGCACCTCGGTGCCCATGTTTGTCTCCTCGTACTTGGTGGTGCGAGAAGTCTAGGCAGCAGGACCGAACACATTGGCGGGATTTTCTGCACGATTGTCCAATCTGGACGCGCAATCGGCGCGATTCTCAGGAACGGCGCAACGAAGTGGTCCCGCGAAACTGGCGAGCCGGCCGGGCGAATGGTCGCCGTTGATGCGGGCTGGCCGGGCAGGCTCATCAATGAGCTCGTTGGCCCGCGCGCCGGCCGCCGTCCTCGATGGAGCGTGAGCGCCGGCCGCGGCGATCGCCCCGAAGCGCGAACAGCTCAGGGCGTCTCGAAGTATTCCGGGTGCTCGCGGCGGATCGCCTCCAGGAAGTCCAGGGGCGAGTGGATGTGCACGCGCATCGCGCGGCTGGCCGCCTTGCCGTCGCCCGCGACGATCGCGTCCACGATCACGCGGTGATGGTCGACGGCGATGCGCGGGGAGCCGACCGCCGGGATCGCGAGGTGCCGGATGCGGTTCATGCCCAGGCGGGCGAGGCGCAGCGCCGGCCAGGCGTGCGGATGGCCGGCGAGGTCCAGGATGGCGTGGTGCAACTCCTCGTCGGCCGCGAGGTGCTCGGCATAGTCGCGGCGCGCCTGGGCCCGGAGCTGGCGCTGCACGATCGCGGCGAGCGCGCGCCGCTGCGCCAGCGGCGCCTTCGCCGCCAGTTCGGCGGCGCGGCATTCGATCGCCTCGCGCACGAAGATCGCGTCGGCGATGCGGTCGCGGTGCAGCCGGGACACCAGGGTGCCGCGCTGCGGCGCCGACTCGAGCAGTCCTTCCATCACGAGCCGGCGAAACGCCTCGCGCACCGGTGCGCGGCTCACCTGCAGCTGCTCCGACACCGACTGCTCCGACAACGCCATGCCCGGCGCGAAGGTGCAGTCGAGGATCGCGGAGCGGATCGCCTCGTAGGCGTTGCGGCCGACCGCGCCGCGCCCGGCCGGTCCGGCGGCGGCCGCCGCCGCGGGGGCGGCGAGTAAGGGAATCTGCGGACGGGAGCGGGCCATGGATAGTAGGATACTAGTATCCCACAAACAGGAGCTCCCGATGCTGAAACGTGCTTTCCTGGGCGCCGCCGTCGCCGCGGCCGCCTGCACGCTGCCGCTGGCCGCGCAGGCCCAGGCGGACTTCCCGACCAAGCCGCTGAAGCTGGTCTCGCCCTTCCCCGCCGGCGGCACCAGCGACGTGATGGCGCGCATGCTGGCCGACGAGCTGGGCAAGCAGCTCAAGCAGCCGGTGCTGGTGGAGAACATCGGCGGCGCCGGCGGCGTGATCGGCACCGACCGGGCGCTCAAGATGCCCGCCGACGGCTACACCCTGATCCAGACCGGCGTAGGCCAGAGCGCGGTGGCGCACGGCATCAACCCGAAGGTGCCGTACGACTCGAACAAGGACTTCATCCACCTGACCCAGGTCCACT
>Ga0255338_1001842_pt1 | contig 36257 bp, 30 predicted proteins | sample MeOH1_35cm_T4_19_FD_203715 | JGI IMG/M metagenome (GOLD analysis project Ga0255338, IMG submission 203715) | Sandy soil microbial communities from University of British Columbia, Vancouver, Canada - MeOH1_35cm_T4_195 | ecosystem: Engineered > Artificial ecosystem > Sand microcosm > Unclassified ...
CAGGCTGAGCCCCCCGACCGCGATCATCGCCCCTTAATGCAACGCCGATCGCGATCGGTCATCCCCAATCTTCGCCAACCGCATCCAGAGTGGCTTGATGCGCGCTGATCACCCGCAACGGACGGATCGCGCAGACATGCAGACATATCGCGAGCGTGGGCATCGCCCCGGTGATCCAGTCGATCGCGGGCCGGCCGGATCCACATGCCCCGCTGCGCACTCTAGCCCGAGACTTCCCCGACCAGCTGCTTCAACGCCGCGGTCAGCGCCGACTCGCTATAGGGTTTCGAGAAGAACACAGCACCTTCCGGCATGTCGGCCGCGCCGGGCGTGTGGTGCCCCGAGACGACGATCAGCTTGATCGGCGGCCAGCGATCACGGACGCACAGGGCCAGCTTCATCCCATCCATCGAGCCCGGCATGTCGATATCGGTGAACACCACCCGGATATCCGGCCGTGTTTCCAGGATGCGTACTGCCTCAGCGGCGTTCGACGCTTCGACGGCGATATATCCCGCCTCTTCGACGAGGTCGACGGCGGCAAGGCGAATGATCGGCTCATCCTCGACGACGAGGATTATCGCGGTGGCTGGCGGCGTGCGCACATCAGTCTTTCCCGTCACGACGGATCCCCGTCCGCAGAATGGACGTCCTGTGCCTGCATCAGCCGCGAAAGCGGCGCCGCAAATGTCGCCCTCAGGCCAGTGGGTTCATAACAAAGCTCGGCGTTCCCGGTTCCACACAGGCCCAGCCCGATCAATCGGGACCCGAAGCCCTTCCGGTCCGGCGGCGTCACGACCGGGCCGTCCCGCTCGGACCAGGACAGGACGAAATCCCGCTCCGGCTGTCCTTCAGCGATCTCCCAGCGAAGGTCGACATGCCCGCCGGGCACGGACAGCGCGCCATATTTCAGCGCGTTGGTGGCAAGTTCGTGCAGCAGCAGCGACAGCGACAGCGTCGCGCTGGAATCGAGGAAGACCTCGGGCCCCTCGGCCGACCATTGCTCGCGACCGGCATGCACCGTCAGCACCGATTCGACGATCGCGGTGATGGACGCGGCCTGCCAGTCATTGTGCAGCAGCACGTCATGCGCCTTGCCAAGGGCGACCAGCCGATCCTGGAAGGCCTTCACGGCATCGCGTTCCGTCACCTTCTTCAGCGTCTGCGAGGCGATGGCCTGGACCATCGTCATCGTATTCTTCACCCGGTGGCTGAGTTCGCGATTGAGAATCTCCTGCTGCCGCACCGCGCGCGTGCGCGCCTGTTCGCGCAGGACATCCGCGGTCGTCTCGCGGGTCATGCAGAGCACGCCGCGCACCGCACCCGTTTCATCGCGAACGGGGGAGAAGGAAAAGGTCCACCAGGTATCCTCGGGCACGCCGTAGCGCGCCATGGGCACCGGCGCATCGACGAAGCGCGTGCTGGTGCCCGCCTCCGCCTCCAGAAAGGCGGGTGCGACGCTGGGCCAGGCATCGGCCCACAACTCCTCGAACCGGGCGCCCATCGCGACCGGCAGCCGGGGTCCGAGGATCGGGATATAGGCGGTATTGAAAAAGAAGGTCCGTTCCGCACCCCAGACGAGGTACATCGATTCGGGCGAGGCGAGCACGATATTGACCGCGACGGCCAGTGCCGCGGGCCAGCCTGAACGCGGCCCGAGCGGATGTGCATCCCAATCGACGGCGGCGAGAAGCTCCTCGGCTGACCCTGGCACTGGTTGAAATCGCCCCATTGTTGCCCGATTTCCCGGCGGGCCGTCGCGCATTACAGCCCTACCGGACCGAGATGGCGGCACAAGCAGTTAATCAAACGATCGGTTGCGGGTGCAGTTCCCGGCACCGATCGCGGATCATGCCGCGCCGACGGCCGGCGTCGTTCGCCGCCGCGCGTCGCTCGCGATATCCCAGACCGCGATGAACAGCGCTGCCACCACCGGCCCGATGACCACGCCATTGAAGCCGAGCAGTTCGATCCCGCCCAGGGTCGAGATGAGGACAACATAGTCTGGCATCTTCGCGTCCTTGCCGACGAGAATGGGGCGCAGCAGATTATCCACCATGCCGATGACGAAAAGGCCGCAAAAGACGAGGACGAGGCCCTGCCAGATCGCCCCCGTCGCCAGCAGGTAGATCGCCACCGGCACCCAGACGATGCCCGTGCCGATCGCCGGCAGAAGCGACATGAAGGCCATGAGCACGCCCCAGAGCAGCGCCGCCTCGATGCCCAGCGCCCAGAAGACCGTGCCGCCGATCGCCCCCTGCAGGATCGCCACGACGAGGCTGCCCTTGATGGTGGCGCGGATGACGGTGGTGAACTTGGCGACCAGCGCCTCCTGCTGCGCGGCGTGGAGCGGTACCGTGTCCTCGATGCGCCGGGCGAGCGCGGACCCGTCACGCAGCAGGAAGAAGGTCAGGTACAGCATGACGCTGAGGCCGACCAGGAAGGCGAAAGCGCTCTGGCCGAGGTTCAGCGCCTGCGCGGCAAACAGCCGCAGCGCGCTGCCGATGCTGGCGGCGATCTTGGTCCGGACCGAGTCGATATCCGTCAGGCCCAGTTGATCGAGCATGGTCGTCATCCAGGCCGGCAAGGCTCCCTGCAGCCGGCCGAACGCGTGATCGAGATCCAGCCCGCCCGATTGCGCCTTCGCATAAAGGCTGGAGACTTCCTGCAGCAGCGCCATGCCGAGCAGCAGTGCGGGGACGATCACCATCGCCACCAGGATCAGCAGGGTGCCGGACGCGGCAAGATTCGCCCGTCCCGGCGCCATCGCCAGCAGCCGGCGGTTGACGGGTGCCAGCATGATGGCCGCGACCACGCCCCACAGGATCGCCCCGTAAAAGGGCAGGGTCACCCAGGCGAAGGCCAGCGAGATGACGACGATCAACAGCAGGAAGGTCCGATCCTCGAGACGTCGCATGGCATTTCTCCCGGCCTGGCGCAGATCGCCGTCTTCGCGCACCCGGTGCAGCCGTGCAATGTCGACGATAGGGGAGACGGGCCGCAAGCGCCGGCGCGACGATCCGACGGCTAGACGACCTGCCCCGCCGCCCAGCCGCTTGCCCAGGCCCATTGGAAATTATAGCCGCCGAGCCAGCCCGTGACGTCGACCGCCTCGCCGATCGCGTGGAGGCCGGGCACCTTGCGCGCTGCCATCGTCTGCGAGGACAGCCCGTCAGTGGCGATGCCGCCGGCCACGACCTCGGCCTTGGCCAGCCCTTCGGTGCCGTTGGGGGTGAAACGCCAGTCGGCGAGGCGACGGGCGGCATCGTCGAGACGCTTGTCGGTCTGCGCGACGAGCTCGCCCTCGATCCCGAGCCGCTCCGACAGGGTCTCGGCGAGGCGGGCGGGGAGATGGCCCGCCAGCACGCCGCGCAACCCCGCGCGTGGCTTGGCGCGCTTCGCCTCGGCCAGCCAGCCAGGCCTGAGATCGGGCAGGAAATCGATCCGGATCGAGTCACCATGCCGCCAATAGGACGAGATCTGCAGGATCGCGGGGCCCGACAGGCCCTTGTGCGTGAACAGCGCCGCCTCGCGGAACGCGACCTTGCCGCAGCGCGCGACGACGTCCGCGGCGACGCCCGACAGCGAACGGAACAGCGTCTCCTCGCCGCCCAGGGTGAAGGGCACGAGCGCCGGGCGGGGCTCGACCACCTTCAGGCCGAACCGGCGCGCGAGATCATAGGCGAAGCCGGTCGCGCCCATTTTCGGAATCGACGGCCCGCCGGTCGCGATCACCAGCGAGGGCGCGGCAGCGGTGCGGTCGCCAAAGGTGACGCGATACTGCCCGTCGGCATGATCGACCGCACGAACCGGCTGGCCGAGGCCGATGATCACCCGCCCGCGATCGCATTCGTCGCGCAGCAACGCCACGATCTGCTTCGCCGAGCCGTCGCAGAAGAGCTGGCCGAGCGTCTTTTCATGCCACGCGATGCCGTGCGCATCGACCAGCGCGATGAAGTCAGCCGGCGTGTAGCGGCCAAGCGCCGACTTGGCGAAATGCGGGTTGGCCGAGAGATAGCGATCGGGCGCCGTGTGGATATTGGTGAAGTTGCACCGCCCGCCGCCGGAGATGAGGATCTTCTTGCCCGGTTCGTCGGCATGATCGAGCAGCAGCACACGCCGCCCGCGCTGCCCGGCGGTGAGCGCGCACATCATGCCGGCGGCGCCCGCGCCGAGGATGATGGCGTCATAGGGGGTTGGGTTGGTCATTCAGGCCGGCGATAGACAAATCCCTCTCCCGGCGGGAGGGAGAAACGGAATTCACGCCACCGGCAGCCGCAACCGGAAGCACGCGCCCGCCGGCACGTCCTGCGCCACGATCGTCCCGCCGGTCGCCGCCAGCAGCGACCGCGCGATGGCAAGGCCGAGCCCGGCCCCGCCCGCTTCGCGCCGACCAGTGAAGAAGGGTTCGAAGATCCGCTCCAGATCGGCGCCCGCAATGCCGTGCCCGTCGTCGCTGACCCAGAGCACGAAGCAATCCCCGTCGCGCTCGATCCGCACCGACACCCGCGCGGCGCCGGCCTGGCGGCTGTTCTCGACCAGCGTCTCGAGCAGGGTCTCGACCACCTCGCGGGTGATCCGCGCCGTCGCACTGTCGGCCGCCGCCACCACCTCGACCGTGAAGCGCTCCGATCGGAACGAATCCGCCACACGCCGCGCCGAGGCGACGATGTCGGCCCGCGCGCCCGCATCGATATTCGCCATGTCGGCGCGGGCGAGATCGAGCAGCCGCTGGACGAGACGCGACAGCCGGTCGGCATCGGCGGCGGCATTGGCGATGAAGCGGCGGCGCTCCGCCTCGCTCATCTCGGCGCCGTGTTCGTCGAGCAGTTCCAGCGCGCCGCGAATGCCCGCGAGCGGCGTCTTGAACTCATGGCTGACCGCCGCGGCGAAATCCTTGAGGTAGCGCGAGCGGCGCTCGATCCGTTCGGCCATCGCCCGGAAATTATCGTAGAGCTGGGCGATCTCGATCGCGGCGGTGACCGGCGTCTCGGGGATCGCCACGCGGCCGCGCGCGACATCCTCGCTCGCCCGGGCGAGCGCGTCGATCGGACGCGCGATGCCGCGCGAGAGCAGCGCGACCAGCACGAGCAGCGTCATCAGGATCAGGCCGATGCCGAGCAGGATCTTGCCGCGATCCTGGTAGAGCCCGACGAACAGGCCGCGCGGCGTGCGCGACAGCATGACCACGCCGATCACGCGCCCCTGGTCGATCACCGGCCGGGCATGGTGGACACGGATCGCATAGGCGCGGCTGAACACCGCCAGCCAGCTCTGCGCCTCGTCCCGGCTGCGCGCCCGAAGCACCGTGCGCGACCGGCCGGCGAGCGCGGCGCGGACCTCGGGCAAATCGGCATAGCTGACCAGCACATCGTCGCGGCCGAGCACGACGACGCCCCGCGCATCGAGCAGCCGCGTCGCCGTGAGCGTGACGGCAGCCGCGTCGCTCGCCATCGGCATCAGAAGGCGCGCGACCATCGCGGCGTGGCGATCGGGCCGGGCCCGCCGCGTCTCGATCGGGCGCGGCGGCAGGATCGGCATGGTGCGCAGGTCGATCGTCGGGCGTTCGGGGGCAAGCAGGCGACGCGACGGATCCGGCACGCCGTTCCGCCATGCCGATTTATAGGCCGAGGCGAGCACCACGCTCTGCGAGATCAGCTCGGCCTCGGTCTGCTGGACGATGGTATTCTCGTAGACGCGCAGGAACAGGGCAGCGACCCCGGGCAGGGCGGCCACGAACAACAGCGTGCCGAGCAGGATGGAGCGCAGCCGCAGCTTCGGCCAGTGCGCCTTGGCGAAGGTCTTGAGGGCTCCGATCAACCGCAGCCGCCGATACGGTAACCGATCCCGGCGCGCGTTTCGATCAGGTCGGCCGCGCCGAATTTCGCGCGCAGGTTGCGGACGTGGCTGTCGATCGTCCGGTCAGTGATCGCGAAGCCCGGGCCGTGTAGCCGATCGATGATCGCGTCGCGCGTGAAGACCTTGGCCGGATTCGCCGCAAGCAGCAGCAACAGCTGGAATTCGGTCGCGGTGAGCGTGACCGGGGCGCCGTCCCAGCGCGCTTCCCAGCCCTCGGCATCGAGCGTCAGGCGGTTGCGGGTCACGGTCTCGGGCTCGGCCGGCGGCGGCGCGCCGCGCTTCAGGATGGCGCCGACGCGCGCGACCACCTCGCGCGGGGAAAAGGGCTTCACGACATAATCGTCGCCGCCGATCTCGATCCCGACGATCCGGTCGATCTCATCGTCGCGGGAAGACAGGAACAGGATCGGCAGCGCCGCGCCGGCCCCACCCGCGCCTCGCAGCCGGCGGCAGAGATCGAGGCCATTGAGGCGCGGCATGTTGATGTCGAGCACCATCAGGTCGGGCATCTCGCGCCCGATCGCCGCGAACGCTTCCTCGCCATCCGCCGCTTCGCTCGGGTGCATCCCGGCCTTGCCCAGCGCGAAGACGAGCAGCTCGCGGATATGGGGATCGTCGTCGACGACAAGGATGCGGCGGCTCATGGGTTTCATCACTGTCTTCCGGCAAAGGGTTGGTCAACGCCGCGCAGCTCTAGGCCGCCGCCGTCGATCGCTGGTCCGCCCGATGTGGAGAAGATGTGCAGAGGCTGATTTACGGCGAGAGCCGCGGGATCACGTCCCGATCCCCGGGGCCTGGAGCCCCGGGTCCGCAGCGTGATGAAACCCGAGCCGCCGAGGAGGCGGCGTGACGATCATCCCGGGTCGCGCACCTGCAGCCCCTGGCTCAACCCCCGCACCAGCGCCGGCCATTCGGCGCGCCAGGCGCGCTTCCGGTCCTCGCTGGCCCAACTACCGTCCACGCCGTTCAGCATCATCGCCTCCAGCTCGGCGAGGTCATAGCCGAAATGGCTGTACATCAGCTCCCACGCGCCCGCCGGGGTGACATTGTGCAGAGTGGGATCGTCAGTGTTGGGATGAAGCTTCAATCCCAGCTCGGACATGCGCCGGATCGGGTGATCGGCCGCCCAACGGCCCGGATCGAGCGTGCGGAGATAATAGGAATTGGTCGGCACGACGGTGAAGAGGATGCCGCGCGCGGCATAGTCCGCCGCCAGATCGGGATTGTCGATGATGGTATAGCCATGGTCGACCCGGTCGACGCCGAGCACGTCAACCGCGGTCGCGACATTGGTCCAGGGCATGCCGAACTCGCCGGCATGGGCCGTCGCGCGCAGCCCCGCGCGCCGGGCGAGCGCATAGGCTTCGGCGAACATCTCGGGCGGGCGGTCATTCTCGCGATAGTCGATGCCGATGCCGGCGACGCACGGGTCGCGGCTGGCGATCATCAGCTCGACCATCTCGACCGCCTCGGACGGATCGGCCTCGCGATCGATGCTGGGAATGAGCAGCGAACTGATGCCGAAATCGCGAGCCGCGTCACGCATGCCCGTGAGGATGCCGGCCTGCACCTCGCGATAGGCGAGCCCGGTGTCGCGGATCGTCGCGGTGGGATTCCAGAAGAACTCGGCATGGCGCACATTCTGTGCGGCGGCGTCGGCGAGATATTCATAGGCGATACGCCGGAAATCGTCGGGTTCAAGCAGGAGATGACGCTCGAGCGCGCGCAGCACGCGGAGCACGCCCACCGGCTTGGCGCCACGCGTATAATAGTCGCGGATATCCGCGGCACTGATCGGCGCCGCATGGCGGGCGGCAAGCGCGGCGAAGGTTTCCGCGCGCACCGCGCCGAGCAAATGGCAGTGCAGCTCGACCTTCGGCATGTCCAGGAAGAAGCGGCGCAGCGCGGGCGTGACGATGCGGCCGGTCGTCGACGGCGGCACATTGCCGATGGTGGAGAGGGAAAGCGTCTCGATGGTCATGAATCGTCCGTTTTCGCAGCCCGTCAGTGCCGGGTGGCCGCGCCGTAGAAGAAGATGCCGAGCGGGATCGCGAGCAGGATCAGCCCGATCGGCAGCTGGCGGATGCGCCCGGCAAGGATCTGCACCGCGACATGGACGAGGATGCCCGCCGCGATACCGGTGCCGAAGCTGTTGGAGATCAGCGTCATCAGGATCATCGCCATGGCGGGAAGCAGATCGGCCGGCTCGTCGCCGGGCAGGTGACGGATGCTGGCCAGCATCGAGATGCCGGTGAGGATCAGCGCCGAGGCAGTCGCCTGTTTCGGGATCGCCATCGCCAGCGGGGTGAGCGCGAGCGTCGCGGCGAAACATGCCGCGGCGGCAATGGCGGTGAGACCGCTGCGCCCGCCCGCCTGCACGCCAGCCGCGGATTCGACCAGCGCAGTGCCGGCCGGCACGCCGACCAGCGGGCCGAACGTGGCGGTCAGCGCATCGACCAGGAAGGGCCGCTCGATCCGGGGAAGGTTGCCGTCGGCATCCGTCAGCCCGGCCTTGCCGCCGACGGCAAGCGTGGTGCCGAGCGTCGAGAAGAATTCGGCGACGAAAAAGGCGAAGAGATAGGGCAAGGCCACCAGCGTGATCGCACCCGGCACATCGAGCGCGAGGGAGACCGGCGCGACCGAGGCGGGCATGGCGATCACCGCCGGCGGCAATCCGGTCAGGCCGAGGGGGATGCCGACCAGGGTCGCCGCGACGATCCCGGCGAGCAGCGCGCCGGGCACGCGCCGGACCTGCAGCGCAACCGCGACGGCCAGGCCGACCAGCGCCGCGATCACGCCCGGCCGGCTGAAATCGCCGAGCGCCAGCGCGTTCGACTTCGCGTTGATCGCCACCATGCCGGCATCGCGGCAGCCGACCATCGCGATGAACAGCCCGATCGAGGCGCCCAGGCCGAGCTTGATCTGCGGCGGCACCATCCGCACCACGATGCCGCGCGCGCCGGTAAGCGTGAGGATCACGAATGCGATGCCCGACAGGAAGGCGATACCGAGCCCGATCTGCCACGGCACATGATCGACCTGCGCCAGGGTGACGCCGAGGATCACCGACCCGCCGATCCCGGGACCGACGATGAAGGGCAGGTTGGCGTACAGGCCCATCGCCACGCTGCCGACCGCGATCACCAGGATCGTGGCGGCGGTGACGGCACCATGATCCATGCCACCGCCGGCCAGCAGCGACGGAATCACCACGACGAGATAGGCGGCGGCGAGGAAACTGGTCACCCCGGCAAGCAGCTCGCGCGGGATCGTCGATCCGCGCGCGGCGAGATCGAAGCGGCGCGCAATCGCCCCGGCCAGCCGGCCGTTCATCGCGAGGCCTGCTCGGTGAAGCGGGCGAGGAAGCGGGGTACGTCGATCGACTGGACGATATGGACTTGCTGCTCGCCATTGCCCGGCGCCATCTCGTCCTTCCAGATCTGCGCCTGGCCATAGGTCGGCCCGGGCAGGAGATCGACGTCCATGCGGGCGACCAGTTCGCTCGTCACCAGGCTGCGGTCGATCGCGACCGAGGCAGCGATCTCGTCCCACAGCGGCTGGCCACGCCTGGCATAGCTGTCGAAATAGCGCGCTACCGGGGTGCCGGCCTTGCCGATCTGCGCGGCGAGCTCCGGCGTCACCCTGGCGGAATTGGTGACGTTGCCGAGGATCGTGATCCGCTGCCACGGCGCGGTCAGCACGATATGCGCGGCCTCGGGATCGAAGATGAAGTTGAAGTCAGTCGCGTAATCGGTGTTGCCGGTGACGCGCGCGACTGCGCTGTCGAGCCCGCCGCCCTCGATCACGATTTCCTTCGCGAGGCCCGCAATGTCCGGCGCGATGCGCAGCGCCAGCGCGATATTGGTGAGCGGGCCGGCCGTGACGATCGTGATCTTGCCGGGATTGGCACGCACCGAGCGGATCAGGAAGCTGACCGCATCCTCGCGCGCCGCCTTCGCCACGGGCGCGCCTTCCGGCATGGGCGGGATCAGCGCGGGATCCTCGGGATGATAGGAGCGGCCCGCGCGCGGCGCATTCCACGCGCCTTTCCACACGATGCGGCCGTAGCGCGTCTCCCACTGCGCCATTTCGCGCTGGGTGCGCAGCAGCGGCATCTCGGCGCCTTCGAGCACGGGCACGTCGGTGCGGCCCGCGATCTCGAGGAAGCGCAGGACGTGCGCCGTTTCCTCCTTGAGCCATGCATCGCCGGTGACCACGCCGATGCCGATCACCCTGACATTGTCATCGCGCAGCAGGGGGATCAGCGCCTGGATATTGCTCTGGCCCGGGCCGATGAAATCATTGTCGAAATAGATGGTGGTAGCGGGGGCCGGCGCGGCCTTTTTCGGCGGCTGCGCGACCGACGGCGCCGCCAGCAGCGCCATCCCCATGGCGATCGCCGCGATCCTGGCTCTCATCGACATGCCCTTCCCTTCATCCCGTGACGGCGGGAAGGGTCGCCCCTCCCCGCCGTCCGCTTAGAACCGCGCGGTCGCGCCGACGAACATGTACCGGCCCAGCGCGTCATAGACGCCGGAGAAGAAGGCGCCGTTGGAGGTCTGGCCGCCCGCGCTCGCCGTGACCGGCGGATCCACGTCGAAGGCGTTGTTGACGCCGGCGCGCAGCGTCAGCTTCTTCCCGACATTCACCGCTGCAGCGAAATCGAAATAGCTGACCGCGCGCAGCTTGTAGTCATAGGGCTGGTAGGTGCCCTTCAGATACGCCGCGCTGCTCGACTTGTCGTTCACCGTGCTGCCGATATAGCGCCAGGTCGTGGCGAGGTTGAAGGCGCCGCCCGGTGCGGTCCAGCCGACCAGCGCCCGGTGCCGCCATTTCGGGATCGGCTGGCCGCAGGTCACGCCGAAATAGCCGTCGCAGCGATACGGCTCCGAGCCGGGCAGGATCTGCACCTCATATTTCGACGTGCGCGTGCCGGCGAAGTTGATCGAGAGCTTGCCTGGATTGCCGCCGAAGATGTCGCCGAGATCCTGCGCCGCGGTGAGGGCGATATCCAGCCCCGAGGTCTTCAGATACCCGGCATTGACGCTGGTGGTGATGACGTTGCCGCCGCTGACCAGCGAACCGGTGAGCGGGTTGCGCTGGATCAGCGAGCAGAACACGCCGGTGTTGATGCACTGGGTGAGCGTGATCGTGGCCGGCACCGTGGTGATCAGCTTCTTCACGTCGATGTCGAAATAATCGACCGACAGCGTCACGCCGCGCAGGAAAGGCGGCGTCAGCTGCACGCCGAACGACTTGGTGTTCGAGGTTTCCGGATCGAGGTTGGGGTTGCCGCCGACCAGCGCGCCGGACAGCTGGCCCGCCGCCGGGACGATATTGCCATATTGCGCCGCAGTGACGCCGGACAGCGCGCACTGTGCCGCGGTCGCCTTGGGCGTAGTGCCCTCGCACGGATCGGACAGGCTGGCAGTCACGCCGCGCTGCGGGCCGAACAGCTCGACCAGGTTCGGCGCGCGCACCGCCCGCTGGTAGCTTCCGCGGAAGCGCAGCGCAGTGAAGGGCGCCCAGTCCGCCCCGGCCTTGAACGCGACGGTATCGCCGGCCGTGCTGTAGCTGGAGTAGCGCACGCCGCCATCAAGCGCGAGGCTGTGGAAGAAGGCCTTGTCCTCGACCAGCGGGATGCGGATCTCGCCGAACACTTCCTTGACGTTGTAGGAGCCCGAGATCGGGAATTCGCCGCCCGAATTCCCGGCAACGTCCTTGGTGCTGTAATAGCTGTCGGGCGTGAGGCTGAGCTTTTCGTTGCGATATTCAGCGCCGATCGCCACGCCGATGCCGTGGCTGGCGAACGGGCTGCCGAAGCCGAGATCGCCGGTGATCGCACCGCTGACGATCTCCTCCTCGATATAGCCCTTGCGGCGCACCGGCACCGACACATAGTTCAGCGCGGCCTGGCTGATGCCGCCGATCTGGAAGATGTTGATCGGCACGCAGGCCGGATCGACGCCGCTGACCGCCGACTTGCACACCACCTGGCCGCTGGCATTGGTCACCGCCTGCAGCGCCCGGGCGAAGCGGGTGAGCGAATAATCGCCCGTCAGATAGGAGCTGTAGTTGGTCCGGCCATATTGGCCGTAGATGTCGTAGCGCCAGCCGGGAGCAATCTGCCCCTTCACGCCGAGCACGCCGCGATAGGCATCATGCGTCGTATAATCGTGACGCGATCCGCCCTGGACGTTGCGCTGCGACACGCCGACCGTGGCGTTGGCGGTCGAGCCGAGGCCGACCGACGTGCAGATCAGGTTGCGCTCCTGCGCGGAGAGGTAAGGATTGTCGCAGTTCACCGTCTCGGCGACCGAGAAGGTCGCGGTCGGCGACAGCTTGATGTCCGCCTCGTCGTGCATGAACATGAACTCGCCATAGACATCGACCGCCGGCGAGAATTCGTAATGGCCGAACAGATCGGCGTTCACCTTCTTGTCCGGTGCCTGCAGATCATAAGTGTTGCCGTTGTTGAAGCCGTCCGAGCTCTTGTAGGTCCGCAGGCTGTTCCCAGTCGTGGCGTCGAGCGTGTAGGTGCCGCGGCTGATGCCGGTGGCTGGGTTGAACAGCTGGAACTGGGCCGGATTGGTCGCGCTCGACAGCGAGCAGGTATAATTGTTGACCGAGGCGACGAGGTTGCAGGTCGAGAAATCCCGATCGGCCGTGCCCACGCCCGAGATCGACCGATAGCCGACATAGGCTGTGATGTTGCCGCGCCCGCCCGCGAAGTTCTTGCCGGCAGTGATCGAGACGGTCTGCTGGCCCCCATCGAACTTGTTGCCGGTGGCATAGGGCTGGCCGGCGAGCGCCGCCGCCGAGACCACCGAATTGCCGTTGCTGTGCGAGAACAGCCCGGCCTGACCGTCGACCTGCACGCCATTGAAGTCGCGCTTGATGATGAAGTTGACCACGCCCGCAAGCGCGTCCGAGCCATAGACTGCCGAGGCGCCTCCCGTGACGACCTCGACGCGCTGGACCAGCGCTGCCGGGATATTGTTGATATCGGGCGCCTGGGCGGCGGCGCGATCGGGATCGCCCTGCATCAGGCGCCGACCGTCGATCAGGACGAGCGTGCGCTGGTTGCCGAGGTTGCGCAGATTGACCGTGGCGGTGCCGCTGGCGCCGACCGATCCGCCGCGATTGCCACCGCCCTGATCGGCATAGGCCTGGGGCAGGGTGTTGATCAGGTCCTCGACGCGCACCGTGCCGCGCTGGCTCAGTTCCTCGCCGCCGATGACGCTGATCGGGCTGACGCTGGTGGCGTCCGGGCTGGCGATGCGCGACCCGGTAACGACGATATCGGGCGCGTCGGACGGCGCTTCATCGGCGGCGGCGGGAAGCGGCGCGGCGGGCGTGCTCTGCGCCAGGGCCGGAACGGCCCAGCATTGCCCCAGCAGCAGCGCGGCCGGCGAGGCGATCGCCAACAGGGCGGACTTGCGCGTCGAGAAGGTGGCAGACGACATATGGATTCCCCTTGTGCGTACGAGTTGCCCGCCGGCGACCACGCTCTCCCAATGGGTATCGTTCTTGTATCATTCGAGTCGGCCGCCATTCCGGCCGCTGTTCATTCCTGCCTGCGTCGCGCTCGGCTTCTGCTCGCGTCGACCCGTGAAAGCTATGGCCGGTTGTTCAGAAGGGGAAATTCTTTATCCTTATCGTTTGATCGATTCCCTTTATCACGGAGAAGCGCATGTCGGTCGAGGCCCTGTCGTTGCGCCAGTTGCGCTTTCTGGTGACGCTCGCCCGTGTCGGCAATTTCAGCCGCGCGGCCGACGAAATGGCGGTGACCCAGCCCGCGCTGAGCGCTGCGATCCGCCAGGTGGAAGAGCATGTCGGCGCGCGGCTGTTCGATCGCACCACCCATCATGTCGCGCTGACCCAGCCCGGTGCCGCGTTGCTCCCCCATGCGCAGCGGCTGCTCAAGACCGCCGACAACGCCTTTGCCGACATGCGCAGCGCGACGAGCCATGAGCGGGCGACGATCCGGATCGGGGCAATGCCCTCGGCGATCCCGGCGGTCGCCCAGGCGCTTGCCGAGCTCGGCGCGGGCCATCCCGATCTCAGCTTTCACCTGAGCGACGGCACCAGCGACCTGCTGATCGAGGACCTGCGCAAGGGCGCGTTCGACCTGGTGATCGGCGTGTCCTTCGGAAGGGGCGGCGGGCTCGATGCGACGATGCTGATCGAGGACGACATGGTGCTGGTGGTGCGCCGCGACCACCGCCTGGCCGGGCGCGACCGCGCGAACTGGAGCAGCCTGGCGCAGGACGAGATCGTCCATTTCCCCGGCGGGAGCATCGGCGAGCTCAGCCGGGTGGCGCTTCGGCAAAACGGCCTGGCGCCCTCCCCGCGCTACCGGGTGGACCAGGTCGATTCGCTCTATGGCCTGGTGCTCAGCGGGCTTGCCGTCGGCATCATGCCGCGCCTCTATACCCGCGCCTTCGACACGGCCGAGGTCGCGCTCGTGCCCCTGATCGGGCCGACAGTGAAGCGCCGGCTGGCGCTGCTCCATCGCAGCGAGATCCGCGACGAACATCCCGTCGCGGCCGACATCGTCGCGGCGCTGACGGCGACGATCAAGCGGCATTTCGAGGCCGATGCGGGACGCGCCGCACGCCGGGATATTCCTCCAGCCGCAGCGAAAGCCGCTTTTCAAGCGCCCCCGCCCTGCCTAGACGCGATCCATACCTGATGTTCCAAGGAACCTGCCATGCGTGAAGCAGCGATCGTTGCCACCGCCCGTACCCCGATCGGCAAAGCCTATCGCGGCGCGTTCAACATCACCGAAGCGCCGGTGCTGGCCGGGCATGTGATGAATGCAGCCGTGGCCCGCGCAGGCATCGATCCGGCACGGATCGACGAGGTGTTCTGGGGCGTCGGCGGCCAATGGGGCACGCAGGGCGGCAATGCCGGGCGCATGGCGCTTTTCGCGGGCAACCTGCCGCAGAGCGTGCCGGCCTTTTCGCTCGACCGGAAATGCGGATCCGGCCTGACCGCGGTGGCGCTCGCCGCCCGGTCGATCATGTGCGACGAGATCGACGTGGCGCTGGCGGGCGGGATGGAATCGATCAGCCTCACCGTGACCAAGGATGCGCCGCGCTTCGTCAACAAGTCGGTGATCGCGAACCAGCCCGCCGCATATGTCCCGATGATCGAGACCGCCGAGATCGTCGCCGAGCGCTACGGCATCAGCCGGGAGGCGCAGGATGCCTATGGCGCAATGAGCCAGCAGCGCGCAGCCGCCGGGCTCGCGGCGGGCGCGTTCATCGAGGAGATCGCGCCGATCACGGTGGAGAAGGCGCTGTTCGACAAGGACGGCAACCGGACCGGCACCGAGACGATCACGGTCAGCCAGGATGAGGGAATTCGCGCCGGTACTACGCTCGAGGCGCTGCGCGGGCTGAAGACGGTTTGGCCCGGCGGCGAGTTCACCGGGCCGGGCCGCAACGTGACGGCGGGCAATGCCAGCCAGCTTTCGGACGGCGCCTCGGCGCAGATCCTGATGGACCGCCGGACCGCCGAGGCCGAGGGCAGGGAGATACTGGGCATCTATCGTGGCTTCCAGGCAGCTGGATGCGGGCCCGAGGAAATGGGGATTGGGCCGGTATTCGCTATCCCCAGGCTGCTCGATCGCGCCGGCCTGACGGTGGGCGATATCGGACTGTGGGAGCTGAACGAGGCGTTTGCCAGCCAATGCCTTTATTGCCGCGACCATCTCGGCATCGATCCGGAAAAATATAACGTCAATGGCGGCGCGATCGCGGTCGGGCATCCGTTCGGGATGACCGGATCGCGCCTCGTCGGCCATGCGCTGATCGAGGGGCGCAAGCGCGGGGTGCGCCATGTCGTCGTGTCGATGTGCACGGCCGGCGGCATGGGGGCCGCCGGACTCTTCGAGATCGTCTAGGCGAAGCACCGCCTTCCTCTCTCCTGCGCGGCTCCCGCGATCACGGCCCCTGCAGGTCGCCTCGCGCAGCAGCGGCCTCGGAAGCGCGGTGCAGCGCCCAGAAATCCGGCACGCCCCGCCCCGCGAGCCGCGCGTGGAGCACCGCCAGGTGGGAAATCCAGCCGCCCGCCGTGCCGGTACGCGCCGCCTCGGCCAGGCCGGAATGCGTCAGCACGAGCCGGGTTCGATCGCCTTCGGGGGTGAGGGTGAATTCAGCCACCCCGTTCCTGTCCCCCTCGAAGGTGAAGGCGAGCAGGTGCGGCGGATCGATCCGGACCACTTTCTCATGGGCCCTGACGCCCTTGTACCGGGCATAATCCGGCGGATAGGGCACGTCTTCGTCCGACAGATTGTCATGATCGAAGATCAATTCGAGCGCGCCGCCGACGCGTTGTTCCATCGGGCCGGCGGCGAACCAGCGGCCGCGCTTTTCGGAATCGACCAGCCATTCCCAGACGGTGGCGACAGGCGCGTCGAGCAGCCGTTCGAAGCGCAGCACCTCAGCCATGAGCCGGCTCGTGCGGCAGCGCCGCATCGTAGAGCTGGAACGCTTCCTCGAACACAGCCCAGAAATCCTCGCAGGCGCTGCCGGCAAGGATCTTCGCCAGCACCTGGGTATGGCTGTCCCAGCCCGAGGCGACGAGCACGCGATTGGTGCGGGTCGACAGGCGCGAATGGGTGATGACGAGGCGGGTGCGCTCGCCTTCCGGCGTCAATTCGAAGCGCGCGATATCCTCGCCGCCGCCCCAGTGGAATGCGAGCAGGCGGGGCGGATCGATCGCCTCGACATAGCCCTCCGCCACCCGCCCCCTGGTGCCCGCGAAGCGCTCCGGGCAGGGCACGTCGCGACTCGACAAAGCATCATGATCGAAGGTGAAGGTGAGCGCACCGGCAGGCCGCTGCTCGAGGGGGCCAGCAGCGAACCATTTCGCCCGCTTGTCGGAATCGACGAGGAACGACCAGACCCGATCGATCGGCGCGTCGAGCAGGCGCTCGAGCCGAATCGTGTCCGGCGCCGTCTGAACGGCGCGGTCGGCCCGATCGACTATCCGGGAGAGTGAATCGAGGATCATCGTCCAGCCCTTTCGTGTCTGCTGCTCATAGGCGCCCCATGCCGGGTCCATTTCGTGCGTGAGCGTGAGCGTCGCGTCGCTGCCCCTGGCGGCAATCGCGATCGATACACGCGTCCATTCCCCCTCCTCCGCCGGATCGGCACGGAACAGGAAGACGAGGCGGTGCGGGCGATCGATCACCTCGAACTGGAGGTGGTGATGCGCCACGCCGCCCGCGCGCCGCTCGACGACCAGCGCGCGGCCGCCGACCCGCGCGTCGATCTCGACCTTCAGCATCTCGCCTCCCGGTGTCGCGAAGAGAAACCGCCCCGCCCGCGCCGGATCGAGCCACGCATCGAAGACCTGCTCCGGCGTCGCGTCGAAATCGCGCGTGACGGTGAGGACCACTGGCGTACTCATGCGGGCAACTCGTAAAGCTGGATCCAGTTGCCTACCGTGTCGTCGAGGATCGCGGTGGTCGGCATGCCGGGATGGGCTTGCGGCGGGCTCCTGAACCTCACGCCCTTCGCAACGAGTCGGTCATATTCAGCCCGGAGATCGCCCGACTGGAAGCCGGTGGCGGGAATGCCGCTCTCGTACAGGCCCGTGCGAAAGGCGATCGCCCAATCCTGCGTTGCCGGCTCCAGCGCGAGCTGCACATCGGCCGGTCCATCGGGCGCGGTCATGCTGATCCACTCGAACGCACCGACCGGGAATCGGACCTGGACGACGAAGCCCAGTTTCTCCGTGTAGAAATCGACCGCCCTTTGCTGATCGTCGACCATGATGCTGGTAAGCGCGATCCTCATTCCGCCCGCTCCTTTTCCGCCTTGAGCAGTTCCTCGAGTATATCGAGCCGCGCGTTCCAGAATTTCTCCCACTGCCGCAGCCACGCTTCGGCTTCGCGCAGCGGCTCCGCCTTCAACCGGCACAATTGCTGGCGTCCGGCCTTGCGCCGCTCGAGCAGTCCGGCGCGCTCCAGCGCCTGGACGTGTTTCGAAGCGCCGGCGAAGCTCATCGCATGCGGCGCGGCCAGTTCACCGATGCTGCGCTCCCCGCCGGCCAGGCTGGCCAGCATGGCGCGGCGGGTAGGATCGGCAAGCGCGGCAAAGATACTGTCGAGTCGTTCAACCATATGGTTGCATATCAACTCGCCGAACCACATTGTCAACCATATGGTTTAACGTGTCGGCCGCGCCATATTGACATCGCAGCCCACCGCCGCCCAAGCGCCCCATCCGAGTTACCTCACTGGATCGTCGATGAACCAAGCCCCCGCCCCGGCCCGGCGCCTCTTCGCGCCGATCCTCGCCGGCGCCAGCCTGCGCGACCGGGCGATCGCCTGCGCGGGCGCACTGATCGGCATCATGCTGACATGGCTGGTCTGCGCCCGGTTTTCGGCGGTGGGAACCACCCTGCCGATCCTGATAGCGCCGATAGGCGCGTCGGCGGTGCTGCTGTTCGCAGTACCCGCGAGTCCGTTGTCACAGCCCTGGGCCGTCATCGGCGGCAACACCGTGTCGGCGATCATCGGCGTTGCCGTGGCGCGCCTCGTGCACCAGCCGGCACTCGCCGTGGGGCTGGCGGCAGGCGGCGCGATCTTCGCCATGTCGATCCTGCGTTGCCTGCATGCGCCCGGCGGCGCGGTGGCGCTGACCGCAGTCATCGGCGGGCCGGCGATCATCGGTGCCGGGCCCTGGTTCGCGTTCATGCCCGTGGCGGTCAATTCGCTCGTGCTGGTGCTGGCCGCCTGGCTGTTCCATCGCTTCTCCGGCCATAGCTATCCGCATCGGGCGACGGTTCCCCACGCCCGTGCCGACGCAACCGGGCCAATCTTCCATCCCGACGCGATCGACCGGGCGCTCGCGGAGCTTGGCGAAACCTTCGACGTCAGCCGTGAAGACCTCGACCTGTTGCTGCAACGCGCCGCGATCCACGATCGTGCGGCACGCGGTGCCGGCGCCCGGCGGCGAAACGGCAGCTGATCGGGATCACGGGGGACCCTGCAGCCAATATCTGCTGCTCGGCCGCATGGTTCTTCTTTTGTCGCGGGATGCTTGCGGGGCCGTGGAAGCGCGACCAGATTCGTCCGTGAAACGAAGGAGATTCCTCCATGCCGCGATTCGCCCAACCCATCTATATCGCAGCCGGCCTGCGCACCCCCTTCGGCCGGGGCGGCGGTGCGCTGGCCGACCATGACGCGATCACGCTCGCAGTGCCGGTGGTCCAGGCAATGGCCGCAAAGGCACGACCCGACCTGTTCGTGTGGGGCACGGTGATCCCGAGCCTCGGCTGGAGCAATATCGGGCGCGAGATCTGGCTCGATGCAGGGCTCGACCCGACAGTGCCGTCCTTCTCTGCCGTGCTTGCCTGCTCGACCTCGATGGTCGCGGCCTTTGCTGCCGGCGGAATGCTCGGCGGCGACAAGAATCTTGCGCTGGTGGGCGGCTCGGAGGTGATGAGCAATCCGCCGATCGGGCTGAAGCTCGACGCTTCGAAACGGATCGTGAAGCTGTTCCGGACCGATCCCGCCGCGGCGCTGGCTGCGCTGCAGGCGCTGACCCCGAACGACCTCGTGCTGCCGATCAAGGGCTTCGTCAACCGCATCACCGGGCGGACGATGGGCGATCATATGGAGGAAACGGCGAAGATCTGGGAGATCAGTCGCACAGCGCAGGATGACTGGTCGCTGAAGAGCCACCAGCGTGCGGTCGCCGGATGGGAAAGCGGCTTTTTCGACGACCTGGTCATCCCGTTGCCCGAGATCGCGCGCGACGCCAATCCACGCGCCGACACCTCGGCCGAGAAGCTCGGCGCGCTGCCGCTCGCCTTCGACAAGACCAGCGGCAAGGGCACGCTGACCGCGGGCAACAGTTCCCCCATCACCGATGGTGCGGCTGGCTGCTGGGTGGCGACCGGGGCCGGGCTGGAGCGGCTGCCCGAGGCTACGCCGCATGCCGAGCTGGTCGATCATGAGATTGCCGCCGTCGACCACGCGCAGGACGGACTGCTGATGGCGCCGAGCTTCGCCATCCCCCGACTGCTGGCGCGGCACGGGCTGCGCTATGCGGATATCGCGCTATGGGAAATCCATGAGGCATTCTCGGCACAGGTCCTGGCCAATGTCGCCGCGCTGGAGAAGCCCGGCTGGACGCGCGACCGGGCAGGCGTGGATTTCGAGTTCGGCCCCTTCCCCTGGGACCGGGTGAATCCGAACGGCGGATCAGTCGCGATCGGCCATCCCTTCGCCGCGACCGGCGCGCGCGACCTCAGCCAGGCGGTGAAGGAACTCTGGACCAGGCCGAGCGGGACCTGGGCGGTCGTGAGCGTCTGCGCCGATGGCGGACACGGGACCGTATCGTTGCTGCGGCGACCGTAGAGGTTAGGCCCCGGATGGGGGCGCCATCATTGGCGGGCTGGCGCCCCATCACGCCTGGCATCGCGGATCGCGCTGACTTTCGCCTGCAACAATTCCCGCGTCTCTTCTGCGATCTGGCCCGGATCCAGTTCGCGTATAACAGGCGTCTTCCAATATCGGGGCGCGGGAGGCGCCGCGGTCTCCGGATCTTCCGCGGAATATATGTCGGCCATGAATGTTCGCCCCGAGAAGGCGGATCATCTCAAATCAGATAGAAGACTCGACCGCTTCAGCCTTGTGGCTACACATGGCGGACGGATCTCGCGAAGCCCGAGCACCGATCTGGTCGCAAACATTGCCGCGATTATCCGCTCATCATGCGCCCCGCTCTCCCGATTCGAGGCATCTGAACTATTTGCCACAAACCACGGATGCGCAATAAAATAATAACCAGAATGGTGCCTGTGTCCCTTGGTCGCGGGCCGCAAAGGCCGGGCGATACAGGAAGGTCGCAGGCATATTCGTCCGGGCAGCGCGGGGTCCGTGACGCGCTCCCCGATGCGCGGGCGGATCAGTCCGGCTGCGCTTTCCAGCCGTCCCAGCGCAGCTTGCCGACGATGATCAGCTCCATCACGACGAACGGACCGACCAGCAGAGTCGCACCGGGCCAGCCGAGCCACAGATAGCCGAAGCGTCCGACGCAATAGAGCAGCACGATCATGCTCTGGACCATGCCGACCAGCCCCGCCGAGCGGAAGCGCGGGCCAATGCCGTAGCCGATCCAGAATACCCAGCGCGCGATGATCCACACCACCGTCGTCGCCACCACTGCGCGCATCGAAAAGCCGTCGCGCGCCTGGATCGCCAGCAACACCAGGCCGGGCACGAACAGCCAGAGCTGCTCGATGCTGTTCTGCACGTACCGCTGGTTGATCCGCATGCGCGGCGATTCCTGCCCCGCCAGCGGATCGATCGCCGGTGTCACCAGGCGCTCGTGCGCGACCGCCTCGATCCCCGGCAGCAGGCCAAGCAGCACCGCGACGCCTGCGCAGTGCAGCGCGAAAATGGCGCGTGCCGTCTGCGTCGTCATGCCCGGGATCGCCGGCAACAGGCGATCGAGTGCGAACCACAACCCGATCGCGACCGGCAATGCCAGCACGACACCCAGCACCAGCGTGCGCTGCTGCGCCTCCATCGATTCAGGGTCGAGGCGGCTCATCCGGTCAGTCAGCGAAGAGCAGAACCGGCGTCTCGAGATATTTCCGGAGCGCCTGCACGTAACTTGCCGCATCCCAGCCATCGACGACGCGATGGTCGCAGCTGATCGAAAGGTTCATCAGCTTGGCGCGGACAATATCGTCTCCGCGGAAGACCGGGCGTTCGACGATCTTGTTGGGGCCGATGATCGCGACCTCGGGCCGGTTGATCACCGGCGTCGTCGCAATGCCGCCGAGCGGCCCGAGCGAGGTGACCGTGAGCGTGGAGCCCGACAGTTCCGACGAGGTCGCCTTGCCGCTGCGCGCCGCCTCCGCGAGGCGGCCGATCTCGCTCGCGAGCTGCCAGACATTGAGGTCCTGCGCGTCGCGGATTACCGGGACCATCAGGCCAGCCGGCGTCTGCGTCGCCATGCCGAGATGGACCGCGCCGTGGCGCGTGACCACGCCGGCCTCGTCGTCATAGCGGGCGTTGATCATCGGGAAATCGGGAATGGTCTTGCAGATCGCGACGATCAGCAGCGGCAACAGGGTGAGCTTTGGACGGCTGCCGCGATTGTCGTTGAGGTCAGCGCGCATTTCCTCGAGCGCCGTGACGTCGATCTCGTCGACATAGGTGAAATGCGGGATGGCACGCTTCGAGGCGGCCATGTTCTCGGCAATGCGACGCCGCATGCCGATCACCTTCACCGCCTCGTCGGGGCGGGCATGGCTTGCGTGCGGGGCATGATAGCCCTGGTTCGCGCCGTAGCGCAGATAGGCGTCGAGATCGGCGTGGCGGATGCGATTGCCATCCGACTTCACATCGGCGAGATCGATACCGAGATCCGCCGCGCGGGCACGGACGGCGGGGGAGGCCAGGACATGCCTATCCTCCCTCCCCCGGCTTGCGGGGAGAGGGGCAGTTTGGGGCGATGGCGCTGGTGGCTGCCCCCCTCCCAAACCGTCCCCCGGGAGGGGAGAGGGTTTTTCAGCGATCTCCTCCGTTCCCGGCGTTTCGGCCTCGAACTGCTCCTCGACCTCTTCCGCCTTCGTCCCCTCGACGGGCAGGTCGCCCGGCGCGATATCGTCGATCGTCTCGATCGACGGCGCGATCACGCCGTCTTCTTCGAGCGCGTCAGTCTCGATCACCACCAGCGCCGCGCCGATCGACACCTGGTCGCCGACCTCGCCGGCCAGTTCGACCACCGTGCCGGCGACCGGGGATTCCATCTCCACCGTCGCCTTGTCGGTCATCATGTCGGCGAGCTGCTGGTCTTCCTCGACGCGGTCGCCGATCTTGACGTGCCACGCGACGATCTCCGCTTCGGAAATGCCTTCCCCGATGTCGGGGAGTTTGAACGTGAAGCGTGCCATGTCAGAGATATCCGTTCGTTTCGAGCGAAGTCGAGCAACAGGGGGCCGCGCAGGTGTCTCGACTTCGCTCGACACGAACGGGGATGGGCAGAGCCATCAAGATCAGTCCTTCATCACCTTCTTCAGCGCTTCGCCGATCCGCACCGGGCCGGGAAAATAGGCCCATTCGAGGCTATGCGGGTACGGCGTATCGAAACCCGTCACGCGCTCGATCGGGGCTTCGAGATGGTAGAAGCAGCGCTCCTGGACGATCGCCGAGAGTTCCGCGCCGAAGCCGCTCGTGCGGGTCGCCTCGTGCACGATCATGCAGCGGCCAGTCTTCTTCACCGACGCCTCGATCGTCTCGATATCGAGCGGCACGAGGGTGCGCAGATCGATGATCTCGGCATCGATCCCGGCTTCCGCGATCACCGCCTGGCAGACATGCACCATCGTGCCATAGGCCAGGATCGTCAGCGCCTCGCCGGGGCGGACGATCTTCGCCTTGCCCAGTTCGATCTTGTAATAGCCGGTCGGCACGTCGCCCGCGGGATGCTGCGACCAGTTCTGTGTCGGGCGATCCCAATGGCCGTCGAACGGGCCGTTATAGATGCGCTTGGGCTCGAAGAAGATCGTCGGATCATTATCCTCGATCGCCGCGATCAGCAGGCCCTTTGCGTCATAGGGCGTCGACGGGATCACCGTCTTGACGCCCGAGACATGCGTGAAGATGCCCTCGGGGCTCTGGCTGTGCGTCTGCCCGCCGAAGATGCCGCCGCCGAAGGGCGAGCGCACCGTAATCGGCGACGTGAACTCGCCGGCCGAGCGATAGCGCAGCCGCGCCGCTTCCGACACGAGCTGGTCGAGCGCAGGATAGATATAATCGGCGAACTGGATCTCGGGCACCGGCCTGAGGCCATAGGCGCCCATGCCGACGGCGACGCCGATGATCCCGCATTCGGTGATCGGCGTATCGAACACGCGGGTCTTGCCATATTTCTTCTGCAGGCCGGCCGTCGCGCGGAACACACCGCCGAAATAGCCGACATCCTCGCCCATCACGATCACGTCGGGATCGCGCGCCATCATCACGTCCATGGCTGAATTGATCGCCTGGATCATGTTCATGCGGGCGGTGCCGTCTTCATTTGCCTCGGGGGCAATGACGTCGATTTCATCGTTCATGACTTGCGCGCCCATGGCCGGCCCGAGGCCGTTTCTTCAGCGATCATCTGGGCCTGTTGCTCCCGCAGATGCCAGGGCATCTCCTCGAACACGCCGTCGAACAGCGAATCGAGCGGCTGGTGGAGACCGTGGCCGAGGATGCCGTTCGCCTCGGCTTCCTTCTGCGCGCGCTTCACCTGCTCGGCGAGTTCGAGATCCTGGGCGGCGTGGCGGTCCTCGTCCCATTCCCCGATCGCGATGAGATGATCCTTCAGGCGCCGGATCGGATCGCCCAGCGGCCATGCGCTCGGCTCGCCGGCCGAGCGATATTGCCCAGGATCGTCCGAGGTGGAATGGCCTTCGGCCCGGTAGGTGAAATGCTCGATCAGGGTCGGGCCCTGGTTGGTGCGGGCGCGCTCAGCGGCCCAGGCGGTCGCGGCGTAGACGGCAAGCGCGTCATTGCCGTCGACGCGCAGGCCGGCGATGCCATAGCCGATCGCGCGCGCCGCGAAGGTGGTCGATTCGGCCCCGGCAAAGCCCGAAAAGCTCGAAATCGCCCATTGATTGTTGACCACGTTGAAGATCACCGGCGCGCGATAGACGCTGGCGAACGTACAGGCGGAATGGAAATCACCCTCGGCGGTCGAGCCCTCGCCGCACCAGGTCGCGGCGATGCGGGTGTCGCCCTTGGCCGCCGACGCCATCGCCCAGCCCACGGCCTGCGGATATTGGGTGGCGAGATTGCCCGAGATCGAGAAGAAGCCGGCTTCCTTGACCGAATACATGATCGGCAGCTGCTTGCCCTGCAACCGATCGCCCCGGTTCGAATAGATCTGGTTCATCATGTCGACCATCGACCAGCCCCGCGCGATCAGCAGGCCCTGCTGGCGATAGGAGGGGAAGCACATATCCTCGTAATCGAGCGCGAAAGCCGCGGCGACCGCGACCGCCTCTTCGCCGAGGCACTTCATGTAGAAGCTGGTCTTGCCCTGGCGCTGGGCGCGGAACATGCGCTCGTCAAAGGCGCGGACAAGCACCATGCTGCGAAGCATCGCGCGCAGCGTTTCGGGCGAGAGACGCGGATTCCACGGGCCGACCGCCCGCCCCTCGTCGTCGAGCACCCGGATCAGCTCATAGGCGAGATCAATGAAGGTCTCGGCGCGGTCGGCGGTGTCGGGTCGGCGGACATCGCCGGCGGGGGGAATCGCGACTTCAGTGAAGTCGACCGTGTCGCCCGGGCGGAACTTGGGTTCCGGCACATAGAGCGACAGTGGTTGCAAATTGGCGCGCGGAATGTCGCTTGCCATGGTCTCTCCAATCATCGCGAGTTCGGGCGTTCGCTGGAGAGCCAACGCGCAGATTCGCCGTTCGAAGCCTTGTTATAAAATTTCAAAGCGCTTGGCGAGAGGGGCAGGCCAAGGGAATTGTTCGGCGCGGGACAAGGCGTTGTCGCCACGGGCCGCTTATCGCTTGACTCCATTCGGCCTGTAGGAACAAAATGGGAACATACTTATTTGCGAGTCGTGCGCTTGTCGTCTGCCACCGCCCTTTCCGCTTTACGCGAAACCCTGCGCGCGATCGAGGGGGATGGCCTGCGTCGGCGCCCCGTGCTGCCGTTCGGGATCGGGGCGATCGATGCGCGGCTGGCGACGACCGGGCTCAGGCTCGATTCGCTCCACGAGATCGCCGCCGCCAGCCCCGGCATGGGCGACGATGCCGCCGCAACGCTGTTCATGGCCGGCATCGCCGCGCGCGCCTGGGGGCCGGTGCTGTGGGTGGTGCGCCGGCGCGACCTGTTTGCGCCCGGCCTCTACCAGGCCGGACTTTCCCCCGAGCGCATCCTCTATGCCGAGGCCGGCGACGATGCCGAACTGCTCGCGCTGATGGAGGAAGGGCTGCGTCACCGCGGCCTGGGCGCGGTGATCGGCGAGGTCAAAAGCGCCTCGATGTCCAATACCCGCAGGCTGCAGCTGGCTGCGGAAGGGGGCAAGACGATCGCCCTGCTGCTGAAGCGGCATGCGCGGGAGGGCGGCAATCCGCTCGCCGTGCCCTCTGCCGCCGTCACCCGCTGGCGCATTGCCGCCGCTCCCTCGGCGGCGCTGCCGGTCGAGGGCGTCGGCCGGGCGCGCTGGCGTATCGAACTCGTCCGCCAGCGCGGCGGCGAGCCCCATCAATGGACCATGGAGGCATGCGATGAAACGGGTCGCCTCGCTCTTCCTGCCCGACTGGCCAATCGACCGGCTGCGGCAGGCGGAACGCACCGCCGCGCCGCCTGAGGTTCCGCCGGCCTTGCCGGCTGCGCCGCCACAGGAGCGCGGCGACGGATGGCGCCCCGGCGCACGCTGGGCACGCGAGGGACGCCCATCGCTGCCCGCGATCCGGCAGTGCATGCCGGTGGGAGAGCCGCCCCTGGTCACCTCGATCCGCGAGGGCAACAAAATCCTGATCGCCGCGGCCAGCCCCGCGGCACGGAGCCTGGGCATTCTGCCCGGCATGGCCGTGACACAGGCACGCGCGCAGGTGCCTGCCCTGGAGATCCGCCCCGCCGATCCCGAAGGCGATCGCGCGGATCTGCGTCGCCTCGCCATCGGCGCCGCGCGCCGCTGGACGCCGATCGTCGCATTGTCGGGCGAGGACGGACTGTTCCTCGACATGACGGGCACGGCGCATCTGTTCGGCGGCGAGGAGGCGATGGCCCGGCGCATCGTGCGGCTGCTCGCACGGCTCGGCGTGACGGCGCGGATTGCGGTGGCGGATACGGTCGGGGCGGCCTGGGCGCTGGCGCGCTATGCCCAGTTCCCCCGGGGCGTAACGGTCTGCCCGACCGGCGGCCATAGCGATGCCCTCGCCCCGCTGCCGATCGCGGCGCTGCGGTGCGAGCCCGCCGCGATCGAACTGCTCAAGCGACTCGGCATCGAACGGATCGGCCAGCTCGCCCCGATGCCGCGCGCCCCGCTTGCCCGGCGCTTCGGGGCGGCACTGGTCGAACGGCTCGACCAGCTGACGGGGCGGGTGGCCGAACCGCTCGACCCCATTGTGCCGCCCGAACAGATCGCCGCGATCCAGCGCTTCGCCGAGCCGATCGTGACTGCCGAGGCGATCGAGCATTGGCTGGCGCATCTCATGCCCCGTCTCGTCACTGCGCTGGCCCAGGCCGGGCTTGGCGCGCGCGCGATCGAGCTGGTCGCCGACCGGATCGACGGCGTGCCGCAGCGCCTGCGCATCGGGCTCGCCCGGCCGAGCCGCGACGGCGCGCATCTGCTGCGGCTGATCGTGCGCCGGATCGAGGAAATCGCCCCCGGCTTCGGCATCGACGCCCTGGCGCTGCACGTCCGTCGCGCCGATCCGCTGGCGGCCCAGCCCGTCGACGAACAGCTGGAAGACCGCCCGCCCGATCTCGCCCCACTGGTCGACGCACTCGCCAACCGGATCGGCGACGCGCGGCTGTGGCGAATCCGACCGATCGAAAGCGAAGTGCCCGAGCGCTCGATCGAAGCAGCGCCACCGCTCGATCCGCCGGCACCACAGGCCGCAAAACTGAAGCCCGACGATGTCCGGCAGCTCGATCGATCACCCGAACTGCATCCCTGGCACCATCGCTGGCCGCGCCCGGTCCGGCTGCTCCGGCGGCCCGAACAGCTCGACCATGTCATTGCGGAGCTGCCCGACCAGCCGCCGCGCCGTTTCAGCTGGCGCGGGCAGATGCACAAGGTGGTCCGCGCCGATGGCCCCGAACGGGTGCGGGGCGAATGGTGGAAGCGCGCTGCCGAGCAACATAGCGTGCGCGATTATTTCCGCGTCGAGGATGAGGCAGGCCAGCGCTTCTGGCTGTTTCGGCGCGGTGACGGCGAACGGCAGGAGACGGGCGATCTCCGCTGGTTCATGCACGGGGCCTTCGGGTGACCTATGCCGAGCTCCAGGTCACCACGCATTTCAGCTTCCTGCGCGGTGCCTCCTCGGCGCAGGAGCTGGTCACGTCAGCGGCAATGCTGGGGCTGCCGGCGCTCGGCATTACTGATCGCAATTCAGTCGGCGGCGTCGTCCGGGCGCTGGTCGCTGCAGAGCAGATCACGAAGCTCGGCCATCCGATCCGCATGATCGCGGGCTGCCGGCTCGACCTGGTCGACGGCACCTCCCTTCTGGTCTGGCCGGAGGATCGCGCTGCCTGGAGCCGGCTCACCCGCCTGCTCACCCTCGGCAAGGGCCGCGCCAATGCGCAGAAGGGCGAGAAGGGGCAGTGTTTCCTGCACTGGGAAGATGTCGCGCAGCATAGCCAGGGCCTGGTGGGCGCGCTGGTCCCCGGACTGACCGATCATGGCGATCCGGTCGCGATGCGCTGGATGGCGGATGCCTTCGAGGAGCGCGGCCATGTCTGCCTGACGCAGCATCGCCGCCCGGGCGATCCACTGCGCCTGCACCATCTCGGGCAGATGGCGCAGGGCTTCGGCCTGACGCCGCTCGCCACCGGCGATGTGCTGTACCACGCGCCCGGCCGACGCATGCTGCAGGATGTCGTGACCGCGATCCGCTGCAAATGCACGGTCGACGATCTCGGCTTTCGTCGTGAGCGCAGTGCCGACCGGCATCTGAAAGGCCCGGCGGAGATGGCCCGGCGCTTCCGCGCCCATCCCGAGGCGCTGAGGGCAGTCGAGGCGATCGTCAAGCGCTGCACCTTTTCGCTGCGCGAACTGAAGGAACAGTATCGCTATCCCGACGAGATCGTGATCAGTGGCAGTACGCCGCAGGACGCGCTGGAGAAGATGACTCGCTCGGCCCTGCTCGCGCTTTATCCCGCCGGCCCGCCACCGGCCTATGCCGCCTTGCTGGAGCATGAGCTCAAGCTGGTCCGGGATATGGGCTATGCGCCCTATTTCCTGACCGTGAACTCGATCGTGCGGTATGCGCGCAGCCAGCGGATCCTGTGCCAGGGCCGCGGATCGGCGGCGAATTCGATCATCTGCTTCGTGCTCGGCATCACCTCGATCGACCCGGTCAAGCATACCCTGTTGTTCGAGCGGTTCATTTCCACCTCGCGCCACGAACCGCCCGACATCGACGTGGATTTCGAGCATGAGCGGCGCGAGGAAGTGATCCAATGGATCTACGAGACCTATGGCGAGCAGCATGCCGCACTGACCGCCGTGGTCAGCCGCTTTCGCACGCGCGGGGCGCTGCGCGAGGTCGGCAAGGTGATGGGCCTGTCGGAGGACATGACCTCGGCACTGGCCGGCCAGGTCTGGGGCATTTCAAGCGAGGGTGTGCGCGATGCGCATGTCGCGCAGCTCAACCTCGACCGCGCGGATCCGAAGCTTGCCCTGACGCTCGAGCTCGTCCGCGAACTGGTCGAGACCGAAACCCCGCGCCACCTGTCGCAGCATCCCGGCGGCTTCGTGCTGTCACACGACCGGCTCGACGACCTGGTGCCGGTCGAGCCCGCCGCGATGATCGATCGCCGCGTGGTGGAATGGGAAAAGCTGGACGTGGAGGAGCTCGGCCTGATGAAGGTCGATATTCTCGGGCTCGGCATGCTGGGGTGCATGCGCCGCGCCTTCGAGCTGCTCGAGACGCGCAAGGGTATTTCGCTCACCATGGCTTCGCCCGAGATGCAGGGCGATGACGACGCAACCTACAAAATGATCCAGCAGGCCGACACGCTCGGCGTCTTCCAGATCGAGAGCCGTGCGCAGATGTCGATGCTGCCGCGAATGCAGCCGAAGAAATTCTACGACCTGGTGATTGAAGTCGCCATCGTCCGCCCCGGCCCGATCCAGGGCGACATGGTCCACCCCTATCTCAAGCGCCGCGAAGGCAGGGAGCCGGTCACCTATCCCAGCCCTGCCCTGGAAAAGGTGCTGGAAAAGACGCTGGGCGTGCCGCTGTTCCAGGAACAGGCGATGCAGGTTGCCATGGTGGGTGCGGGCTTCAGCGCCGACGAGGCCGATCGCCTGCGCCGGGCGATGGCAACCTTCAAGGCAACCGGCGGCGTCGGCGAATTCCGCGAACCACTGATCAAGGGCATGCTCGCCAACGGCATCACGCTCGATTTCGCCGAACGGATGGTCAAGCAGATCGAGGGCTTCGGCAGCTATGGCTTTCCGGAGAGCCATGCGGCGAGCTTCGCCAAGATCGCCTATGCCTCGTGCTGGATGAAGTGCCATCATCCCGATCTCTATTGCGCGGCGCTGCTCAACGCCCAGCCGATGGGCTTCTATGCCCCGGCCCAGATCGTGCGCGATGCGCGGGAACATGGGGTCGAGATACTGCCCGTCTGCATCAATCGCAGCGACTGGGACACGCAGGTGCTGGCGGAGGCCGACCCGGCCCGCGGCAAGCCGCATGCCCATTTCTGCGGGAGCGATGAGGACTGGGCCCGGCTGCTGCCGATCCGGCTCGGCATGCGGATCGTGCAGGGGCTCGGCGAGACGGAAGCCCAGGCCATCATGGATGCGCGCCGGCGCGGCCCGTTCGCCTCGATCGAGGATGCCTGGCGCCGATCGGGCGTCAGACCCGCCGCGCTGGAACGCCTGGCGCGCGCCGATGCCTTTGGCTGTCTCGGCCTCGACCGGCGCCAGGCGCTATGGGCGATCAAGGGACTGGGCCAGGCACCGCTGCCGCTGTTCGCCGCCGCCGATACGCGCGCTGCCGCGATCGTTCCGGAGGCACGCGAGGAGGAGGTCCGGCTCCTTCCGCTCACCGCCGGGCGCGAGGTGGTCGAGGATTATCGCGCCACCCAGTTGTCGCTGCGCCGGCATCCGCTCCACTTCCTGCGGCCCGAACTGCAGCGCGTGGGCATCCGGCCGTGCGGCGACCTGCGGACGATGAAGGACGGCGCGCGGGTCGAGGTGGCGGGGATCATTCTCGTGCGGCAACGGCCGGGCAGCGCCAAGGGCGTGCTGTTCCTGACGCTGGAGGATGAAACCGGCATCGCCAACGCGATCCTGTGGCCCGACCGGTTCGAGGCGCAGCGCCGCACCGTGATGTCGGCGGCGATGGTCAGCGTGATCGGGCGGATGCAGCGCGAGGGCCTGGTGATCCATGTCGTCGCCGACCGGATCGTCGATCTGACGCCGATGCTGCGCGGCATCGGCGACCTGGACCTGCCCGACATGACCATGCCGGGTGACGGCGCGACGCATGGCGGGGCGCCCGATCGGGGCGAGAAGGGATGGAAGCCGAAGCTGCGGACCGATTATCACTATCGCGAGCGGCCGGATCAGGGGGATCTGATCCCGATCAAGTCCCACGATTTCCATTGACGTCGCCCCGGCGAAAACCGGGGCGACGGCCGCTTATTCCACTGTCTGCTCGATCACGCCGAAGATCGGATGGTGCCGGTCGTCCTCCGCCCAGATCCGCACCGTATCGCCCTTTTTCAGGAAGGGCGTCACCGGTGCGCCGCCCTTGATCGTCTCGACGGTCCGGACTTCGGCGATGCAGCTATACCCGACCCCGCCCTCGGCGATCGGCTTGCCCGGGCCGCCATCGGCGTCGCGATTGGAGACGGTGCCGGAGCCGATGATCGTCCCCGCGCCCAACGCACGGGTCTTCGCGGCATGGGCGATCAGCATGCCGAAATCAAAGGTCATGTCCTCGGCCGCTTCGGCCCGGCCAAAAGGCTTGCCGTTGAGATCCACCATCAGCTTGCGGTCGAGCTTGCCCTCCTTCCACCAGTCGCCCAGCGCATCGGGCGTGACGAAGACCGGCGAGAAGGCACTGGCCGGCTTGGACTGGAAAAAGCCGAAGCCCTTGGCGAGTTCGCCCGGGATCAGGTTGCGCAGCGACACATCGTTGGTCAGCCCCACCAGCCGCACGGCCGCCAGCGCTTCGTCGCGGCCAGCCCCGAGCGACACATCGCCCGTCACGACCACCACCTCGGCCTCCAGGTCGCAGCCCCAGCTTTCGTCCGCGAGCGGGATCGGATCGCGCGGCCCGAGAAATCCGTCCGAGCCGCCCTGGTACATCAGCGGATCGTGCCAGAAGGTCTCGGGCATTTCGGCGCCCCGCGCCTGCCGCACCAGGGCGACATGGTTCACATAGGCCGAGCCGTCGGCCCATTGGTACGCCCGCGGCAGCGGTGACGCCGCACCATGTTCGTGGAAGCGGCGCATCGGGATCATCTCATGCTCGAGATCAGTCGCGAGATTGCGCAGATCGGGCAGCAGCCGATCCCAATCGTCGAGCGCCGCCTGGAGTGTCGGGGCGATGTGCCCGGCATCGGCATACCAGGCCAGATCGTTCGAAACGACGACGAGCTTGCCGTCGCGTCCATGCTTGAGGCTGGCCAGTTTCATGCGCTCTCCTTCGCGGTTTTGGCGACCTTACCCCCCTCCGCACGTCCTGAGTAGGGGCTCAGCGCGCAACCCGACCTGCAATCCCCACATGCGGCGGAGCTTGACGTTCGCGTAAACTGGAAGCACACCTGCCGAAAAGGTTGCAGGAGAGAACTGAAATGTCGCTCGACACCGTGCCCGGCCGATTCGCCTATAACGAGGACCATGAAGCCTTTCGCCAGACGGTCCGCAGCTTCCTGCAGAAGGAAGCGGTGCCGCACGTCAATGCCTGGGAAGAGGCCGGCATCGTCGACAAGTCTATCTGGCCGAAGGCCGGGGCGATCGGCATGCTCTGCCCGACCGTCCCCGAGGAATATGGCGGGCTTGGCCTGGATTTCGGCTACAACGCGATCATCGACGAGGAAGTGTCGTACGCGGGCACCCCGCTGGGCTTCTCGCTCCAGTCGGATATCGTCTGCGACTATATCGTCCAGTACGGCTCCGAGGAACAGAAGAGGCAATGGCTCCCGCGCCTCGTCTCGGGCGAGACGATCACCGCGATCGCGATGACCGAGCCGGGGACCGGATCCGACCTCCAGTCGATCCGGACGACTGCGAAGAAGGACGGAAACCATTATATCGTCAGCGGCTCCAAGACCTATATCACCAACGGGCAGAATGCCGACCTGATCCTGGTGGTCGCCAAGACCGATCCCGACGCCAAGCCAGCCTATAAGGGCATGTCGATCATCCTGGTGGAGAGCGATCGCGAGGGTTTCAAGCGCGGGCGCAACCTCGACAAGATCGGCCAGGACGCCGCCGACACCAGTGAATTGTTCTTCGAGGACGTGCGCGTGCCGATGACCAATTGCCTGGGCGAGGAAGGCAAGGGCTTCATCTATCTGATGAGCCAGCTCCCGCAGGAGCGCCTGTCGATCGCGGTCGGCGTGCAGGCCTCGGCGCAAAAGGCGTTCGACGAAACGGTCGCCTTCACCAAGGATCGCAAGGCGTTTGCGGGGGTGGTATTCGATTTCCAGAACACGCGCTTCGTGCTGGCCGACCTGAAGGCCAAGCTGCAGGTCGGCTGGGCGCATCTCGACTGGGCAATCAAGCGGCATCTGGCGAAGGAACTGACCCCGGTGGAGGGCGCCGCCGCCAAATTGTGGCACACCGACCTGCAATGGGAGGTGATGGACAAGTGCCTCCAGCTCCACGGCGGCGCCGGCTACATGAACGAATATCCGATCGCGCGCGCCTGGCGGGGCGCCCGGGTGAGCCGCATCTATGGCGGCACGAACGAAATCATGAAGGAACTGATCGGGCGATCGCTCTGACGGCGGCGCCCCGCGCTGGTCCCTCAGTGCGGGGCGACGGCCTGGAATGCCTGACGCACCGCCGTGTCGGCCACCGGCTTGGCGAGAATGACGGAGAATGGGTCGCAGTTCAGACAGGCATCGGGCGTTGCCGTGATGAAGATCACCGGCAGCGGCCCCATTTCATGCTGGATCAGTTCGACCGCCCCGGGTCCGGTACCCTCGCGCAGCATCACGTCGGACATGATCACGTCAGGCCGATGCGCCCGCGCCTCCTCGACCGCCTCGCGCTCGGTTTCGGCGAAGGCGAACGTCGTGGCGCCGACAGTCGCCACCATATCCTGAAGATCCAGCGCGATGAACGCTTCGTCCTCAATGATCAGAACGTGGCACACCGGCGCTCTCCCAACATCTTATCAAACCCTCGACGGCGGAAATCGGTGCCCGTCAATTGCAAATAATTCACGCAATACTCGGGAACCCGCTGCTCCTTTAACGGCCGCGGCGAGGTCTTTTTGCATGCGAACCCATCCCGGGCGGATCAAATAGACTTGGCGACCATTCGCGGAGCGGCACGAGCTCTCCGATGGGACGGTACCGGCAGCAGGGTGCGCCGCGCTGGCTTCGCCCGGCATTGACTTTTTGCATCGCAGCAAGCATATGACCCTCATCGAGGCGTCATGCAGCGTGATCGGACTTTCGGGTCCAGGCTCCGCCTCGGTCGTTTTCAACGGGCTTCCCTTTTCACGCGGGGTGTCATTTTCCCCCGCCCCTCGTGCGTCCACCGGACTCGCGAGCCCGGCTACTATTGGACTATATTCACATGACTTTCGCACATCTCGGTCTCGCCGAGCCGCTCGTCCGCGCGCTTGAAGCCAAGGGCTACACCAAGCCGACCCCGATCCAGCAGCAATCGATCCCGACCCTGCTCGAAGGCCGCGACCTGCTCGGCATCGCCCAGACCGGCACCGGCAAGACAGCGGCCTTCGTCCTTCCCTCGATCCAGCGCCTGACCAACGAGGGCAAGAAGGCATTGCCGACGCATTGCCGCATGCTCGTCCTCGCCCCGACGCGCGAACTGGCCAGCCAGATCGCCGACAGCGCCCGCGATTACGGGAAGTTCTCCAAGATGTCGGTCGCCACCGTGTTCGGCGGCACCAGCATCAACAAGAACCGCACCGACATGGCGCGCGGCGTCGACATCCTGGTCGCCACGCCGGGCCGATTGCTCGACCTGATCGAGCAGCGTTTCGTCAGCCTCTCGACTCTGGAAATCCTCGTCCTCGACGAAGCCGACCAGATGCTCGATCTCGGCTTCATCCATGCGCTGCGCAAGATCGTCCGCATGCTGCCCAAGCAGCGCCAGACCCTGTTCTTCTCGGCGACCATGCCCAACGCGATCCGCGAGCTGGCGGACCAGTTCCTGAAGGATCCGGCAACGGTGAAGGTCGCGCCCGTCGCGACCACCGCGGAGCGCGTCGACCAGCATGTCACCTTTGTCAGCCAGGGCGAGAAGCAGGCGCTGCTTACCATCCATCTGCGCAATCCCGAGATCGAGCGCTGCCTCGTCTTCACGCGCACCAAGCATGGCGCGGACCGCGTGGTGAAGCTGCTCGGCCACGCCGGCATCGCCGCCAATGCGATCCACGGCAACAAGAGCCAGCCGCAGCGCGAGCGCGCGCTGGGCGAGTTCAAGTCCGGCAAGGTCAAGGTGCTGATCGCGACCGACATTGCTGCGCGCGGCATCGACGTGTCGGGCGTAAGCCACGTCTTCAACTTCGAACTGCCCAACGTGCCCGAGCAATATGTCCATCGCATCGGCCGCACCGCGCGCGCCGGCGCATCGGGCGTTGCGATCAGCTTCGTGGCGGACGACGAGAAATCCTATCTGCGCGACATCGAGAAGCTGACCCGCGTGAAGGCGAACCCGATGCCGCTGCCGGAAGGCTTCCTCGCCGAAGCCGCCAAGATCAAGGCAGCGCGCCCGGCCGGATCGGATGACGAGCGTCGTCGCGACGATTCGGGCCGTCACCGCGCCCCGCCGCGTGCGACGCATGCCGCGCGCCCGACCGGCGCCCGCAGCGAGGGCGCCGCACGCCCGCAGGGCCAGGGTGCCCGGCCCGAAGGTGCCGGACGCCCCGCCGGTGGCGGTCGCCCCGGTGGCCAGGGTCGCCCCGGCGGCGGCTATGGCCGTCCCGGCGGTGGTCGCCCGGGTGGCCCGGGCGGTCGCCAGAATTCGGGCGGCGGTCGCCGTTCACCTGCTGCGGGTTGATACGGATACCGGCGGCGTCCTGATGGTTTAGCTTGAACCAACCCCGAGGAAGCCATCATGGACGTCGCCACCACCCCGATCGCCGAACGTATCGCTCGCGTCCTCGCTGGCCAGCGCATCAGCGCCAATGGCGAGGGCGACGCGGAATCCGCCGCCGACCTGGTGGAGCGCGCCTGGACGCATCATCTGCGCGATGCGATCGCCGTGCTTCATACGCTCCGGGCACCCGATGAGGCGATGGCAGCGGTCGGCGATCCGGCCGTGTGGGAGCGCATGGTCCTCGCCGCGATCGAAGAGTCGAAACCCGAGACGGTGGTGCTGTAGTCAGCGCGCCGCGCGCCGCTCCAGAGCGACCGAGACCAGCAGGAACGCCAGCCCGCCCAGCGCGAGCCCGCAACCGACCCAGCCGGTCGAGGTCCACCCCAATCCCGCCGCGATCGCGATCCCGCCGAGCCAGGGCCCGAGGGCGTT
>Ga0255338_1001843_pt1 | contig 36244 bp, 39 predicted proteins | sample MeOH1_35cm_T4_19_FD_203715 | JGI IMG/M metagenome (GOLD analysis project Ga0255338, IMG submission 203715) | Sandy soil microbial communities from University of British Columbia, Vancouver, Canada - MeOH1_35cm_T4_195 | ecosystem: Engineered > Artificial ecosystem > Sand microcosm > Unclassified ...
GCCCAGGTGGGCGAGGTCGGCGCGGACCAGCTTGCCGAACAGCTGCACCTGGACGTCGCCGACCACGGCGTTGCCGATGCGGTTGACCAGGGTGGCCTGGACCACCTGGGCGAGGGTGCGGCCCACGGCCAGGGCGGCGATGGTGAGCGGGATCCAGAGCAGGGCGCCCGCCTTGTGGAACACCAGCAGGTCGTTGGTGGCCGGCTCGATGATCTGCACCAGCTTGGCGCTGCAGAAGGCCACCACCACGGCGGCCAGCATGGCCACGGTCCAGCCCTTCCAGCGCGGCGCCATGTAGATCCGCGCCACCCGGCCGATGAGGGCGCGGGCCGACAGCTCCGGCGGGGCGGGGTCGCTCATGGGCTTGGGATCGGATGTTGCGCGGGCGGCGTCAAGCGAAGCTGCCGAGGCGGCGCGTCAGCGCCGATAAGTTTCTGACCACGAACCACACGAACCACACGAACGGGCCCCCGACCAGCCGGAGCGCTTCGGCATCCGCGTCCTTGTTCATGTGGTTCGTGTGGTTCGTGGTCAAATATGACTGCGCCTGCGGCGCGCAGAGGCGGGAGGGAAGGCCGTCTCAGCGACGGCTCAACGCCTGCTCGATCTCGGCGATCGCCTGGGCGACGTCGTGGTCGTCGTCGGCGAAGATGCCGTCCCAGACCATCTTGAAGAACGGGCCGGGCTGGAGCGCGCGATCCGCGTCGTGCTGGGCCTTCCAGTCCCGGAGCCGTTCCAGGAGATCCCGCAGCGCGGCGGGATCGGCATCGGGCGAGCCGCGGGTCTCGCGCCACCAGGCCAGATCGCCGGAGAGCCCCTTCACGCGCATGGCTACGACTCCATTGGGACCTGGAGTGTGGCGGGCTGGGCGGGGAAGAGGAACCACGGAAAGCAGGGAAGCGTGCGCGCCTTACGGCGAGAGGAACCACGAAAAACACGAAAGGACACGAAAGGGCGCGGCCGGACCGATGGCGGTCGGAGCCTGCTTTCGTGTTCCTCGTGTCTTTCGTGGTCCCAAGGGCGCTTCGCGCCGGGTCAGGCGGAGCTGCGCCAGATGGGGAGGAGTGGTCGTGGCGCGGGCAGGATCGGTGGCGCAGCGCCGCCCAGGAGCAGGGATCGTCGGCCGGTGGGGCCGGAGAGAGCCGGGGGAGCGACGGCGCGCACAGGGGCGGTCGCGGTCACCGAGCCCGGAACGCCGGGTTCGAACAGGGTCCGGTCGACCTCCAGGTCGCGGCGGATGTTGGCGATGCAGGCCTCGACCGCCTCGTGGACGTCGTCGAGGTCGACCTCGTCGGCTTCGAGCAGGGCGTCGAGCTCGTCCAGCGCCTCATCGCTGTCGTCGGGTTCGTATTCGTTCCAGCCGGTCCGCTCGGCCGGCGGACGAGGCGGCCTTGGCTCCGGAGGCGGCGTGCGGGCGGCGGCTCCGCGCTCGTCGCGGCGCGGCTCCTGCATCAGCCGGAATTCCAGCGCCAGGGTCTGGCGTATGGTGCGCGACACGCGGTGGAAGGCCAGGCCCAGTTGCGCCTGGGTCTGCGCATCCTCCGTCCGCAGCATGGCGTCACTCAGGCGGCGCACCATGGCCATTCCGGCCTCGGCCAGCTCCGCCAGGACGCGGCCGTGCCGCTCGCGCATGTCGCCTTCCGTGGACATGAACAAATAGAGAACATACGGCGGACGCCGTGTCAAGCATTGCGGCTGATTGGGGGTCCGCTTCGCGCTCCGAGCTGAAGGCGCGACGTCGAGCCCTGCGGACGTTCACGGAGCCGAAGAGGGAGGGACCGGAGGCATGCCATCAAACACTGCGCAGCCGTCGGGGTATGCAATCCACGGCATGCCTTGCGCGCAGCGTACTGCAACGGTGGGGACCGGCAGCGTCGGGTCGGCGAAGCACCCTCCAGCAAATCCTGTCTGGCCGGGCCTCCACGCTCCGAAGGACCGCCAATAGATGGTCGAACCGCACCTTGAGCAAAACCAGCGTTTGCCGAAGCCGTCGAGGACCGCCAGCGGCCCTTCCACCCGACTGACCTGTTCATCGTAGAAGTAGACCGACCATCCGAACGGCGCGCCCGTACGCCGTTTGCAATTGTCGCAGCTACAGAGCCCGCTGCTGACCGGCTCGCCCTCAACCTCGACTTCGCATGCCTGACACGCACATCGCGCTGTTCGAACCGTCATGGCATTCCCCCTGATCCCGGCAGTCGCCAACATCACGAGGACGGCAGCGGATGCCTGATCCTAGCGTCATCCTGCGTCCGCTTCCCACGCAGCGCTGAAGCGGGCCAAGTCTGCTTGCCGGCCTGGTGCGCAACGTCGGGTCGCCGTCGGACATGCAGGGACAGTTGCCGACCCTTAGCTGACCTGACACGGCACAACAGCGAACGACGGCTCGCCGATGTGTGACCCGCCACCCAGGCCGTCAGCCACACGGCGCTTGATGGGTTTTTCGCCTAAGCCTTGGCTGTCCGGCGGTGGTTGCGGAGGGCTTGGCCGGCAGCACCAAATCCAAGAATCATGAGTGCCCAAGTGGCCGGCTCAGGAACTCCAGCGACCTGTTCGAAGACAAAATTGTCCATGGCGAACAAGGAACGGTTATTGATGCTCCCCTTTTCCTCGACCACGGACCCCCTCACCATTCCCAGATCGTCAAACGTGTAGGTGACCCAGTCTGCGGTTGCGACAAGCGAAAAGGGGGGCAGAAAGCCGAACCCAAACCTAAAGGCTTTCCCAACGTCTTCTGCGCGGGCCGCTTTGAGATCGAAGCTCTTGAGCTTGATAAGGCAGCAGAGCTCGGTCGTGTCAGGCTGCCAGGTCATGATCCACCCAGTAATGTAGGTGTTGTTCACCCCGACCTCGCCAGTCGGCTCACTCACAAGCGCCGAAGGGGTGAGGGTGGCGTAGAAGATCAGACCGCTGTCGTTGAGAGGCGTCGTGATCGGCGTGCTGCCGACGTAATCCGGGGGAACAAAGCTCTCGAAGGTCGCTACGGCCGCGGCGGCAGGACTGACGGCTGTCATCAGGAAAGTAGCAGCGACGGCCAGCCCAAACCCGCGCATTGATCCTACTCCGAAGCCACGTCTCAGTAGCCAGGGTGTATAGCGGTAGTGCGTTGGCTTTACCGCGGAAATGCGCATATCGCCCGACAAGGCGGCTTTCCACCCATCACTGACATTCCGGGCGTCCGCTCTCCGCGCCGTCATTTGGAAAGTCCGATGCGATGTGGAGCCACATTCGGCCTTCGATCCATCTCGGACGCCAGCAAGCGCGCGCCTCCTCTCCCCTCTCGCTTCGCGGGGGGAGAGGAGGCGCAGGTGGCTACGCCGCCACCCCCTCGTGCGACCGCTCGAAGGCGCGCTTGTAGGCGTCGCGGCCGGTGGTGCGGGCGAGGTAGGCTTCTTCGGCGTCGCCGAGGGTGACGCCGGCGTTCCGTCGGCCCAGGTTCAGGGCGTAGGTCACGGAGATGTCGGCGGCGGTGAAGGTGTCGCCGGCGAGGTAGGGCGAGTGGGCGAGCCGCCGGCTCACCATTTTCAGCCGCTTCTCGAACGCCTTCAGGCACCAGGTCGCGCCCCAGTTCTCGCGCTCGGTCTCGGGCGCCATGAAGCGGCTGACGACGACGGGCATCATCAGCGTCGCCAGACCCGCTTCGCCCATGTGCAGGAACTGCTGGTAGGCCGGGAAGGCGGGATCGTGCGGCGGCGGCTGAAGCGGCGTCGGCCCGTAGCGGCCCATCAGGTATTCCATGATCGCGATGGACTCGACCATGGTGACGTCGCCGTCCTGGATCGCGGGCAGGAAGTTGCCCGGGTTGACCGCCAGCCACTCGGTGTCCGGCACACCCGACAGCATGTCCACCTGCCGCATGCGGTAGGGGAGGCCCATCTCCTCCAGCACCCAGACGACCCGGATCGAGCGGGAGGTCTGTCCGCCCCAGACGGTGATCATGCGAGGAGTCCTTTTCATTCCGGCCTTCGCGGATCATGCCACGAGGCGCGCCCGGGATGGGAGGGGGCGCGTACGACAAGGCTAGTGCACAGGCGTTGCTCGCCTTACCTAGGCGCCATGACGGACACGCCCGCCGAGGACCGCTTCGATCTCGCGACCCCTGTGGGACGGGCGAAGGCCTATGCCGACTATCTCTGGAACGACCACGCCTATCTGAGACTGGGCTTCTCGAATGCGCACTGGATCAGCGACGAGCTGGTGCGGGCGAACCAGCCGTGGCCGCACCAGATCGCCGAGTGGAAGGCGCGGGGAATCCGCACGATCGTCAACCTGCGCGGCGGGTTCGACGCCAGTTTCCATGCGCTGGAGAAGGACGCCTGCGAGAAGCTGGGGCTGAACTTCGTCAACTTCACCATCACCTCGCGCGAGGTCCCGTCCCGTGAGCGGGTGCTGGGCGCCAAGCGGCTGTTCGAGACCCTGGAGTATCCTGCGCTGATGCACTGCAAGTCCGGCGCGGACCGGGCGGGGATCATGAGCGTGCTCTACATGCACTTCAGGCAGGGCAAGACGATCCGCGAGGCGCTGGAGCAGCTGTCGTTCAAGTACCTGCACATCCGGCACGGGAAGACGGGGGTGCTGGACTACACCTTCGCCCGCTACCTCACGGAGGGCGAGCCCGCGGGCATGAGCTTCCTGGAGTGGGTGGAGAGCCCGATGTACGACCCGGCCGGCATCAAGGCCGACTTCCGGACGAACATGTGGGGGAATTTGCTGACGGAGAGCGTGCTGAGGCGGGAGTAGGGGCTCCCAATTCCTCCCCCGTTGGGGGAGGTGTCGCCAGAGGCGACGGAGGGGGTCCGCTCAGAACGCGGTTGAGGACCCCCTCAGTCGGCATTCGCCGACAGCTCCCCCAAAGGGGGAGCAACTACTCGGCGTGGCACCGCCTAGTGCGTGTGGTCGTCATCGCCGTGGGGGTCGAGGAGCTTGTGCGCGTGGATGATGAAGTAGCGCATCAGGGCGTTGTCGACGGTCTGCTGGGCCTTGGCGAGCCAGGCTCTACGGGCGTCCTGATAGGTCGGGAAGGCGCCGACCAGGTCGACCTTGGTCAGGTCCTTGAATTCGGGCGCGCCTTCGAGGGACTTCAGTTCGCCGCCGATGACGAGGTGCAGGAGCTGTTTGTCGGGCATGGGTGAGTTCGTTTCAGTTGAGACTTATTTGCCCGCGCCCATATGCCGGACGCGCTCCAGGATCAATGGGGCGAGGGCGGGCGTGGCGCAGATCAGGCTGGCCTGCGAGGGCCGGGTGCGATTGTAGCGGAAGCCGTCGCCCGTGTGGTCGCCGACGAAACAGCCGGCCTCGCGGGCGATGAGGTCGCCGGCCGCCACGTCCCAGTCCGACTTGCGCAGCGGCGCCACGGCGGCGTCGAAGGTCCCGGCCGCCACCAGGCACATGCGGTAGGCGGTGGAGCTGCGCTGTTCGATGCGCATCGTCGGCCAGGGCTCGGGCCAGGACCAGTGGGAGAACACCACCGGGTCGCCGACCATCCGGCAGTCCTCCAGCGCCCGGGTCGCGCTGGGACCGATGCGGACGCCGTTCAGCGTGGCGCCCTGGCCCGCGGCGGCGGCGTAGGTCTCCTCCACCTCCGGGGCGTAGATGGCCGCGGCGACGGGCAGGCCGTCCTCGACCACGGCGATGGCCACCGACCACCAGGGGCGGCCGTTGAGAAAGGCGCGGGTGCCGTCGATGGGATCGACCACGAAGATGCGGCGGCAGTCCAGGCGGTCGCGGTGGTCGGCGGTCTCCTCCGACAGCCAGCCGTAGTCGGGGCGCGCCGCGCGCAGGCGGGTGGTCAGGAGCTCGTCGGTCGCGAGGTCGGCGTTGGTGACCGGCGAATTGTCGTCGGCCTTGTACTGGATCTCCAGGCCCTGGCGGCGGATCTTCCGGGCCAGGTCGCCGGCCTCCTGGGCGGCGTCGAGGATGAGCTTGAGGTCGCCCTCGAGGGAGGAAGGCGAGAGGGTCATCGACCCGCGATGGCCAGCGCGTCCACCAGCAGCGAGGGGGCGTTGGCGGAGCCGCGGATCTCCAGGTCGGAGCCCGGGACGACCCGGCCGAAGATGTCGAGCAGGTTGCCGGCCACGGTGATCTCGTTGACGGGATAGGCGATCTCGCCGTCCTCGAACCAGAAGCCGGAACAGCCCACCGACCAGTCGCCGGTGTTGCCGTTGAGCGACGGGCCGAACATCGAGGTGACCAGGAGGCCGGCGCCGGCGTCCTTCATCAGCCCGGCCTGGTCGCGCTCGCCCGGCTGGAAGGTGAGGTTGGACGTGGAGACGCCGGGCGGTCCGGCCAGGCCGCGCGAGGCGTGGCCGGTGGTGGCGAGGCCCAGCTGGCGGGCGGACGAACTGTTGAGCAGCCAGGTGGTCAGCACGCCGTCGTCGATCAGCTGGCGCTTCTCGTTGGCCACGCCCTCGTCGTCGAAGGGCGAGGAGCCCAGGCCGCGCGGCTTGTGCGGATCGTCGGTGAGGAAGATCCCCTTGGCGAAGATCTGCTGGCCCAGCTTGTCCTTCAGGAACGAGGCGCCGCGCGCGATGGACGGGCCGGAGATGGCGCCGATCAGCGGGCTCAGCAGCGAGCCGGCCAGGCGGTTCTCGAAGATCACCGGGGCGGTGGTGGAGGCGATCTTGCGCGCGCCCAGCCGCGAGGCGGCCCGGCGGCCGGCCTCGGCGCCCAGGCTTTCGGGGGTGGGCAGGTCGACCTGCCAGCGGGCGGAGCGGCCGTCGTAGCCGGTCTCCATGCCATCCTCGTCGCCGGCGATGGCCGAGGCGCCGATGGAGAAGCCGGACGCGCGGTGGACGCCGCGGAAGCCGTCGCTGGTGACCATGGTCCAGTGGGCGGAGGACCAGGAGCCGCTGCCGCCGTCGGAGTTGGTCACCTTGGGGACGGCGCGGGCGGCGGCCTCGGCGAGGCGGGCGCGCTCCTCCAGCGCCTCGGGCGAGGGTTCGGTGGGGTCGTAGAGGTCGAGGTCGCGCACCGGGCCGCGCGCCAGCCGGTCCGGGTCTGCGAGGCCGGCGTAGGGATCCTCCGGGGCGAGGCGGGCCATGGCCACGGCGCGCTCCACCAGCTTGGCGCGGGCCTCGGGGGAGACGTCGGACCCGGACACGGTGGCCTGGCGCTTGCCGACGAACACGCGGAGGCCCAGGTCGCGGGACTCCTCGCGCTCGACCTCTTCCAGTTCGCCCATGCGCACGGAGATCGAGAGGCTGCGGCGCTCGGCGCCGACGGCTTCGGCGGCGTCGGCCCCGGCCTTCAGCGCGGCGGCGACGACGTCGTTCAACAGGTTTTCGTCCATCGAGGGGATATGGCCGACGCGGGGCGCGGTCACAAGCGGTGGATCGCCACACCTGACTCCTCTCCCCCCGCGAAGCGGAGAGGGAGAGGGTAGGGAGAGGGCGGCTCGGCGGCGCGTCGGGCGCTGTGGTTCAGCCAGAATCCGCTCGCTCACCGCCGCATGCATGGAGGATCGTCGTGCAGACGCCGTCGCGATTGGTCAGGACGTCGTAGTTCCAGAACCTGAGCACGCGAAGACCGGAACGCTCGATGTAGCGCGTTCGCCGCGCGTCGTAGTCGACCTGCTCGGCATGCTGCCAGCCGTCGACCTCAACGACGAGCCGCGCCTCGACCGAGAGGAAATCGAGGAAGTATGGCCCCCAGGGCGCCTGGCGTTTCCAGCGCCAGCCGCCCAATCGGCGGGCGCGCAGCGCATTCCAGAGACGCGCCTCGGCGTCGGTGTCGTTCCGGCGAAGCTCGCGCGCCCGCTCTATGGTCGCGACGCGGCGAAGGGTTCGGACGTTGCTCACATTGCGAATGTGAACATTTGGGGAACTCGAGTGCAAGCTCAAACTCCGCGCCGCCCTCTCCCTACCCTCTCCCTCTCCGCTTCGCGGGGGGAGAGGAGGGGCTACGGGATGGCGTAGAACAAAAGCGCCGCAGCCGTGGCGACGTAGCTGATCCAGGTGGCGAGCACGCCGGAGACACGCGGCCAGGAGGTGCCGGTGGAGCGCGAGAGGCCGATGGCGTGCAGCACGCGGCCCGCGAACAAGGTCACGCCGATGGGATGGATCAGCAGCGGCGGCGCGCCCACCAGGGCCAGGAGGCCCAGGCCCGCCAGGGCGGCGGGGATGTATTCGGTGGCGTTGCCGAAGGCGCGGATGGCCTGGTTCAGCGCGGGCACGCCGCCGTCGCCGATCTCCACATGGTGCTTGCGCCGCTGGCGGGTGACCAGCACCGACAGCACCAGCAGGAGGATGAGGCAAAGCCCGGCCCAGAGGGCGGCGGCGTTGGCGGAAGCTGCGGGATCCATGCGCGCCTCTTACCCTATTCGACCGGCCGGCCATCGCCGGGCAGGCCCAGCCTGGCCCACTTCTCCGTGACCAAGTCGATCGTGGCGCGGTCCATGCCCAGCTTCTCGCCCCATTCGCGACGGGTCTCGGGCGGCCACTTGTTGGTGGCGTCGAGGCCGATCTTGGACCCCAGGCCGCTCTCCGGCGAGGCGAAGTCCAGGTAGTCGATGGGGGTGCTCTCTATCACGGTGATGTCGCGGGCCGGGTCCATGCGGGTGGAGATCGCCCACATGACGTCCTTCCAGTCGCGGGCGTTGATGTCGTCGTCCACGACGATCACCCACTTGGTGTACATGAACTGGCGAAGGTAGCTCCAGACGCCCATCATCACGCGCTTGGCGTGGCCGGCGTAGGCCTTCTTCATCGACACCACGGCGATGCGGTAGCTGCAGCCCTCCGGCGGCAGCCAGAAGTCGACGATCTCCGGGAACTGCTGCTGGAGGAGCGGGATGAAGACCTCGTTCAGCGCCTCGCCCAACACCGAGGGCTCGTCCGGCGGGCGGCCGGTGAAGGTGGAGAGGTAGATCGGGTCCTTGCGCATGGTGATGGCGGTCACCTGGAAGACCGGGAACTTCTCGACCGAGTTGTAGTAGCCGGTGTGGTCGCCGTAGGGGCCCTCGTCGGCGTATTCGTCGAGGTGGACGTAGCCTTCCAGCACGATCTCGGCGTGGGCGGGCACCATCAGGGGCACGGTCTTGGCGGGGACGAGGTCCAGCTTGGCGCCGCGCAGCAGGCCGGCGAACTGGTATTCGGAGAGGGTGTCGGGCACCGGGGTCACGGCGGCCAGGATCGTGCCGGGGTCGGCGCCAATGACCGCGCAGGCGGGCAGGGGCTCGCGCTTGCCTTCGGCTTTCCAGCGGCGGTGGTGCTGGGCGCCGCCGCGGTGGGCCAGCCAGCGCATGATGGTCCTGTCCTTGCCCAGCACCTGCATGCGGTAGATGCCGAGGTTGTAGTCGTCCTCGCGGCTCTCCGAGGGGCCCTTGGTGACCACCAGGGGCCAGGTGATCAGCGGCGCGGGCTCGCCCGGCCAGCAGGTCTGGATCGGCAGTTGGGTGAGGTCGATCTGGTCGCCCTTGAGCACGACTTCCTGGACGGGCGCGGTCTTCCGGACCTGGGGGCGCATGCCCATGACGGTCCGGGCCAGGGGCAGCATGTCCCAGGCGTCCTTGAGGCCGCGGGGCGGCTCGGGCTGGCGCAGGAAGGCCAGCAGCTCGCCCACCTCGCGCAGCTCGCCGGCGGTGGTGCGCTCCTTGCCCTCCAGGGTGACCCCCATGGCGACGCGCTTCACCGTGCCGAACAGATTGACCAGGCAGGGCATGGTCGAGCGCTCGCCGTCGGCGCGGATAACGTTCTCGAACAGGACGGCGGGGCCGCCGGTCGCCAAGAGGCGCCGCTGGATCTCGGTCATTTCAAGGACCGAGGAGACGGGCTCGGTGACTCGGACCAGCTCTCCGGCCGCCTCGAGCTTGGTCAGGAATTCGCGCAGCGACCGGTAAGCCATTTGGGCGGTTTACCCGCGCCCGCGGAACCGGTCTAGGATCGGGGGATGGCCCGCCTCGACCTCGATGATCTGCCGCCGAAGATCGCCGCCCTGCTGACGGGGCTGGGCGAGGGCGAGAACCTGACGCTGGTGCAGCACGGCGTGGTGGTGGGGCGGCTGACCGCCAGCACGCCGCCGCCCGTCGAGCCCGTGGCGCCGGTCGAGCCCGACCAGCACGCCCGCGAGGTGTTCGAGAACTTCCGATCGGCGATCGAGGACGAGTTCTAGGATGACCCGTCTCCTGCCGATCGGGATCGTGGCGGCGGTCATGCTGTCGGCCGGGGTCGCCCAGGCCGGGGAAGTGTTCGTCGGCGCCTACGCCCACGACGTGGACGACGGCATTTCCTACGGCAAGTTCGAGGACGGCGCGCAGATCGTCGCGGGCGCCCGGACCACCGCGCTCGACGAACTGCGGTTCCTCGGCAAGCCCCGGGTGCATCTGCTGGTGGGGGTCAACACGGCGGGCGGCACGAACTACGCCGCCACCGGCCTGGCGTGGCGCTTCCACCTGAGCGAGCGCGTCTATGTGCAGCCGGGGATCGGGGTGGCGATCCACGACGGGCGGGTGAACCTGCCCTCGCCAGACGCGCCGGGCCTCAGTCCCGAGGAGCGTCTGAAGCGGCTGCGGGATTTCCAGACCAAGCTGGACTTGGGTTCGCGCGTGCTGTTCGAGCCCGAGCTCTCGCTCGGCTGGAAGGCGACGCGACGGCTGTCGGTGGAGCTGTCGTGGATCCATGTCAGCCACGCCAAGCTCGCGGGCGACTACAATCCGGGCCTGGGCGATGTCGGCCTCCGACTGCTCTATCGGTACGGCCTGGATCGCTAGAGCGCGCCAGGCGAAGCCGATACCGGCTCCGCCGCGCGAGCCAGACCGACTCTAGCCCAGGAAGATGCTGGCGGCGCCGAGCGAGGACATCGACACGCCGACCAGCACCACCTCGCCCGCGCTCATGGTGATGACCGTGTCGCCGCCGACCTGGCTGACCGTATAGGTCGTGCCGGGGTCCAGCAGCACCCGGTCTCCCTCGGCGACGCTGAAGTCCAGAACCCGGTCCAGGCCGGCGTCGCTGGAGGAGTGGAACAGGTCCGCGCCCGCGCCGCCCGTCATGGTGTCGTTTCCGCGATCGCCCGAGACGAAGTCGGCGCCTGCGCCGCCGCTCAGGGTGTCGTCGCCCTGGCCGCCGCGGACGATGTCGGCGCCCGCGCCGCCGTCGCAGGTGTCGTTCCCCAGGTTCCCGTAGACCAGGTCGCCGCCGTCATCGCCGAACAGCAGGTCGTTGTCCTTGCCGCCCACGACCCAGTCGTCGCCCAGCCCCCCCGAGGCGGTGTCATGGCCCATGTTGCCGTTGATGTCGTCGAAGTCGGCGCCGCCGGTGACCTTGTCGTCGCCCTCGTCGCCGCGAAGATAGCTGCGCCCGGCCCCGCCCTCGAGGGTGTCATTCCCGGCGCCGGCGCTCACCGTGTCGTCGCCGCCGTAGCCGTACAGCCGATCGGCGGCGGCGGAGCCGGTCATCAGGTCGGAGCCGGCGAAGATGCCCGCCTTCGCCCCGGCGTTGTCGCCCGTGGTCACCCAGCCGCGGAAGCTGGCCGCCGAGAGATCGAGGCCGGAGATGTCGTAGGCCAGGCCGCTGTCGATGCTGACGATCAGGCGCTGGATGGTCCCCGCCGTCGGCGGACCGGACCCGGCGAACTGGAAGCCCGCGCCGAACGCCTGCGTCGTGACCCCCGCCACCGTCAGGGCGACGGAGGTCGGCGTCGCGAAGCTCTGCGCCGCGCCGGCCAGCGGGCCCAGGTCCAAGAGATCGAAATCGACGCCGAACGCACCAGCCGTGAAGGTCGCCATGTCTCCCCCTTGACGCTCCGGATGTTAGCGACCCCGCGCCGGCGCACAATCGCGTCCGCCGACGGAACCTCTATGTCGCAGCGTGCAACCCTTGAACGTCGGGCAAACGTAATGCCGTCGCGATAGACGGCGATCGGGCAAGGGGCCAAGCTCAGGGTGTTCAGGCTGGGGGATTCGATGCCGCGCGGGCTGGGTTGGCTGGGCGTCGCGGCGGCGCTTGTGGTTGCCGCCTGCAGCGGCGCGCGCGACACCGGAGCCAATTCCGGCGCGCCGGCGTCGCCGGCCGAGGCCGCGCGCTTCCTGAACCAGGCCAGCTACGGCGCCACCGACGCCTCGATCAGCCAGGTGCGGTCCAGCGGCTATGCGACCTGGATCGACCAGCAGATGGTCATGGCGCCTCCGCGGAGCCATCAGGCGGACTTGGAGGCGCGCCTGGCGGCGCTGCGGGCCACCAATCCCACCGCCTCGCTCAACGCCAACGACTTCTACTATTCCTACTGGGAGCAGGCGGTCACCGGGCCGGATCAGTTGCGCCAGCGGATGAAGCTGGCGCTCTCCGAGATCTTCGTGGTGTCGCTGACCGACGCCAATGTCGATACGCGCGGCGCGGGCTCGTACTACGACATGCTGGGCGCCAACGCCTTCGGCAACTTCCGGACGCTGCTGGAGCAGGTGACCCTGCACCCGATGATGGGCGTCTACCTGACCTGGCTGGGCAACCAGAAGGAGGACCCGGCCACCGGCCGGAACCCGGACGAGAACTACGCCCGCGAGGTCATGCAACTGATGACCATCGGGCTTCACCAGCTGAATCCGGACGGAACGGTGAAGACCGACGGCTCCGGGCGCCCGCTGGCGACCTACAGCGCCGACGACATCAGCGGCCTGGCCAAGGTGTTCACCGGCTACAGCTACTATTCGCCAACGCCGTCCAACACGACGTTCCGGGGCGGGAGCCGCAACGCCGACGCCACGGTGCGCGCGATGATCCCCTATCCGGCGTTCCACTCCACCAGCGCCAAGAGCTTCCTGGGGCGGACGATCCCGGCCTCCGCCACGGCCGACCCTGCGGGAGATCTGCGGATCGCTCTGGACACCCTGTTCAACCATCCGAACGTCGGGCCCTTCATCGGCCGCCAGCTCATCCAGCGCCTGGTCACCAGCAACCCCAGCCCGGCCTACGTCCAGCGCGTGGCGGCGGTGTTCGACAACAACGGCGCGGGCGTCCGGGGCGACATGGCCGCGGTGGTCCGCGCCATCCTGCTGGACGCCGAGGCGCGCAGCGCCGGGACGGCGGCGGGACTCAACTACGGCAAGGTCCGCGAGCCGGTGGTGCGGATAGCGAACTGGGCCCGCGCCTTCAACGCCACCTCGGCGTCCGGCGACTGGCTGATCGCCTCGACCAGCGCCAACACCTCGCTGGGCCAGTCGGCGCTGACCTCGCCCTCGGTGTTCAACTTCTTCCGCCCGGGCTATTCGCCGCCGAACAGCCGGGTCGGCGCGGCGGGCCTCGTGGCGCCGGAATTCCAGATCGTCGATGAGGTGACAGTCGCGGGCTACCTCAACACCATGCAGACGACGATCGACGCCGGGATCGGCGTCACCGTGGCCGGCGCGCGCGACGTGCGGACCAGCTATGCCGCCGAGACCGCGCTGGCGACCGACGCCAACGCCCTGGTCGACCGGGTGAGCCTGCTGCTGATGAACGGCGCGATGTCGTCGCGGCTGCGGGGCCGCATCGTGGAGTCGGTGAACGCCATCACCGTGCCGGCCACGAACCCCGCCACGGCGCTCAGCAACCGGACCAAGCTGGCGATCTACATGACCATGGCCTCGTCCGAATACCTGGTGCAGCGATGAGCCGCGACATGGACCGCCGCCGGCTGCTGCGCCTGGGCGGAGCGTTCTCCGCCCTGGGTGTGGGCGCGCCCTTCGCCCTGCAGCTCGCCGCCGCCGGGTCGGCCGCCAGCCAGTCGGCGCCGGACTACAAGGCCCTGGTCTGCGTCTTCCTCTACGGCGGCAACGACGCGCACAACATGGTGCTGGCCACCGACCCGGATTCCTGGGGCCGCTACTTCGCCGCGCGCAACACGGGCTCCGATCCGATCGCCCTGATGCCGGCGGGCACGGCGCCGACGCCGGTGGGCCAGACCAATCCGGTGACCGGCCGGGTCTCCGACGCCGGCTCGCCCGAGGCCTGGGGCGGCGTCCTGCCGATCACGCCCCGCACCCCGCAGGCCATTCCGGCCGGCACCAACGCCAGCGCGCGGACCTTCGCCCTGCATCCGTTCATGGGCCCGCTGCAGACCCTGTTCGGTCAGGGGCGGTTGGCGGTCATGGCCAATGTGGGCACGCTGATCCAGCCGACCACCAAGGCCCAGTACCAGGCCAGGTCCGTGCCGCTGCCGGCCAGCCTGTTCTCGCACAACGACCAGCAGTCGACCTGGCAGGCGCTGTCCACCGAGGGCGCGCGCACCGGCTGGGGAGGCCGCTTCGCCGACCTGATGTTCGCGATGAACGGCCAGAACACCCTGTTCACGGCGATCTCGACGGGGGGCAACGCGGTGTTCCTGTCCGGCCAGTCGGTGGTGCAGTACCAGCTCTCCACCGGCGCCCAGCCGGCAGTGGTGATCAGCGGCCAGTCGGGGAACAGCCTGTTCGGCTCCAACCTGGCGCCGTCGCGGGTGCGCGACCTGGTCACCGACACCGACCTGACCAGCAATTTCGCGGCGGACTACGCTTCCGTCGTCACCCGCTCGATCAACGCGTCCACAGCCATCAACAGCGCCTTCACCCAGGCGGCCGTGACCAGCGTCGCCACGGCGCCCGCCTACACCAACCCGCTGACGGGCCGGACCGAGACCAACAGCCTGGCGCTGCAGCTGCAGACGGTGGCGCGGATGATCGCCGCCAGCGCCAGCCTGGGGGTGCGGCGGCAGGTGTTCTTCGTCAGCCTCGGCGGCTGGGACACCCACGACTTCCAGAACAGCACCCAGCCCAACCTGCTGGCCAAGGTGGCCCAGGCGCTGTCCTATTTCGACGGCGCGCTCGGCAATATCGGCGGGCTGGACCGGCGGAACCAGGTGACGACCTTCACCGCTTCGGACTTCTCACGGACCTTCACGACCAACGGCGACGGCACCGACCACGCGTGGGGCGGGCACCAGTTCGTCATGGGCGGCGCGGTGAACGGCGGGGACATCCACGGCCAGTACCCGACGCTGGGCGCCGACGTGGGCGGCTTCAACAACCCCGACAACCTCAACAACGTGACGATCCCGACCACCTCGGTGGACCAGTACGGGGCCACGCTGGGCCGCTGGTTCGGGGTCTCGGACGCCGACACCGATGTGATCTTCCCGCGGCTGCGGAACTTCGGAACCCGCTACCTGAACTTCGTCTAGGCGCCTGGAACCTAGTGCGTCTGCCTGGGTTCGGCGTGGGGTCACGGAGCGACCTCATGAAACCCAGAACCCTTGCCCTGGCGGGCGGCGCCATCCTGTTGCTCGCCGGCTGCGCCTCGATGACCGCCGCGCGCCACGGCCGTGCGCCGGAGCCAGCCAAGCGGATCGACGCCGCCAGCCACTTCGCCGGCCGATGGTACGAGATCGGTCGAACGCCGATGCGGCTCACGGACGGCTGCGTGGCGGGCTACACCGACTACCTGATGCAGGAAGGCCGCCTGATCCAGCGCGACGCCTGCCGGGACGGTACGCCGGCCGGCAAGGAGAAGGTGGTCGCCGGACCCCTGAAAATCCTGAACCCCGGCGAGAACAACAAGGTCCACGTGTCGTATCGGCTGTTCGGCTTCGTGCCGGTGGGCCGCACCTACTGGCTACTGGATCACGGCGAGGGCTGGTTCATCATGGCGACGCCCGACCTGCAGCTCGTGAACATCTACACGCGCGACCCGCAGCCCCACGCCGACACGCTGGTGCAGCTCATCGCGCGCACCCGGGCCCTGGGTTACGACGCGAGCAAGCTGGAATTCCCGGAGACCTTCCCGCCGGGACAGGGCTAACCGCGTTCCGCCTCCCAGGCCTTCACGGCGGCCTTCTTGGCGATCTTGCGGAAGCGGCGTTCCAGGAAGTTATGCAGGGAGCCGGGGTGAAGCTCGCCGATCCGGGCGAGCACGCATGGATAGTCCTTGTAGTGCGGGGTCAGGTGGAAGGTGGCGGGCTCGGCCTCCATCAGCATCTCGCGCTCGTCGAAGCTGACGTCCATCAGGACCAGGCTGTCGTCCTCGGCCCGCAGGCGGGTGAAGAACTTGCCGTTCAGCTTGAACGACGGACGCCCATAGCTGACGCCTTCCTCGGCGCCGGGGAAGGACATGACGATGGCTTTCATCTCGTCGGCGGTCATCGGTCGCTCCTTCCTCAGTAGGCCAGGGCCACCCCGTCCTTGCGCATCTCGGTGGCGGCGGCGTAGCGGCCGGGGTGGCGCTGGATGGCCTGATAGCCGCCGTAACCCCCAGGGGCGGGCTTCATCACCCAGCCCAGCTTGGCGAGGGCGGCCTGGGTGGCCTGCGGCACGCCGCTCTCCAGGTTTAGCGTCCCCGGCTGGCCCAGGTCCTCGCCGGTGGGCTCCATGCCGCCGTCATGGTGCCAACGGGGCGCGTCGCCGGCCTCCTGCACGCCCAGGCCGAAGTCGACGATGTTGGACACCACCTGGCTCTGGCCCTGGGGCTGCATGTCGCCGCCCATGACACCGAAGCTCAGCATCGGTTCGCCGCCCTGGGTGGCGAAGCCCGGGATGATGGTCTGGAAGGGCCGCTTGCCCGGCGCATAGACGTTGGGGTGGCCGTCGGTGAGGGCGAACAGTTCGCCCCGGTCCTGGAGCATGAAGCCCAGGCCGTCGGGCATGAGGCCCGAGCCCATGCCGCGATAGTTGGACTGGATGATCGAGACCATCATCCCGTCCTTGTCGGCGGTGGTGAAATAGGTGGTGTCGCCGTGGCTGGGCGCCTTGCCGGGATAGACCATGGGGGCGATGGCGTCGGGCCGGATCAGCTTGGCCCGTTCCTTGGCGTACTCCTTGGAGAGCAGCCAATCGACCGGCTGCTTGTAGAACGCCGGGTCGGCGTAGAAGCGGGCGCGGTCCTCGAAGGCCAGGCGCTTGGCCTCGACCCCGTGGTGGATGGCGGCGGCCGACTGGAAGCCCATGGCCTTCACGTCGAACTCGTCCAGGATGTTCAGCATCTGGAGCGTGACCAGGCCCTGGCTGTTGGGCGGCAGGGCCCAGACGTCGACGTCGCGGTAGCGGATGCTGCGCGGATCGGCCCATTCGGACTTGTGGGCGGCGAGGTCGGCCTTGGTCATCCAGCCGCCGATCCGCTTGAAGTAGCGCTCGATGGTCTCGGCGATCTCGCCCTCGTAGAAGGCGCGGCCGCCGCCCTCGGCGATCAGGCGGTAGGTGCGGCCCAGGCCCGGGTTCTTGAAGATCTCGCCCTCGCGGAGCGTCCTGCCGTCCTGGACCCAGACCTTCCGGAAGTTGTCGAGCTCCTCGATGGCCTTGTTGGCCGAGAAGTTGCGGTTCGAGGCCTCCAGGTAGAAGGCGGTGTTCTGCACGATCGGGGCGCCCTCCTCGCAGTGGGCGATGGCCGGGGCGAACAGGTCCTTCCACTTCAGCTTGCCGTAGCGCTGGTGCAGGCTCCACCAGGCGTCGACGGCGCCGGGCACGCTGACCGAGATGGCGCCATGGCTGGGGATCATGCCCTTGGGCGTGGCGCGCTGGCGCACGGTCTCCAGGCTGAGGCCCTTGGGGCTGCGGCCCGAGCCGTTCAGGCCCACGACCTTCTTCGTCTTCGGATCCCACAGCATCACGAAGCAGTCGCCGCCGATCCCGCAGGCGATGGGCTCGCCGTAGCCCAGCACCGCATTGGCCGCGATGGCCGCGTCCACCGCCGAGCCGCCGGCCTTCAGCATCTCGATGGCGGCCAGGGTGGCCAGCGGATGGGCGGTGGCGGCGGCGCCGTGCCGGCCCCAGGCGGCGCTACGGCTGGCGAAGGTGGCGCCGTCGATCCGGTCGCCGGGGCGCACGTCGGGCCGGTCGCGGTTGGGGTTCTCCTGCCGGCTGGTGGCGAACGCCGGCGCAGCCATGGCGGCGGCGGGCAGGGCGGCGAGGAAGCTGCGACGGCGCATGGCGGACTCCGGCTGTGAGGCTGGAGGTGTAGCAGATGCCGGCGCATGGGGGAGGGCGGGGGCGGCGAGTTGTTCGCCGCGCGCAGCGCGCTAGGCTGGAGCGATGAACCGCAGACTCACCGCCAAGCCGATCGCGATCGCCGCGGACCACAGGGGCTTTGCCCTGAAGGAGCGCCTCAAGGCGTGGCTGCGCGCGCATGACTATGAGGTCCTGGACTGCGGGACGGACAGTGCGACGGAACGGGTCGACGCGATGGACCATGCGCTCGCGCTGGTCGCCGAGATCAAGCACGGCAGAGCCGATTTCGCGGTCGGGATTTGCGGCAGCGGCCAGATGATGGCGATCGCCTCCAACCGCTTTCCCTTCATGCGTGCTGCCCTGCTGCACACGGCCGATGAGGCCGCCCTGGCCCGGCAACACGGCGACGCCAACATGCTGGCGATCGGGGCGGACACCCTCGACGCGGCGACGGCCGAGCAGATCCTCGGCGTGTTCCTGACCACCTCCGCGCTGGGCGATCACTACGCGGCGCGGCGCGAACGCCTGGCGCGCCTGGACATCTCGAAGGTGTGAGCCTGGGTTGGCTTCTGACGCATCGGCGGTCCGCGCCCGACCGCCCTTCTCGGAGCCCGCGACGAGGGCTAGGGTCGTGGTTCGGGTTTGGTTCGGGAGCAGGGCGTTGCGGGCATCCATGGTTTTCGGCGCGGCGGCGGCGCTCGCGGTCCTGGCCGGTCCGGCCCAAGCGCAGGAGGCGGCCGGCGGCGATCGGCTGAGCCTGATCTGCCAGGGGGCCGACACCATGGTGGTGGCCATGAACCCCTATTACCGGAACGGCCGCACCTCGTACTCGGGCGGCATGGTGTTCGGCGAGGGCCGGCAGCCGGCCCAGCTCGCCGTCATGGTCGAGAACGGCCAGGTGCGGGTGAAGCCGCCGGAAAGCTCCCGGCCGATGTTCTCCCGAGAGGGCAAGGACGGCTGGTACGACCTCACCGACGTCGCCATCGATCGGGTGGCGATCAAGGGCCGCCTGAAGTGGAACCGCATCGACCGCGCCAAGCTGGACATCGACCGCCGCAACGGCGCGGTCACCTTCGGCAGCTTCACCGGCGTCTGCCAGCTGGTCTCCACCGCCCCCGACGCGACGAAATTCTAGCGCCTACCCCTCGCTCCACACCGCCATCTCGTTGCCGGCCGGGTCGGCGAAGTGGAAGCGGCGGCCGCCGGGGAAGCTGAAGATGGGCTTGGTGATGGCCCCGCCGGCGGCCTCGACCTTGGCGGCCATGGCCTCCAGGTCGTGGGCGTAGAGGATCACCAGGGGTTTCGTCACCGCGTCGTCCCGGCTGGCGTCGAACCCGCCGTCGAGGCCCTGGTCGAAGGCGGCGTACTCGGGGCCGTAGTCGGTGAACGTCCAGCCGAAGGCCTGGCCATAGAAGGCCTTCACCGCGCCCAGGTCGCCGCCGGGCAGTTCCACATAGTCGACCATGCCGTCTTCACGCATCGCTACAGTTCCTTGTTTGTTCCAAACTAGATCCGCGTCACGGTAGAGTCCAGACCGACGTCCTCTTGACCTCGAAGTCCTCCAGTTCGCGGGTGGTCTGCACCTGGTACTCGGCCAGTTTGGTGAGGCCGGAGCGGGGGAAGTAGGTGCGGCCCGGGTCGCCGATCAGCACCGTGGCGCCGGCCGCAGCGGCCTGGGCCAGCCAGGCCAGGGTCCGCTCGGCCATGGGCTTTTCGTAGCAGATGTCGCCGGCCAGGATGACCTGCGCCCAGCCGGGCGGGGGCCGGTCCAGCAGGTCGTCGCCGGTGAACTCCACGGCGACGGCGTTGACGGCGGCGTTGAGCTCCAGGGCCGCGCCGCAGTAGGCGTCGATGTCGGCGGCCAGGACGCGGGCGGCGCCGGCCCGCTTCGCCGCGATGGCCACCAGCCCGGAGCCGGAGGCGAAGTCGATCACCGCCTTGCCGGCCACGACCTCGGGATGGTCGAGGACATAGCGCGCCAGCGCCTGGCCGCCCGCCCAGGCGAAGGCCCAGAACGGCGGCGGCAGGCCCATCCCGGCCAGCGCCTCTTCGGTCATCCGCCAGATGGGCGTGATCTCGTCGGCCAGGTGGAGCTGGAGCTCGGGCGTGTGCGGCGGGGGCTGCAGGCGCGTGTGTTCGAGGATGAAGGCGCGGCGGGCCTCCGGCGTGGGGGGGATCATCCGCGACTCCTCGCCGCAGCCGCCCCCTGGGGCAACAGAGATTCCCACAATTTGCCGGCGGTTAAGCTTTGCCTGGGAACGGTCCTATCGACGGAACTCTGCCCGGGAGGCAGGCGGCATGGGCTTGTTCAACCGCGCGGAAGCGCGGACGGCGGGAGGATCGGGCGGCGGCCTGGAGGCCAGCGTCGTCACGATCGCGCTGGTTTCGACCATCGCGTCCCTGCTGGCGGCGTTCGCCGTCTACCAATATCGCAACTGGTCGGCCGACCGCGCGGAGCTGGCGGCCGAGTCCGTGCGCCTGGCCCAGGCGATCGCGATGGCGGCCCACAAGGGCCTGGCCGCGGCCGACGCCGACGCCTCCATGGCGGCGACGCGCCTGCTGGACTCCAGCGAGAACGCCGTCGCCGCGGCCTATTCGGACCTCTCCGGCCGCCGCACGCAATTCGGCAAGGCCCAGGGACTGGGTCTGCGACTGGACTTCAAGGGCGTGACCGCGGTCCAGACCCGCTTCTGGGCCACCGGCCTGGAGGTGCGCGCGCCGCACTACGTGGCCGGACGCCAGGTGGGCGAGGTGGTGCTCTGGGTCGATGACCGCGAAGTGCTGGTCGAGCGGCTGGCCAACATCTCGATCGCCCTGGTCCTGTCGCTGCTGGCCACCCTGGGCGCTGGGCTGGTGGCGCGCCGGATGGCCCGCCGGGCGCTCGCGCCGCTGCGCGCGCTGGACGATGCGATGGAGACGGTGACCGCCTCGCGGGACTTCAGCGCCCGCCTGCCCATCGCCCGCGACGACGAGGTGGGCCGGCTCACCGACCGCTTCAACCGCCTTCTGGGCGGCCTGGAGGACTATGATCGCGACCTACGCGGCGCGATGCAGGAGGCCTCCGACGCCTGCGAACAGGCCGAGCGCGCCAACCGGATGAAGTCGCAGTTCCTGGCCAACATGGGCCACGAGCTGCGCACGCCGCTGAACGGGGTGCTGGGGATGACCCAGGCGCTGCTGCTCGAGGATCTGGCCGCCGGCCAGCGCGAGCGGGTGGAGGTCATCCTGAACTCCGGCACGGCGCTGCTGACCCTGCTCAACGATGTGCTGGACCTGGCCGACATGGAAGCCGGGACGGTCAACATCGAGGCGGCGGATTTCGACGTCGAGGCCGTGATCCGCCAGGCGTGCGAGACGGCGGTGACCCTGGCCGAGTCCAAGGGGCTGGAGCTGGAGGTCGAGATCGACCCGGCCGCCGCGGGGGCCTGGGTCGGCGACGCCGCCCGCCTGCGCCAGGTGCTGTACAATCTGGTGTCCAACGCCATGAAGTTCACCGCCGAGGGCGGCGTGCGCGTGCGGGCCGAGGCCGCTGACGGCCTGGTCATCTCGGTGATCGACACCGGCATCGGCATCGCGCCGGACGTGCTGCCCGGCCTGTTCGAGACCTTCACCCAGGGCGAGGGCGGCGCCACGCGCCGGTTCGGCGGGACAGGCATCGGCCTGTCGATCTGCCGACGCCTGACCGAGCTGATGGGCGGAACCCTGGAAGCCGACGCCGCGCTGGGCGAGGGCAGCGCGTTCACGATCCGGCTGCCGCTGGAGCGCGGGGCCGTCGCGGCGGTCGCAACGGCGGGCGACATCCATGTGGCCGACCTGCGGGTGCTGGTGGCCGAGGACAACGAGACCAATCAGCGGGTCGTGCGCACGGTGCTGAACGCGCTGGGCGTCGATCCGACGGTGGTGCCGGACGGCCGCGCGGCGGTGGAGGCCTGGGGCCGGGGCGAGTGGGACCTGGTGCTGATGGATATCCAGATGCCCGTCCGCGACGGCGTCGCCGCCACCCGCGACATCCGCCGCATCGAGGCCGAGCAGGGCCTCAGCCCCACCCGCATCGTGGCCCTCACCGCCAACGCCCTCCCGGCCCAGGTGGTGGAGTACGAGGCCGCGGGCATGGACGGCGTGGTGCCCAAGCCGATCATGATCGACCAACTGCACGCCGCCCTGGTGGACGCCTGTGACGTCAGGGCGGCCTAGGCGCCGGTCGCGAGATCAGTGAAGCTCGGGGATGCTCGCCGCAGACCCTGCCGCCGTCGAAGCTCGCCTCCGGGCCGCCTGCCTGGCGCTGCCGGAAACGGACGAGAAGATCAGCCACGGCATCCCGGCCTTTTCGGTGGCCGGCAAGATGTTCGCCTACTACCGCCACAATCACCACGGCGACGGCATGACCGTGGTCTGCGTGAAGACCAGCGGCCGCGACGAGCAGGAGTTCCTGCTGGAGGCCGATCCCGAGACCTACAGCCGGCCGGCCTATCTCTGGCCGTCGGGCTGGATCGCGGTCAGCCTGGCCGAGCCGGACTGGGCGCTGGTCGAGGCGCGGCTGCTGACCAGCTGGAAGCTGGCGGCGCCGAAAAGGCTCAAGGAGGCTCCGTAGATCGCCTCCTCTCCCCCGAGGCGAAGCCCGAGGGGAGAGGGTAGGGTGAGGGGCGGCTGGGTCTCGACGCTCTCCCGCTGGTTCCGCGAGGATCAGCGTCGCCGACGCTGGGTCATGGCTGGACCATCGGCGGATCACACTCTCACGAGCCGCCCCTCACCCTACCCTCTCCCCCTCCCACTTCGTGTGGGGGGAGAGGAGAGTTCACTGAATGACCGCCTTCACGACGCCGCGCTCCTCCGGCGTGGCTCCGCCGCCGCGATCCTGCTTCGCGGGCTTGCTGGAGGCGAGCCTCAGGACGTCGAGATAGCCGGGCGCGGTGAGCATGCCGGGCAGGACGCCCTTGGCCTTCAGCAGCCGGTGCGCGCGGGGCAGATTGTAGCAGGGCACATGCATGAACATGTGGTGCTCGCAGTGGTAGTTGACCCAGTAGGGCGCGAGGAAGGCCCGCTCCAGCAGGTTGGCGCGGGTGGTGCGGGCGTGGCGCAGGGGGTCGGGCTCGTCCTTGGCGATGCAAGCATGCTCGGCGATGTTGCGCAGGCGGGTGATCATCGGCAGCCAGGTGGCCTGGGGCAGCAGCCACAGCACCGGCCAGGCCCACCAGAAGCCGAAAGGCGCGGTGACGGCGACCGTCGCGACCATGCCGATCAGGAACCGCTTCCGGTAGACGACCGCGTCCTTCAGGATCGGCTGCAGGGGCTCGCCGGGCTTGCGGTCGCGCAGGCGTTTCACGAGGCTCGCCCAGCGCTGCTTGTAATAGGTCTGGCCGCTCAGATCGCGGACGATCTTGCGGCGCAGGGACAGCCGCGTGATCGGGAAGGGCGCCGACAGCGCCAGGTCCGGATCCTCGGCCTGCTGGGCGAACTTGTGGTGGCCCAGGTGATAGGTGCGATAGGCCACGAGGCCGCCCGGGGTCAGCTTGTCGCCCAGGAAATCGTTGACCTTCAGGTCGCCGTGCAGGGCGCCGTGGGCGGCGTCGTGCATCAGGATGGCCAGCCCCAGCTGGCGCGCGCCGATGATCATCACCGCGATGGGAATGGTGATCGGAAACGCCAGGGCCATGGCGCCGGCCAGGCCGATGACGATCCAGGCGTGGGCGACCAGGGCCGGACCCTTCCAGGCCGACTTCTTCGCCAGCGGCGCCCACTCGTCGGGGGTGAAGTAGTCCTTTGGGGCGACGCGGGCGGCGGCGGGCATCAGGCGGCTCCGGCTTTGCGGACGGGTTGGTGGCGCAGCAGGGCGATCATCTCTTCGACGGCCTCGGCGACGGTCGCCTCGGTGGCGCCCTCGCGGAGCGCGACGCCCAGGGCCAGGGTCCAGAATCGCCGGGCGGTGGTCGCGGCGTCCTCGGCGGCGGTCCAGCCGCGGCTGTCGCGGGTGGCCGCATAGGCCCGGTCGCCCTCGGCGTGCAGCCGCTCGAAGGTGCGTTCGATCAGGGGGCTGAGGTCCTGGCGGCGGCGGGTGAGGGACAGGGCCTCCACGAACAGGGCCAGGCCCGGCGAGCCGACCACGGTCTCCACCAGCCGGCGATTGTAGTCCGAGCCGGTGCGGGCCCCGGCCGCCGCGGTCTCGGCCTGGCGGGCCACATAGAGCACCTCGCGGCAGGCGGCCTCGACAAACAGGGCCTCCTTGGTGCGGAAGTAGTAGGTGACCTGGCTGGGATAGGCGCCGGCCGCTGCGGCGATCTCGGCCACGGCCACGCCGGCCGCGCCCTTGGCCTTGAACAGCTCCACCGCCGCATCGAGCAGCCGCGAGCGCATCCGCTTGCCGGGCTCGCGCAGAGGCCGCACGTCAGCCAGGGATCGCACATCCGCCATGCGTATAATTGTATGTCATACAAGAACGACGTTCAAGCCGGCGGCGCGGATGCAACCTGCGCGGTTTTGTCACCCGGCATTGGTGCATCTGCCGCACCCGCTGGTAACGGGGTCGCCACAGTCGGGGAGCAACCCTCATCCCACGCAAGAACAACCGTGGTGGGACCCATGACCCTGATCGAAACCGTGCTGAAATCCGTCGCCCCCGCCGCCGTCCTGGCGTCGCTGTTCACGGCGCGCCGTCCCAAGCGCCACAAGCTTCCGGCCTGGACCGCCAAGCGCTAGTTAGAGGCTGCCCGCCGCGAGCGCCGCGGCCAGGATCAGGCCGGCCAGGGCGTTGGACTTGAACAGCTTCAGCGCCAGCGCCGGGTCGTCGACGCGGACGCGGCGCGCCTGCAGGCCCAGGTGGACGGCGAAGGCCAGCAGCAGGATCGAGAACCCGGGGCCCAGGCGGCCCAGCAGGCCCGCGGCGAAGGCCAGGGTGATGGTCGCCAGATAGAAGGACGCCACCGCACGCGGCGCCTTGTCGCCCAGCCGCCGGGCCGAGGACTTCACTCCCGCCAGCGCATCGTCCTCCAGGTCCTGGATCGCGTAGATGGTGTCGTACCCCAGGGTCCAGGCGACCCCGGAAGCGTAGAGCAGCAGGGCCGGCGCCGAGATCTCGTTGGTCACCGCCGCATAGCCCAGCAGGGCGCCCCAGTTGAAGGTCAGGCCCAGCCACGCCTGCGGCCACCAGGTGATCCGTTTCATGAACGGATAGGCCGCCACCAGGGCCAGGGAGGCCACGCCCAGGCCGATGGCCAGCGGCGGCAGGGTGATCAGGATCAGGAACGAGACCAGGCTGCAGCCGACCAGGAAGGCCCAGGCCTGCTTCACGCTGATCTGGCCCGCCGGGATCGGCCGGCCGGCGGTGCGGGCCACCTTGGCGTCGATGTCACGGTCGACGATGTCGTTGTAGGCGCAGCCCGCCGCCCGCATCAGCGCCGCGCCGACGAACACCAGCGCCATCAGCTTCAGGTCCGGCCACTGCCCCCGCATGGCGCCGGCCAGGGCGATCCCCTGCCAGCCGGGCAGCATCAAGAGCCAGATCCCCGCCGGCCGGTCGAAGCGGCCCAGCTTCAGCCACGGCCGCAAACCTGCGGGCGCGTACCGGTCCACCCAGTTGGTCGGCGCGGCGTCGGGGAGAGGGGCGGCGGGGGTCATGACCCGGGCTTAGCAGACGAGCCGGTGTTGCTGAAATGCCGCTCGGCGCACCCCGCGTTAACACTTGTCGCCGGGCTTCCTTGACCCTCTCCACGGCCCCGCCTAGCTTCCGGGCCTTCGAGGCTCTTGAGGGAGGTCCGTCAGAATGACAGCTGTCGCAACGACGACCTTCCCCACGCGCTTCGGGCCGCCGCCAAAACATTAAGTCGCCCGAACTGCTTCGCCGCGTGGCCTGACCGGCCGCCCTCGCGAAGCGATCCCGCGCGCCCGTGGCCCTCCGAGCCCTTCCGCTCCGAAGCCCCGCCAAACCCATTCCTGTTTCCGCGCCGGACCTGCGCGCGCTCCTGACCAGGAGTCCCGGTCCCGGCGTCCGTATCCGAGACCTGTCATGACCGAACACTACGAGGACGACGAAGAGATCAAGACCAAGCGCGTCCTCTCGAACGTCCAGGTGCTGCGCTTCATCGGCGGCTTCTGGCTGCGCCGGCCGGCGCTGTTCTGGGCGGCCGTGGGCCTGATGCTGGTGGCCATCATCTTCGACCTGATGCTGCCGTGGGCGGCGGGCCGGCTGGTGGACGTGGTGGCCGCGACGCCGCGCGAGCCGCCCGAGGCCTGGCGCGCCTGGGCGATCTTCGTGGGCGTCTACCTGGCCTTCTCGCTGGTGCGGAACCTGGCGTTCCGGTTCTGGAACCCGCTGGCGGCGGGCAACATGAAGGAGATGACCGACGAGGGCTTCCATCGCGTGCAGGCCTTCTCGGCGGATTGGCACGCCGACCACTTCGCGGGCTCCACGGTGCGCAAGCTGTCGCGCGCCATGTGGGGCTACGACATGGTCTCCGACGCCGTGGTCCTGTGGCTGGGGCCGGCGCTGGTGGTCCTCTTGGGACTGTCGGCGACCATGGTGGCGCGCTGGCCGTCCGTGGGCCTGTTCTCCATGGCGGTGGTGGTGCTCTACATCGCCTCGAACCTGATCCTGACCGTGAAGTACGTGCGGCCGGCGAACCTGAAGTCGGTGGCGCTGGACACCCGGATCGGCGGGGCGCTGGCCGACTCCATCTCGTCCAACCCGACGGTGAAGGCGTTCGGCGCCGAACCGCGCGAGGAGGGGCGAATCGGCGAGATCACGGCCACCTGGCGGCGCGCGACCCTGGTCACCTGGACCCGGTTCATCGACGTCTGGCTGATCCAGAACATGCTGCTGGTCGTCCTGCAGGCGGGGCTGACGGGCCTGCTGATCCGGCTGTGGACGCGCGGCGAGGCCAGCGCCGGCGACGTGGCCTTCGCGGTGACCTCGTTCCTGCTGATGAGCGGCTACCTGCGCAACATCGGCGAGAACATCCGCATGATGCAGAAGGGCCTGGACGACGTGGAGGACGTGGCCGCCTTCGCGGTCGCCGACCCGCAGGTGGCCGACGACAAGTCCGCGCCGGCGTTCCGGGGCGAGCTGGGCGAGATCGCCTTCGACCGGGTGACCTTCCGCTACAAGTCGGCGGAGACGCCGCTCTATCAGGACTTCACCCTGATCATCGCCCCCGGCGAGCGGGTGGCGCTGGTGGGGCCGACCGGCTCGGGCAAGTCCACATTCGTGAAGCTGCTGCAGCGGCTCTACGACGTGAACGAGGGGCGGATCCTGATCGACGGCCAGGACATCTCGAAGGTGACCCAGGGGTCGCTCCGGCGCGCCATCGCCGTGGTGCCGCAGGACCCGGCGCTGTTCCACCGGACCATCGCCGAGAACATCTCCTACGCCCGGCCCCAGGCCACGGCGGACGAGGTCGCCCTGGCGGCCAGGCGGGCTCGGGCCCACGACTTCATCGCCCGCCTCCCCAAGGGCTACGACACCCTGGTGGGCGAGCGCGGCGTGAAGCTGTCGGGCGGCGAGCGGCAGCGGGTGGCCATCGCCCGGGCCTTCCTGGCCGACGCGCCGATCCTGGTGCTGGACGAGGCCACGTCGTCGCTGGACGTGGAGACCGAGCGCCAGGTGCAGGCGGCGATGGAGGAGCTGATGACGGGCCGCACGACCATCGTCATCGCCCACCGGCTGTCCACCATCCGCGGCGCCGACCGGATCCTGGTCTTCGACGAGGGCCGGATCGTCGAGGAGGGCCGCCACGCCGACCTGGTGAAGAAGGGCGGGGCCTATGCGCGGCTGCACGCGGTGACGGAGGGTGCGGCGTAGGAACCTTGGCCTTGGACGGCGGTTCCTCTCTCGAAGAGGAGCCGCCGCATGGCTGACGATCCGCAGAAGCCGCACACTGTCCCCGCCGGGCTCATGGACGACTGGCTGGGCAACAAGGGCCCGAACGGCGAACTGATGCACCAGGGCAAGCCGGCGCTGGTGGTGGATCTGCCGGAGGATGACGAGGAGGATTAGCGACCCCCTCCGTCACGCGGCTGCGCCGCGCGCCACCTCCCCCGTCGTCTTCGCGACAGGGGAGGAGCGAGCTACAGCGCATTCGCGAGAGCCCCGGCCAAGTCCCCCTTCTTCTCCACACGCACGGTCTCCAGGCCGAGCCAGGCGGCCATAAGCTTCAGCTCTCCGGCCAGCTTCACGGGGGTCTCATCGCTGGCCCAGGGCTCCGCGTGGCTGGCCTGGACGATGAGGACGCCGGCCTTGCGGTCGGCCTTCAGGTCGACGCGGGCGGTCAGGGCGTCGCCTTCGAGGAAGGGCAGGACGTAGTAGCCGTGGGTGCGCTTGTCGGCCGGGGTGTAGATCTCGAGCCGGATGCGGACGCCGAACATCCGCTCGGTGCGCTCGCGGAACCAGATCAGGTTGTCGAAGGGGGAGATGAGGGCGGTGTGGTCGATCCTGCGGGGGCGGCGCGCGGCGGGGTCGAGATAGGCGGTGTCGCGCCAGCCCTTGACCGCGACCGGCACAAGGTCGCCGGCCTCGACCAGTTCGGCGATCCGGTCCCTGGCGCCCTCGACCGGCATGCGGAAGTAGTCGCGGAGGTCCTTCAGCGTGGCGACGCCCATGGCGCGGGCGGCGATCCGGTAGAGCTCGCGCTGGGCCTCGTCGCGGGGCGGGGTGGGCGCGTCGCGGACGGCCCTGGGCAGCACCTTGTCGGGCAGGCCATAGACCCGTTCAAAGGTCCCGCGACGGGTGGCGGTGGTGAGCTCGCCCGCCCAGAACAGGCACTCGACGGCGCGCTTGGCCTCGCTCCAGCCCCACCAGCCGCCTTCGCCCTTGTGGCCGATCTCCAGGTCGGAGGCCGAGAGCGGGCCGCGGGTGGAAATCTCGTCCAGGACGCGATCGAGGAAGTCGCGGCGGTCGCGCAGGAACTTGGCGATGCCTTTCCAAGTCCCCACGCCCGCCTGGGCGTCTTCCATTCTCCAGCGGAACAGCGGCTGGGCGCTGAGCGGCAGCAGCGAGGCCTCATGGGCCCAGTATTCGAACAGCGGCCGCTTCTTCCCCCAGGCGATGTCTTCCAGCAGGTCGCGCGGATAGGCGCCCAGGCGGGAGAAGGCCGGCAGGTAGTGGGTGCGGGAGACGACGTTGACCGAGTCGATCTGGATGACGCCCAGGCGCTCGACCAACTTGACCAACTGGCGGCGGCCGACCGGGCCGTCGCGCGCGCCGCCGAAGCCTTGCGCGGCGAGCGCGATGCGGCGGGCTTCGCCGGGGGTGAGGGTGTCGCGGGTCATGGCCGTCCTTCGAGTCGCAGGGCCAGCCTAGCGGCGGAACGAACGACGAACAATCATGGTGAATCCATGGTTAACGGCCGAGCCTCCTACCTCGCAGACCGTGAGAACAGAGGCGGAAGCGTGCGGTCCCGCCCTGTGCGGCGTCAGGCCTGGAATCGGCGCTTCGCAGGCCTTCGCCGAACAAAGCCGGCACGCGCGCCGCCGCGGTTATGGTTAACGCGGATTCACCACACTCGGCTGGCAACCGGAACAGACGCGGAAACCTCGGCCGCCACTTGCGGCGCGTGGTCGCGGGCGATCAGTGCTCCAGCCGCCCGTCGGTCAGCGCCGCCGGCTCGAAGGGGAAGACGACGTTGGGATCGGGCGCCGGCAGGTCCTTGACGATATCCTCCGGGGCCAGCTCCTTCAGCAGTTCGCGGATGATATTGGAGCGGGCCTCGGACTTCTTGTCGGTATGGACGACGGTCCACGGCGCCTCGTTGGTGTGGGTGCGCGTGAGCATCTCGTCCCGGGCCTTGGAGTACTCGTCCCACTTCTCCTGGGCGACGGCGTCGAGGGGGCTGACCTTCAGGGCCTTCAGGGGATCGGAGCGGCGAGCGTCCAGGCGCTTGGCCTGTTCGTCGCGGGAGATGTCGAGCCAGAGCTTCACGATCTGGATCCCGCTGCCGACCAGCATGCGCTCGAAGACCGGCACGTCGCGCAGGAAGGTCTCCTGCTCGTCGGCGGTGGCGAAGTCCATCACGCGCTCGACCCCGGCGCGGTTGTACCAAGAGCGGTTGAGGATCACGAGTTCGCCGGCCGCGGGCAGGTGCTGGACGTAGCGCTGGAAGTACCACTGGCTGCGCTCGCGCTCGGTGGGCTTGGGCAGGGCCACGACGCGGGTGTTGCGGATCGACAGGTGCTCGATGATCCGCTTGATCGCGCCGTCCTTGCCGGCGGTGTCGCGGCCCTCGAAGATCACGAGGTCGCGCTCGCCCGTTTCGATGGCCCGCTGCTGAAAGCGGACCAGGGCGACCTGCAGGGTTTCGAGTTCGTCGTCGTCGGATTTGGCCATGGCGGCATAATGCGCGGGATTGGTAATAGGAGCCAATGATCCGCCTGTTCGTCCCCCACGACCTCAGCCCCGGCGCCGCGCTCGACCTGGACGAGGGGCAGAGCCGCTACCTGGCCGCGGTCATGCGCCAGGCGGTGGGCGACGAGGTGGCGGTGTTCAACGGCCGCGACGGGGAGTGGCGCGCGACGCTGGCCAAGGTGGGCAAGAAGGCCGCGACGCTCACGGCGCTGTCGCGGACGCGGGCGCAGGCGGTCGGGCCGGACCTGGACCTGATCGTCGCCCTGGTGAAGCGCGCGCGGCTGGAGACCATCGTCGAAAAGGCCGCCGAACTGGGCGCGCGGCGGGTGCAGCCGGTGGTGACCGAGCGGACCAACGCCGACCACACCCGGGTCGACCGGCTGCAGGCGATCGCGGTCGAGGCCTCGGAACAGACCGGCCGGCTGGACGTGCCGCAGGTGCTGGAGCCGGTGAAGCTGGAGAAGCTGCTGGCCGGATGGGACATGGGCCGCCAGCTACTGTTCTGCGACGAGGCGGGCGACGCCGCGCCGGTGCTGGGCGCGGTGAAGGCGGGCGGGCCGTGGGCGATCCTGATCGGGCCGGAGGGCGGGTTCTCAGCCAGAGAGCGGGAGACGCTGCGGGCGCTGCCCTACGCCGTGCCGGCCTCGCTGGGCCCTCGGATCCTGCGGGCCGACACCGCGGCCATTAGCGCGCTGACGCTCTGGCAGGCCGCCGTGGGGGACTGGGCTTAGTCCTCCTCGAAGACGCTGTCCTCGGGGGCGTCGGTGGCGCTTTCGAATTCCAGGCGGTAGCCGTCGGGGTCGTCCAGGCCGGTGACCCACATGCCGTTGCCGACCTCGGGGGTCGAGGCGTCCAGGCCCTTGGCGACGGCCTCGCGCCAGATGGCGATGGCGTCCTCGCACATGAAGAAGATGCTGATCCCTTCGCCCACCTTGCCGTCGGCGACCCAGGCGTCCTGGCCCTTGGGGCGGAACTGCTGGAGCATCAGCGAGGCGCCGCCCAGCTTGAGCGAAACCCAGCGCAGGACGCCGCGGTCGTCCCACCGCTTGTCGATCGTGAAGCCCAGGCCGTCGACGTAGAAGGCGAGCGACGTCTTCATGTCCGACACCCGGAAAAAGGGAACGGCTTCCCTGACGTTGGCGGTGTCCATGACGGCTCCTGATGCTGACGCAGCCTACAGTAAAGCTAAGCGGCCCTTGAGCTTAGCGGAATTGCGCCCACCTATCCTGACGGCGTAAAGACGCGACAGCTCGGGACCCTCACCCGGCGTGACGGCGTTCTGGCCGCGGAGGAATTCATGGCCGAAGTCGCCTGCGACGATCGTCCCCTGGTGTTCGAAGACCTGGTTCGCTGGATGGCCGAAGGGGCCAAGCCGGAGAGCGAGTGGCGCGTGGGCGCCGAGCACGAGAAGTTCGTCTTCCGGCTGAAGGACCATGCGCCGGTTCCCTATGAGCCGGGCGGCATCAAGGCGCTGCTGGACGGCATGACCCGCTTCGGCTGGGCGCCGGTGATGGAGGGCGACAACGTCATCGCCCTGGAGCGCGGCCTGGCGAACGTCAGCCTGGAGCCGGGCGGCCAGTTCGAGCTGTCGGGCGCGCCGCTGGAGACGGTCCACGACATCTGCGAGGAGACCGGCCAGCACCTGGAAGAGGTGAAGCAGGTCGCCGACGAGCTGGGCCTGGGGTTCCTGGGCCTGGGCTTCACGCCGATCTGGCGCCGGGACGAGGTCCCGGTGATGCCCAAGGGCCGCTACAAGATCATGCGCGAGTACATGCCCAAGGTGGGCAAGCTCGGCCTCGACATGATGTTCCGCACCTGCACGGTGCAGGCGAACCTCGACTTCGGCTCCGAGGCCGACATGGTGGCGAAGTTCCGCACCTCGCTGGCCCTGCAGCCGATCGCCACCGCGCTGTTCGCCAACTCGCCGTTCATCGAGGGCAAGCCGTCGGGCTTCGTCTCGTCGCGGGCCAATGTGTGGACCGACACGGACCCCGACCGGACCGGCATGCTGGACTTCGTGTTCCAGGACGGCTTCGGGTTTGAGACCTATGCCCGCTATGCGCTGAACGTGCCGATGTACTTCGCCAAGCGGGGGGATACCTACATCGACCTGGCCGGCCGCTCGTTCGTGGACTTCATGGACGGCAAGCTGGACGAGCTGCCGGGCCAGCGCCCGACCCTCAAGGACTGGGCGGACCACACCACCACCATCTTCCCCGAGGTGCGGCTCAAGAAGTACCTGGAGATGCGCGGCGCCGACGCCGGGCCGTGGAGCCGGCTTTGTGCGCTGCCGGCGCTGTGGATGGGCATCTTCTACGACAGCCAGGCGCTGGCCGCGGCCTGGGACCTCTGCAAGGACTGGAAGATCGAGGACCACGAGAAGCTTCGCGCCGACGTGGCCCGCCGCGGCCTCCAGGCCGAGATCGCCGGGCGCAAGGTGCAGGACGTGGCCAAGGACATGGTCGCCATCGCCCGCTCGGGCCTGAAGAACCGCAACCGCCTCTCGGGCGGCATGGTGGACGAGACCGGCTACCTGGCCGAGCTGGAACACATCGCCGAGACCGGCGTGACGCCCGCCGAGCGCCTGCTGGAACTCTACCACACCCGCTGGAAGGGCGACGCCAGCCGGGTGTTCGAGGACTTCGCTTACTAGGCGCGGAGCACGGCCCCAGCGCCGGCGCACAGAGTCCAGAGGTGGGCGTCTGGCTCTTGCCCGAACTGCCTCGATCCGCCTCAACCGATCCTATGCCTGTCTGGTCCGGATCCTGTCATTGCGGCGCTGTCCGCTTTCGCGTCGAGGCGGAGATCGAGGAGCTGACGCGCTGCGACTGCTCCTTGTGCCGGCGCAAGGGCGCTCTGATGGCGAAGGTTCCCGAGTCCGGGCTGACCATCGAGGCCGGTGAGGACGAGCTCACCCTCTATCGCTGGAACACCGGCGTCGCGCGGCACTGGTTCTGCCGCCACTGCGGGATCTACCCGTTCCACAGGAAGCGGGCCCAGCCGGACAGCTATGGCGTGAATGTGGGTTGTCTCGAAGACTTCAATGTGGCCGCCTATCCCTATCGACTGGCCGATGGCCAGACGATGAGCGTGCGGCCCGCGGGAGCGCGGCCGGAGTGGACGGGACCTCGCGAGGACTAGGATGCCAGCCAAGCTGCCCAAGTACGCCCACTGGGTGGCCGAGCGCCGCTTCCTGGTGGACCCCGCGACCATGCCAAAGCTGGATGCGGCGGGCGCGCGGCGGATAGAGGACCTCTATATCGACGGCGGGCGGCTGCGCCTGCGGGCGATCACCCACGCGTCCGGCGAGCGGGAGTTCAAGCTGGCCAAGAAGTATGCGCCGGACACCCCGCTCATCGGTCCCATGACCAACCTCTACCTCGACGCCGAGGAGTACGCGGTGCTGTCGAAGCTGCCGGGCTCGCGCATCTCCAAGCGCCGGCACAAGGTCGGCGGCTTCGTGGTGGATGTGTTCGAGGGCCCCCTGGAGGGCCTGATCACGGCGGAATGCGAGGCCACCAACCGCATGGCGGCGATGGCCGTCGAGATTCCGCCGTGGTGCGTGCGCGAGGTCACCACCGAGCTGGCCTATACCGGCGGTGCGCTGGCCCAGGCGCAGGCGGTTCCGGGCTAGCGGACGCCGTCCTCGACACCTGGCGTGTTGACGTTGGCGGGCCAGTGTTCGCGCTGAGCCGCGCCGCCCCCGCTGTCGGTGTGCTGGACGACCGCATCCACATCGACCTCGCTCGTGGCCTCGGCGGGGGCGTCCACGTGGTGCGGGTTCACCGCGGCGTCGTCCACCTCGTAGAGCTCGACGTGGTTGGGATAGAACGCCACGTGGTTGGCGATCGCGGTCATGGCCGGGTAGGGCGTCTCGTAGGTCCAGATCGCGTTCTCGGCGAAGTGGCCGTCCATCAGCAGCGTGTAGTAGCTGGCGTCGCCCTTGTAGGGGCAATGCGTCGAGTGGGCGGTGCGGGACATGTACTCCATAGAGACGTCCTCGCGCGGGAAGTAGACCACCGGCGGATAGGTCGCCTCTTTCAGCACCAGGGCGCTGGCGCTGTCGGCGATCACATGGCCCTGGAACCTGGCTCGCCAGCGCCTGGCGGCCGGCGTCACGGTGATCGGATGGTCGGGGCCGGGAATCTTCATGGGACGTCCTCCTCGGGGGAGTGAACGCGCCGCGCGCGTTCGGGCTGCGTCCGATATGGGGGCGGCGCACCGGCGGACCAGCCCCAGGGGCGGTGCGGCCTTGCTTGTGCTGGCGGCGGGTGCGTGGTCTTCTCCCCGCAAATTCGCCCGGCCGGGTCGAAAAGACCCCTTGGGGGGCCAAAGGCCGGCTCAAACGGATCGGAAGAACCTCCGCAATGCCCATCGTCCTAATGCTCGGCATCGTCATCACCCTGGCGACGGGCATCCCCGTGCTGATGCAGATGCTGCGCCATCACCCGCGCGGCCTGATCATCCTGTTCTTCGCCGAGATGTGGGAGCGCTTCTCCTACTACGGGATGCGCGGCATCCTGATCTTCTACCTGACCCAGCACCTGCTGTTCGACCAGGACGTGGCCAGCAACCAGTACGGCTCGTACACCAGCCTGGTGTACCTGCTGCCGCTGATCGGGGGCATGCTGGCGGACCGGTTCCTCGGCACGCGCAAGGCGGTGGCGTTCGGCGCCCTGCTGCTGGTGGCCGGGCACCTGACCATGGCCGTCGAAGGCCGTCCCGCGACCCAGACCCTGACCTACGCGGGCCAGACCTACGACATCGCCATCCAAGGCCGGATGGAGGACCGCTCGGCCAAGATCGTGATCGGCGGCCAGGGCTACGACTTCTCGGCCAACGCCCAGGGCGCCTTCGAGATCAAGGACCTGCCGGCCAGCGCGCCGCTGCCCGCCGCCCTGCCCAAGGGCTCGTACGAGCTCAAGAAGGACGTCGACATGTTCGGCCAGGGCGCCTTCTACCTCGCCGTCTCGCTGATCATCATGGGGGTGGGCTTCCTCAAGCCGAACATCTCGACGATCGTCGGCCAGCTCTACCCACAGGGCGACCCGCGGCGCGATTCCGGGTTCACGCTCTACTACTACGGCATCAACCTCGGCGCGTTCTGGGCGTCGTTCGGCTGCGCCTGGTTCGGCCTCAACGTCGGCTGGTGGGCGGGCTTCGGCCTGGCCGGCATCGGCATGGCGGCGGGCTTCGTCGTCTTCGTGCTGGGCAAGAAGCACCTCGAGGGCAAGGGCGAGCCGCCGAACCCCGCGCGCCTGCAGGAGAAGGTGGCCGGTCCGATCAACCGCGAATGGCTGATCTACATCCTGGCCGTCGCGGGCGTGCTGCCGATCTGGCTGCTGGTCCAGCGCAACGACTGGGTGGGCGTCATGCTCATCGGCTCGACCCTGCTGGCCCTCGGCTACATCCTCTACTTCCTGCTGGCCAAGTGCTCGAAGGTGGAGCGCGAGCGGATGATGCTGGCCATGGTGCTGGTGTTCGGCGCGGTGGTGTTCTTCACCCTGTTCGAACAGGCCGGCACCTCGCTCAACCTGTTCGCCGCCCAGAACGTCAATCTCGACGTCACCCAGCAGGCCTTCACCCTCCTGGGGATTCCGGTCGGCAGCGCGGCCCAGCTGGCGGCCGCAGGCCTTGCGCCATTGGGGGGGTGGCTCTGGATCGACACCGGGATAGGGGCGGCCCAGACCCAGTCGTTCAACGCCGGCTTCATCCTGATCTTCGCGCCGATCTTCGCGGCGATGTGGGCCTGGCTGGGCAAGCGCGGCCACGTCTCCAACCCGGTCATGACCTTCGGCCTGGGCCTGATCCAGGTCGGGCTGGGGTTCCTGGTGGTGGTCTGGGGCGCGGGCATGGCCGACGACGCCTTCCGGGTGCCTCTGATCCTGCTGGGCCTGCTCTACATGCTGCACACCACGGGTGAGCTCTTCCTGTCGCCGGTGGGGCTGTCCGAGATCACCAAGCTGTCGGTGGCCTCGGTGGTGTCGTTCATGATGGCGGTCTGGTTCCTGGCGTCCTCGATCGCGCAGTATGTC
>Ga0255338_1001844_pt1 | contig 36240 bp, 42 predicted proteins | sample MeOH1_35cm_T4_19_FD_203715 | JGI IMG/M metagenome (GOLD analysis project Ga0255338, IMG submission 203715) | Sandy soil microbial communities from University of British Columbia, Vancouver, Canada - MeOH1_35cm_T4_195 | ecosystem: Engineered > Artificial ecosystem > Sand microcosm > Unclassified ...
CAACCAGCAGACCGCCACCGTGTCGTGCGATGGTCGCAACTGGCGCGTGTCCTTCCCGCTACTGCGTCACGTGATCGACACCTGACGCTCACCGCGTGTCAACGACGGCCTCGGCCGGACTATTACGGCGATGGCCGCTCCTAAGACTTTGGTCCGTCGTGGAATTATGCGGCTGAGCTGGATAAATGCACACCTGTCTATTTATCCAGTATCATTGCCAAATGAACCCGCAGGAGCTCACCCCGTCGCAGTGGATCGCGCAGTGCGCGACGCGCTTGGGCAAGCGGTGGCGCACGGCCGCCACTTCGGATCTGGAATCGGCGGCTGTCGAGGTGTGGCGCGACGCCAGGCTGCGAGCGCTTTCGCCCGAGGACGCCGCCACTGCTTGGCTCGCTCCGATCTCTGAGCCGCCCACGACGGGGAACGCCCACCCGTCTACTTGACGAATCAAGCCAGGGCTGTCGATCAACCGCTGCACAGCCCCAAGCGTTAACTAGCGATGAACATCACTACCCTCGTTGCGGTCGCCGCGCTGCTTGCCGCCCTTGCAGCTCCCGCGTCCGCCGATATCGAAGGCGCGGTCGTGGGAGTGTCCGACGGCGACACGATGACAGTTCTGGACGACGCGCGCGCTCAGCACAAAGTCCGTCTTGCGGGGATCGACGCGCCTGAAAAGGCGCAGGCGTTTGGAAACAAGGCCAAGCAGGCGCTGTCGGATTGCGCGTTTGGGCATCGCGCTCATGTGACCGGCTCCAAACTGGATCGCTATGGCCGACTCGTGGCGAAGGTTGTCTCCAACGGAGTCGACTGCAACTTGCGCCAAGTGGAGCTCGGGCTTGCGTGGCACTACAAGGCGTATCAGCGCGAGCAATCCGCCGAGGACCGGACCGCCTACTCGAAGGCCGAACTGGCCGCTCGCGAGCATCGTTTGGGCCTGTGGCATGACACCGAGCCTGAGCCTCCTTGGGACTTCCGGCGCGACCGACGATAGGGGCGATGCTGTTGCCCGCTTGTTAGCTATCGCGCACAATGTATTGCAATTTGCAACAAGGAGGAGAGTTCATGTCCCACGAGGCTCAAATTAGCCGAACCAGTCCCACAGCGTTCCTGTTCGTCGTCGATCAATCCGGTTCGATGGCCGACCGCATGTCCTCCGGCAAGAGCAAAGCGGAATTCGTTTCCGATGCCCTGAATCGCACTCTCATGAATTTGATCGGCCGTTGCACCAAGTCCGAAGGCGTGCGCGACTATTTCGAGGTGGGCGTCATCGGCTATGGCGGGCGCGGCGTCGGGAACGGGTTTTCCGGCTCGCTGGGCTCTCGCATCCTCAATCCAGTTTCGGCCATCGAGCAGAACCCTGTCCGCGTGGAGGACCGCAAGCGCAAGATGGACGACGGAGCAGGCGGAATCATTGAAACGTCGGTCAAGTTCCCCGTGTGGTTCGAGCCGCGCTCGGACGGCGGCACTCCGATGCGCGAGGCGCTGACGAAGGCCGCCGAGGAACTGGCCGCTTGGTGCGACGCCCACCCAGACAGCTACCCGCCCACGGTCCTGCACGTCACGGACGGGGAATCCGGCGACGGCGACCCCGAGGAGATCGCGTCGAACGTGGCGCAACTTCGCACCAACGACGGGTCGGTGGTTGTCCTCAACATCCATGTGAGCTCGCTGGGAGGCGAACCGATCAAGTTTCCGAGTTCCGAGTCGGGCCTCCCAGACAGCTATGCGAAGTTGCTATTTCGCATGTCCAGCCCGCTGCCGCCGCACATCGCGGGGTTCGCCAAGGAGAAGGGCCATGCGGTGAGCGCCGATTCGCGCGGCTTCATGTTCAATGCCGAGGCCGGCGAGATCGTGGACTTCTTCGACATCGGCACGCGCGCGTCGCAGCTTCGCTGACCCGACGCCATGCGCGCCCTCTTCGTGGGGTCGTGCGCGAAGGAGCCTGACAGGCCGGAGGGGAACGAGGACGCCCACGCTTTCTCCTCCGACCAGCAGCGCCTCGCGCTAAGCGACGGAGCCAGCGAGTCCTACGACTCCAAACTCTGGGCCAATCTGCTCGTGCGCAAGTTCGCCGACGATCCTCAATTCGGTCCGGAGTGGATGGAGGCGGCAGTCTCCGCCTATCACAGCGAGCACGACTTCGCCGCGATGAGCTGGTCTCAGCAGCTCGCGTCCGAACGAGGATGCTTCGCGACTCTGCTCGCCGTCGAACACGATGCGGCGACTGGGCGCGCGACGCTCTTTGGGGTCGGCGACTCCGTCGCCGTGCTCGTCGTGGGCCGCGAGGTGGTTCGCGCCTGGCCCCTGGATGATCCGGAACGCTTCAAGGAGCGGCCGACCCTGCTGTCGACGCTCAGAGAGCACAACGGGTTCACTCAAGCCCTGGGGTTCGACGCGGCATCGCGGCTCGATTTGGACTTGCGGAGCTTTCCCAACTCGACGCTGATGTGCATGACCGACGCGCTGGGCGAGTGGACGCTGAGGATGGCGGGCGAGCAGCCCGAGAGGCTTTCCGATCTCTTGGCGATCCGACGCGAGGAGGAGCTTGCCGCCTTGGTCGTCGCCGAGCGCGCTGCCAGGCGCATGCGCATCGACGATTCGACGCTCGCGATCCTCAGGTTCGACGAAGGGGAGGACGCCGTTGGCCTACCCCACCCTTGAGCAATACAACCAGGCGTTCTCGGCCCATTCGACGCTGCTGGCGGACACGGATTTGCGCGCGGGCACGCTCGCGAAGAGCGGCCTGGGCTTGCCTCTGGCGATCAGCGGTGGATTCGCCCTGACTTACACGATCGGCACCTCGAAGGGCAAGTTTGCCGTCCGCTGCTTCCACCGCGAATCGAAAGGGCTTGAACGGCGCTACGCCGCGGTGTCGAAGAAGCTTTCAAGCCTGCGCTCGCCTTACTTCCTCTACTTCCAGTTCCAGCCCCAGGGCATCCGCGTGGACGGCGCCCCCTACCCTGTCGTCAAGATGGCGTGGGCGAGCGGCGCGACCCTTGGTGAATTTCTCGAAGACAACCGCAAGAATGCCGCGGCGCTTGGCCGCTTGGCCGACGCGCTCGCGCAGCTCGCCGCCTACTTGCGGAAGGAAGGTATCGCCCACGGCGACTTGCAGAGCGGCAACTTGATGGTGAGCCGCGACGGCTCTTCGGTGCAACTGATCGACTATGACGGCATGTTCGTCGACGACATCAAGGACCTGGGCAGCGCGGAGCTGGGACACGTCAACTTCCAACACCCGCAACGCAAGTCGCTCAACCCCTTCGACGCGACGCTTGATCGCTTCTCGCTTATCGCGTTGTCGGTCGCGATCCGCGCGCTTCAAGCCGATGCGTCGCTTTGGGACAAGACAAGTTCGGAAGCCGATGCGATCCTCTTTCGCGCGAACGACTTTCTTGACCCGGCCAGTTCAAGCGCCTTCGCGCTCCTCGCCAAGAACGCGTCGATGGCGGCGCATGCCAAGAACTTCGCGGCGGTATGCAAGTCGCCCATGGCGCGCGCGCCCGAACTCGCGGACTTTTTGGCCGGACGCAACATTCCAGCGGTCAGCATCGTCATCGGGGCTCCGAAGGCGGCCGGTGCCACCGTCTCGGCAGGGGGGCGCCCTGGCTATGTCGGCGCTTATCCGCTGCTGTCTGCGACCGACTACGCCGCGTGCTTGCGCGCCGTGGGCGACAAAGTGGAAGTGATCGGACGCATCGTCGAGGTCAAGCTGGACACCACGCGCGGCGGCAAGCCCTACATCTTCATCAATTTCGGTCCGTGGCAAGGCAGCATCTTTAAAGTGTCCATATGGTCGGATGGGCTTGCGCATGTGAGAGCGAAGCCCGACGCCTCATGGGTTGGCAAATGGGTGAGCGTGGTCGGACTGATGGAGCCGCCCTACTTGAACAAGAAGTTCCGCTATTCGCACCTGTCAATCACGGTGGGCGCGTCAGGGCACATGGCGCCCGTCACCGAGCAAGAGGCCCAGTGGCGCCTTGCCGGAGCAGGAAAGTCAGCGGGCGCCTTCGCCGCGGGCGGGTCGAGCAACCAACAGACGCTGGACCGCATCAAAGGCGTGTCGGGGGCTGCCACTTCGCATGCGACTTCGCGCGCGCCAGTTCCCGCGGGATCTCCCAACGCCGCGGTGCTGCAAAAAATCCGCGCGGCCTCTGGCGCGGCGTCCCCAGCTCCTACAAGCTCCGGGCGCCAAACCTACCAACCGCCACCGCAGCAGCCTGGCGTGGTGGAGAAGCTATTCAAGTGGCTGTTCGGTTAGGCGCGTCGCCTGAGCTCACGTCGAGGGCGTCGCCGGGGGCGCTGCCTCCGGTGCGCCACCAGGGTCGCTCAGCGGGGCACAGGCCGTCGGCGAGGGTGGCCGTGCATGGCGAGCTTGGCCTTGGGGTTCATGGCCAAGAGGTGCTCTTCGGCCACCGAGAGCATGCCCCCCGTGCCCGCGGTCGGATCGTAGATCGTGCGCACCGCGCCGCTATTCGTCAGTCCACCGCCGTCATCGATGAAGAGAAGGTTCACCATGAGGCGGATCACCTCGCGGGGCGTGAAATGCTCTCCGGCAGTTTCGTTGGACAGCTCGGCAAAGCGCCGGATCAGCTCTTCGAACAAGTGCCCCATCGCGGCGTTGTTCACGGCCTTGGGGTGAAGGTCAACGCTCGCGAACTTCTTAACCACCCAAAAACAACAGGTTGGCCGCGTCTAGCTTCTCGATCTGCTTTTCGAATTCGAACTTCTCGAAGATGTCGCGCACGTTCTCCGAGAAGCCATTTACGTAGCCAACGAGGTTCGCGGCAAGGTTCGCGGGATCCCCTAGCAGGCTTCCCATGTCCATCGGCGAGCTGTTGAAGAATGATTGTTGGGCCGTTTCGAGCAGAAAATGTTCCGGAGGCAGCCCGTCCTTTTTCACGCGTTCAAACTCCTCGAGCACCGCGGCCTTGGTGGGCTCCACACGCAGTCCATGCGCCGAAGCACAGTGAACGGCAGGATCACCTTTCCGTAGTCACTCTGCTTGTAGTCGCCGCGGAGCAACTCCGCGATGGACCAGAGGAATGAGGCGAGGGCTTGGGGATTCATGCTTCTTACGCTCCTTTGGATTTCTTGGCGGCCGAAACGGCGGGCCTTTGAGAGGCCGCCGACTTCTTCGCTTTTACGGCCGCAGGAGGGACGGCACCCCGCCGGAGGCCACCCCAGCGACTCCTTTTCGCAGTGTTTGCGAATGAGCCACTCCATCATGTTGGCCTGCTGCGGCCTTCCCGGTCCGCGATCAGCCCCAGCGCTGCCTTCGTGTCCGGATCGAACCGGAAGGCTATGGGCGCGCTTCTTGGCTTCTTCATTATGTTTGCTCCTGCGATACTCATGCAATACCATTATCAATAAGAAAAGACAAGTCAATCCGGGCTCGACCCGGAACGGAGGCGGGGCATGCAGATCAGGCACCTGAGGGTGGAGAACTTCCGCGGCACGGCCAGCCTGGACTGGACGCCCGCGTCCGGGTTCTGCTGCTTGATCGGCCCGGGCGACGCTGGGAAGTCCACGGTCCTGGACGCGATCGAAGCCGCGCTCTCCTCGCGTTGGCTCGCTTTTGGCGAGCACGACTTCCACTGCGGCGACACGTCGAAAACCATTTTGGTTGAGGCCACGGTCGGCGAGCTCTCCAAGGCGTTGAAATCGGACGAGCGATTCGGGCTGTATGTCCGGGGCTGGACGTCCGCCGGCGCTCTCCGCGACGAGCCCGAGGACGATGACGAGCCGGTGATCACCGTGCGGCTGACGGTCGACGCGACCCTCGAACCGGCCTGGGAGGTCGTCTGCGACCGTGTGGAGGATCCCAGAACGCTATCCAACCGGGATCGGGCCCTTTTCGGCCTGGTGCGCCTGGCGGGCGAGGACGCCCGGCACCTTGCTTGGGGGCAGGGTTCTGTGCTCTCGCGTCTCACTGGCGAAACCGACGAGGCCGCCGCCCGGCTGGCCGCCGCCTACAAGGCAGCTCGCGACAGCGCGGATCTGGGCGCCATCGAGGCGCTGGCCTTGGCGTCGGCAGCCGCCGAGGGGTTCGCCAAGGGGATGGGCGCCTACATCGAAGGCAGCTATGGACCGGGACTCGAGCTTGGACGCTCGGGCCTCTCGGCGGGCTCGATCGCGTTGCACGACGCAGGCGTGCCGCTGCGGCTGGCGGGGCTTGGGACCAAGAGGCTCGCGACCCTGGCCATCCAGAAGTCCGCCGTGACGGAGGGGGCCATCGTCTTGGTCGACGAGATCGAGCATGGCCTTGAACCCCATCGGGTCATGGGCGCGATTTCGCAGCTGCGCAACGATCAGCGAAAGGCCGTCCAGGAGCGGCGCCCCACAGGGCAAATCATCCTGACGACGCACTCGGATGTCGCGCTGGCGGAATGCGGCGCTTCGACCCTGGTGGTTTGCCGCACCGACAGGCCTGGTCGCGCGACGACGCTCACGAAACCCAGCGCTCCCGATCCGATCAACGCCTTGATGCGCTTCGCGCCGCGCGCGCTCTTTTCGCGCAAGATTCTGGTCAGCGAAGGCCCTACCGAGGTCGGCCTCCTCAACGGCGTGCGCGAGTTCTGGCCCGCGCGTCACGCAGGCATCCCCATCGAACACCTCGGTTGCGTGGTCGCGGACGGCAACGGCGACCAAGCGCCTCAAATCGCCCTCGGCCTGGCTGGCCTGGGCTACAAGGTTGCGATCTATCGCGACTCCGACACGACGCTGAGCGCCGGCAATGTAGCGCTTCTGGCGGCGGCCACGGTGCCGGTGTTCGAATACGGCGCCGGCTTGGACGTGGAACACGCGCTCTTTTCCGCCGCCGACGACGCGCAGGTTCAACGGTTGCTCGCGCACGCGCGGGCCGAAAAGGGCGACGGCAAGATCAACGACAACCTGGTGGCCGCTCTCGATCTCGACCGGGACGCGATCGCGGGCGAGTTCACGGTTTGGGACTTGCTCTCCGAGCATGACGGTCCAGAGCTGAGGCGGCGCGTGGCAGACGTGTTCGTCGCCAAGAAGTGGTTCAAGGACCAGCGCATTGGGCGGGGCGTAGGCCCGATCGCATGGGACATCGCGAGCGGCAACGCCGGCTCTCCCTTGGCGCTCAATCTGGCGGCGGCCGAAGCCTGGCTCTATGCCTGAGCCGCAGGACATCGCCCGGCTGGGTAACGCAGCGGTCGTCGCGCCCGCCGGCCACGGCAAAACAGAGCTGATCGCGAAAGTCGCGGCCTTGGGGCGCCGCGCCCTCGTGCTCACCCACACGAACGCCGGCATTCAGGCCATCCGTGCGCGCTTGAAGCGCCTCAAAGTGCCCCACTCGGCTGTCGCCGTCGACACCATCGCAGGCTGGTCATTGCGCTATGCCCACGCTTTCCCTGGAATCGCCAAGCCTCCGCGCCACATGCCTGTGCGCGACGAGTGGGATGACGTCTACGGCGGCGTGAATGCCGCCCTTGGCGTGCCGGCCATGCGCCAGGTGCTCGAAGCCTCCTACGACCGAATCCTGATCGACGAATATCAGGACTGCAATCAGCACCAGCACGCGTTGGCCGCCACGATGTCCGGCGTCGTGCCGACCCTGATCTTCGGCGACCCCATGCAGGGAATCTTCGAGTTCGCGGGAGCGACCCTGAGTTGGGACGGCGTGATCCACCCGCAATTTCCGCTCGCCGCGCGGCTGGAAGAGCCGTTTCGATGGCGCGACAAGAATCCGGAGCTCGGCGAGTGGATAGCAGACGCCCGCGAGCGCCTCTTGCGCGGCGCACGAATCGACTTCACTGGGGGCCCCGTGGCCTACCGCGAGGCTGACAACGCTTTCGACATGGGCGCGCTCTTCGAGAGCATCGAAGGCAAAGAGGGCACGGTCGCTGCGATCCATTGCAGAAAGGGCACCTGCTACGCCATTGCGAAGGCTGCTCGCGGCGGCTACCAAGCCATCGAGGAGATGGCCGCGAACACCATGAGCGAATTCGCGGGGCGCTGGGACCGAAGCGCGGACGGGGCCGCCCGGCTCGCGTCGCTGCGGTGGCTGTTCTCCCAGTGTTTCAGCCAGCAAAAGCTCGAAGAGGGCGAGGCGCCAAGCCCCGAGGAGACCGCAATCACCGAAGCCATCCAGGCGGCGGCCAACCTACAAGGCGATGGCCCGCGAGCAGCCCTCGAAGTCCTCACCCTCGCCCGCAAGCTCCCCCGGTGGCGTCTGCATCGGCAAGAACTCTTCCGCGATGCGGAGCGGGCCATCGGCGAGGTGGCTTTCGGCCGATGCGAAACAATGGGCGAGGCGGCGGCCAAGGTGCGAGATCGCGCGAGCATCGTTGGCCGCAAACTACCTAGAAAGACCGTCTCGACGCCGCTGCTTTTGAAGGGGCTGGAGTTCGATCATGTGGTCGTCCCGGACGCGAGCCACTTCGCGAACGAACAACGGGCCCAGGCGAAATTGTTCTACGTGGCCATTTCGCGAGCCACGAGGTCGCTCACCCTCACTGGCCAGAATTCATCTGTTCAACTCGCCGCGCCGACCCTATGACATCGGGCCTTGCTCAGATCGGCAAGCCGCTGCCTACCCGGTTGCTGGCGTCACCGTCAGATAAAGCAAACCGCAAAACAAAGTTCAATGAGGAGTGAGGATGGCCATCGGAACAACTGACGACTTTGACTTCGACGACGCTGAGGACATTGATGACGACGAGCCAGTCACTGGCGCCGAACAAGCCAAGCCAGGAGAGGAAGTCGGCGTCACCATCGAACACCTGCAGAAGGACGGCGAGGCCTGCGCGGAGCTCTTCGCGAATGGAGAGGCGCGCAATGACGAATACGAGAAAGTGCAGACCAAGGCGCTCCTGGCCAGGGTGAACGCCAAGGAGCTGGTCATGTTTCCGCTCGTGTCCGCGGCCCATCGAGAGCACGAGTTCTTGCGGCCGAAGTATTCCGGGATCGAGTCGATCCGCATTCCAGCGAACGCGACAAAGCGCGGTTGGCGCGTGCCCTCCACCGTGGAGAAGTTCAACAAGATGATCGCCCAACTCCCAGTGGGCTTTTCACGCTTCGCCCAGCGCGGGCTCGGATTCCGTTGGGAATACCGTTTGATCGCCGAGGCGATCGAAGAATCCAGCGACGCGACGTCGATCGTCCTCGAGCCGGGGGATGGGGCCACATTGAACGGGACCGAATTTCGTCTTGGGGTGGAAAGGTTTATTCAGATCAGGCGAGCCATAGACAACATCACGGAGCGCGCCAGGGAGCGCTCGATGGCGGAGCGCAAGCAGTTCGTTCACAACGAACTGTTGCACGTAGCCGATCCAGACGCCTATCCAAAGCTGCATCGCCAGCCGAAGACAGGCGAAATCTACGAGCTCATTCAGCTTAGCTCTCGGGACACCAAGAGAAGCGAAAAGGACAGGAGCGCCGCAGCGAACATGGTGCGCGAAGACGCTCGAAAGATGGTTCAGGATGATCCCGGCGCGTTGCTGGAGCTTAAATCGGAGATCGAGAAGGTCACGCTCGGCGAGCTGATTGCGAAAGTCGAAGGCCTCATCGCCAAGGGCTCGAACGAGCCCGTTTGGCAGACATTCTTCGAGGCCAACCCGTTTGTCCTCAGCATCGCGTTTCCATACCCCGTGATCTTGGTGCAAGGCCAAGCGCACGTCGGCGGCACGCGCATCGATGGCGGTGGGGAGAGCATTGCGGACTTTCTCTTCCGTCAACGGCTCACGGGGGGAATCGCCATCTTCGAAATCAAGGCAGCCAAGACGCAAATCTTGCACGCCGAACCATTTCGGGCAGGCCTGTACGCTCCTAACAAGATCTTGTCGGGCGCGATCGCGCAAGTTCTGGATCAGCGAGCCGAGCTGATCAGGAACTTCAACGCGAAGTCCCAGGCTCCCGGTTTGGCCGACGCCCATGTCGGGCACGTTCACTGCCTGGTCATCGCTGGAAGCAATCCTGACAGCGCCGACAAGCGTCGTTCGCTCGATCTCTATCGAAATGCCAGCAAAGATGTGGCGGTGGTGACGTTCGACGAGCTGCTTGAAAAGCTCAAGGCGATTCACGGCCTCATGGCGAGCGCGAGTGATGCCAACCAGCCGACGACCTCCCCTGCGGCGCCACCGCCGTCAGATGATTCCGGTGGAAGCTGAGCAAGCTGATCGGCTTCTGGTGCTGCGTTGCTAGCGCCTCACCTAGCGGGTGTCGCCTCATACTCGGCGACCCACTCCTTATGATCGGCCATCGCCACCTTTTTTCGTTCGAGACCGAGGACGTATTCGGCGATGCGCTCCGCGTCCTTCGCCGCTGAGAAGATTGCGCTGGGATCGGAACGGAGCGCTTTGATCCAACTTTGGAGATAGGCTGCGTGGTTGGCGATGTGCTTCTCGTGTTGCTCCGCGGTGGGCTGCACGCCAGTCTCTGCGGCGAGGATGGCCGACGCTATTTCTGCGCGCAATTCCTCCTGGCTATAGGCCTGGTCGCCCCACCTTTTTCCGAGCGCGTCGGTGCGATTCAATCGCTTGGCGTGTAGCGTCGAATGGCTGCACTCATGCATGGCGACCGAATACAGGTCGTAGACGCTTTTAAAGCTCTTCTTCGCCGCCAGTCGCACCTCGTCGAGCGCGCCAGCACGTAGCAGGCCTCGTGCTTGCCATAGGTGACTTTCAAGCCGGTGAGCTCGTGCATCGCCGAGAGCATGGCCTCCGCCTTCTCCACCGGATGAAAATCGAGCTCGCCGGGAGGCTCGAGTTCCGGCATCCCATCGATCTGGTGAGCCCCAAAAACGTAGTAGCGACGCAGGATCACGTCGCGGTGGCCCTACTGCTTGTCGCCCTTTTCCTTCTCGGAGCTCCGCTGCCAAGCCCGCCATCGCTTTCCGCTTGGGCTGCTGGTCGAGGTCGACGACCTTGACGATCATCGTGGCCTTCTGGCTCCCAACCCTGCCAGCCTATCGACCGAGCTTGCGGCTGGGTAACGGACAGCAAGTACCTCCAGAAAAGTGAGAGCAGTAATGCGATTCAGCCTGCTGCATCCACCAACCATCACCACAGTCACGGATTGAAGTTTTCGTACCCTTTCCGTACTGATAGGAAAAAAATCCGATCGCTATAACTTTAGGAGCGTAAATCATAGAAGATTAGTCGTTCTCTAGCTCCTGCAGTGAGCGCCACATCACCTTGCCGCTGCCGCTCTTGGGCAAGGCGTCCGCGAACTCGACGATCCGCGGGACCTTGTACACGGCCATGTTCTCGCGGCACCAGTCGATGATGTCCTGCTCGCTCACCTTGCCCTTGTGGCTCGCGCGCAGCACCACCACCGCCTTGACGGTTTCGCCGCGATAGCTGTCCTTCGCCGAGATCACGCAGGCCTCCTGGATCGCGGGGTGCCGGAACATCAGCGCCTCCACCTCCGCCGGCCACACCTTGAAGCCCGACGCGTTGATCATCCGCTTCAGGCGGTCGGCCAGGAAGAAATAGCCGTCCTCGTCCACCCGCCCGAGGTCGCCGGAGCGGAAGAAGCGCTTGCCATCGAACTCGATGAAGGCCGCTTCGGTGGCTTCCGGCCGCTTCCAGTAGCCGTCGAAGACCATCGGCCCGTGCATGATGATCTCGCCCTGCTCCCCCACCGGCATCTCGCGCAGCGTCTCCGGGTCGATCACCCGCGAGTCGCAGCTCATGAAGGGAATGCCCAGGCACTGCTGCTTCGGGTCGTCCGGCGGGTTGCTGTGCGAGGGCGCGGCGGTTTCCGTCAGGCCGTAGCCCTCGACATAGCGCAGGCCGAACTGTTCGAGCAGCCGCTGGGCCACCGCCTGCGGCATGGCCGCGCCGCCGCCGCCGATGTGCACCAGGCTGGACAGGTCGAACTCGTCGAAATGGGGGCTGCCCAGCAGGTCGATCACCATGGTGGGGATGTTGGTCCAGGCCGTCACCTTCCACTTGGAGATCAGGCGGCCGGCGAGCTCGCGGTCCCAGCGCGGCATCACGATCAGCGTGGCGCCCGCGTAGATGTTGGAGTGGAGCACGCTCACCATGCCCGTGATGTGGAACATCGGCACCACGAGCAGCGCGACGTTCTCGGCCGTGCCGTTGCCCCAGAGGCAGCTGGCTATGGCGTTGTGCATGATGCTGGAGTGCAGGTGCCGGCAGCCCTTGGGCAGGCCGGTGGTGCCGCTGGTGTACGGGAGGATGGCGAGGTCCGCCGGTCCGGCGTCGAGCGGCGGCGTCGCGAGGGCGTTGTCCAGCGCCGACTCCCAGCTCATCGCCTCGCCGCCGTCGAGCGCCGGCAGCGGATGGCGCGTGAGCAGCCAGTCGCGCCACGCGTCGGGCACCGTGTCGGCGCCAGGCGCCTGCGGATCGAACGCGTCGGTGAAGTGGCTGACGATCATGTGGGCGAGGCGCTCCTGCGCCGGCAGCTGGTTGCTCGCCTTGGCGATCTCGGCCGCGAGGTCGGCGGTGGTGATCGCCACCTTCGCATCCGGGTCGTCGATGTAGTGCTTGAGCTCCTCCGCGCGGTTCATCGGGTTCACCGGGACGACGACCGCATTGGCGCGCAGGATCGCGAAATGCGCGATGACCAGCTGCGGGCAGTTCTGCATGTCCAGCATCACCCGGTCGCCCTTGCGCACGCCCAGCGCGTGCAGGCGGGCCGCGAGGCGCTCGGCTTGCCGCTGCAGCTGGGCGTAGGTGCAGACCTTTCCAAAGAACACCAGGGCGGCCTTGTCCGGGTAGCGGCGGGCGCTGGTCTCGAGGTTGTCCCAGAGCGAGGTGGCGGGCAGCGTGATGCGGTGCGGCAGCCGCTTGGGCCAGAACTTGTGGTGGGGACGTTGCATGGGCTTCGAGGCTAGCGGCGGCGATGTCGCGGCGCATCAGGGAAGGCCCGAGCCCCGTCACTTTGGCGACGGGCGGGCCGGAGTGGGCGCCGTCCTACAGACGGATTCGCACCGCATGCGCAGACTCGTTCGCTGTCCACAAGGAGAACCAGGATGATCGAAAAGAAGGCAAGCGTCCATTGGGAAGGCCCGGGCAAGACCGGCCGGGGCCAGGTGAGCACCGAGACGGGCGCGCTCAAGAACAATCCTTACGGCGTGGCCGCGCGCTTTGCCGACGGCAAGGGCACCAACCCGGAAGAGATCCTCGGCGCCGCGCATGCGGCCTGCTTCACGATGTTCTTCGCCGTCTCGTGCGAGAAAGCCGGCATCGACGTGAGCTCGATCGACACCACCGCGACCGTGCGGCTGGCCAAGGAAGGCGAAGGCTGGAAGATCGACCGGATCGCCCTGGCGATGGAAGCCACGGCACCCGGGCTCGACCAGGCACGCTTCATGGAGCTGGCCGAGAGCTCGAAGAAGAACTGCCCGGTGTCCAAGGCACTCGCAGCGGTGCCCGAAATCACGCTGGACGCCAAGCTGCGCGCCTGAGCCGGGGCTCTTGTCACGGGTGCTCCACAAGCCGGATGGCCGATTTCGGGACGCATGGCGGGCTCGTCGCGTCGGCGAGCCGTCGCCATTCCGCGGAGCCCGTGAGCTGCAGCGCTACGCCTTGGTGCCGCGCACGGCCCAGGCCCGTGCCACCAGGCCGATCGAGCCGTCCGCCGCCGCCGGCAGGCGCGACCGGATCAGCTCGCGAAGCGCGGCGCGGCGCGGCTCGTCCAGCGACATGGCGTAGCCCGGGGCGGGGCCTTGCCCGCCCAGGAAAGGCGACCAGTAGTCGTCGAAATCCCTGAACCGCGTGGAGACCTCGATCTCCCGCCGCTCCACGCGCTGCAAACCCGCGCCGCCGAACAGCTCGGCCAGCGGCGCGGGCCGGCACAGCGGAAAGCGCAGGCCCTCGTCCAGCGCGCCGGCCGCGGGATCGAGTTGGGCGGCGGCATCCCAGAAGCAGCGCATCAGTTCCATTCGGCCGGCGTAATCCCAGACGTACGCCGCGACGGTCCCGCCGGGGCGCACGACGCGCGCCATCTCCTCGACTGCCACTTGCGGTTTCGGCACGAAGTTGAGCACCAGCCCCGACACCGCGGCGTCCACGCTGCCGGCATCGAGCGGCAGCGACTGGGCATCGCCCACGAGGAACCGCACCGGTCCGCGCACGTGCGCCTTGGCATGTTCGATGAACGCCGCGGAAGGATCCACGCCCGTCACGGCGGCCGGACGGCATCGCTCGGCCAGCGTCTGGCTCAGGGCGCCCGTGCCGCAGCCCACGTCGAGCCAGTCCTTGCCCGACGGCATCGCCAGCCAGTCCAGGAACTCGCGCGCCACCAGCCGGCTCCAGCGGCCGACATAGGGCTCGTACAGCTGGCCCGCGGCCCACACGTCGTTGCCGGCTCGCGAGTCCATGATCAGGCGTCCCAGTGGCGCTTGAAGACCGGCGCGACGAGGTCATGCGCCTCGATGCTTTCCAGCGTCTTCAGGAAACTCGGCCGGTTCTCGCGCAGGTGCGCGCGGGTGCCGGCCCACTTGGACACCACGGCGGCCAGGAAGTCGAGCGCGCCCGGCTGCGCGCCCGTCAGGAACGGCGTGCCCGCGAAAGTGTCGGCAAAGATCTCCCAGTGGCGGTGCAGCTGTTGGCGCGTGCCCTGGCGCAGGTCCTCGCGGCCCTTGTCGTCCGTCGACAGCGTCCAGCGTTCAGGATAGTCGGCGATGCCGATCGCGCTGTAGCAGTTGGCGGCGATGAAGACCAGGCCGCGGATCGCCTGGGCCCGCGCCCCGGGCTCTTCCGGCAGCAAACTGCGCCCGGCGGGCACGTCGAAGCCCAGGTGCAGGAGGATGGCCGCGCTTTCGGTCATCACGCCCCCGTCGGGCAGCACCAGCGTGGGAATCTGCTGCAGGGGGTTGACCCGGCGCAACGCCTCGAGCGCCGAGTCGGGCTCCCAGGTGGCGGCGCGAACCATGCGGTACGGCAGGCCGCAGGCTTCGAGGGCCGCCTCGACGGCGGCCGAGCCGGAGCCGCGCGAACCGTAGAGCGTGTACGTTTCGTTCATCGCGCCAGTTTGCCACGGTGGCGCGGCGTATGCTTCATCCTGGTTGCCGCGCAACTGCCGCGCTGCCCAGCCCAAGGAACCCATCATGAGCGAGCATGTCTACAAGAGCCTCGAGCTCACCGGATCGTCCACCATCGGGATCGAGGACGCAGTGAGCAAGGCGATTGCCAAGGCGAGCGCGACAGTGCGCAACATCCACTGGTTCAACGTCGTCGAAACCCGCGGCCACGTGGAGGACGGCAAGGTCGCCCACTGGCAGGTCACGATCAAGGTCGGCTTCACGCTCGAATAGCGTTCAGCGCTGGCCCTGGTCCGCGGACATCTTCGCCAGCAGCGCCTCGCGCCGCGCCAGGCTGTCGGGCGGCCAGTACAGCTTGCGGTCGTAGTACTCGGGCACCGCCGGCGTGCCCGGCGGCAGCACCACCCACGGTTGCTTCGACTCCGTGAAGATGTGGATGTCCGGCGGCAGGTGGTCGGGCTCGTCGAGCGTGCCCACGCGCACGAACCGCACCGCCGGCCCCGCGCCGGAATAATTGCTCCACACCGCGATTCGGCACCTCGGGCAGCGCGCGATCCTCTGGCCCTTGCCGCTGGCCGAAGGTGTGTCCACGATGTCCGGCTCCGCGCCCAGCAGCGTGACCCGGTCGGCTTCGATCATCGCGTTCAAGGCGAAGGACGCGCCGGTCTCGCGCTGGCACCAGCGGCAGTGGCAGCAATGAACGAAGAGCGGCCGCGTTTCCATGCGGTAGCGGACGGCCTTGCAGTCGCAGCCGCCCTCGAGGGGAAAGACATCGGGTGTCGTCATGGCGCGACTTCTCGCGGGTCGGTGAACAGCCGCAGTTTAGGTGCAAGCCTGCGCTGCGGCAATGCCGCTGGCAGAATGCGGCCCATGCGATTCATCCGCGCCCTCCTCTGCTGCGCCGCCGCGCTCCCGCTCACGTCGCAGGCCCTCGACCTGCAAGGCCACCGCGGCACCCGGGGCAACGCGCCCGAGAACACATTGCCCGCCTTCGAGCGTGCGCTGGAAATCGGCGTCACCACGCTGGAGCTCGATATCGGCGTGACGGCCGACGGCATGGTGGTGATCTCGCACGACCCTTACCTCAACCCGGCGATCACCCGCGATGCCGCCGGGCAATGGCTGGCGGGTGCCAAGGGGCCGCTCCTGAAGTCACTCACCTTCGCGCAATTGCAGGCGTACGACGTCGGGCGCATCAATCCGGACGCGCCGTACGCGAAGACGTTCAGCGTCCAGCAGCCACGCGACGGCACGCGCATCCCGGCGCTGGCCGCGCTGTTCGACCGCGTCAGGGCGCTGCGCGCCGACGGCGTGCGCTTCAACATCGAAACCAAGATCAATCCGTCCCAGCCCGACGACACCGTCGGCCCGGACGCGATGACACGCGCGCTGCTCAAGGTGGTCCGCGACGCGGGCATGACGCAGCGTGTGGCCATCCAGAGCTTCGACTGGCGCACGCTGCGCCTGGTGCAGCAACTGGAGCCGTCGATCCCCACGGTGTACCTCACGGTCCAGACCCCGAACAACGACAACCTGCAGACCGGCGAGTGGACGGCGGGCCTGAAGTTCGCGGATCACGGCAGCGCACCGAAGATGGTCAAGGCCAGCGGCGGCGGCGTGTGGTCGCCCAATGGCGGGGCGGTCACCGAATCGCTCGTGAAGGAGGCGCAGGCGCTCGGCCTCAAGGTGATCCCGTGGACCATCAACTCCCCTGCCGACATGGAGCGCCTGATCGGTTGGGGCGTGGACGGCATCATCACGGACTACCCGGATCGCCTGCGGGCCGTGATGCAGGCGCGCGGCCTGCCGCTGCCCGCGCCCGTGTCCAGGGACTGATTGCCGGCGTTCAATGCCCGTGACGGTGATGCGCATCCGGGAAATGCGGGTGGCTGTGCGCCATGGGTTCGTGCCGGTGCGGGTGGGTGTGCCGCGTGCCGGGGGCGACGGGCGGCACATGAACGTGGTCGTGATGCGGATCGCCGGCGCCATGCACATGGTCGTGCGAGTGCTCCATCGCCTCATGGGCATGGCGATGCTCGTGCCGTTCGGACAAATGCAGCGCCACGCCCAGGGCCATCAACAGGCCCGCGGCCAGCAGGGGCGCCGTGACCGCATCCGCCAGCAGTGCGATGGCCAGCACGGCGCCGAAGAACGGTGCGACCGAGAAGTAGGCGCCCGTGCGCGCGGTGCCCAGTTCGCGCAGGCCGACGACGAACAGCGCGAGGCTCGCCCCGTAACTGGCGAAGCCCACCGCCGCGGCGGCAAGGACCACCGTGGGCGCCGGCCACGCAGCGCCCAGCAGCAAGGCCAGCGCCAGGTTGGTGCTCCCGGCCGCGAGCCCCTTGACCATCGCGATCCATGAGGCGTCCGCCAGCGAGACCTTGCGCGTGAGGTTGTTGTCGACGGCCCAGGCGAAGCACGCCGCGGTCACGTACAGCGCGGGCTGCCAGCCCGGCCAATCCAGCTGGCCCGGCCACGCGAGCACCAGGCCACCCGCGACGATGGCCAGCATGCCCAGGGCGATGCGGCGGTCGAAATTCTCCTTGAACACGAACCACGCGAGCAGCGCCGTGAACACGCCCTCCGCATTCAGCAGCAGCGAGGCGGACGACGCATTCATGCGCGCCAGGCCCAGCATCAGCAGCACCGGCCCCAGCACGCCGCCGGCCACCACGGCGCCCGCCAACCATTTGCCCTCGCCCGCCGGCAGTCGCACCTTCGGGGCGACCCGCAGGTGCCGCAGCAGCCACAAGCCGACGCCCGAGCCGAGGTACAGCAGCGCCGCGAGCAGCCAGGGGCTGGCCTGCGTGAGCAGCATCTTCGCGAGCGGCGTGCCGGCGCCGAACAGCAGCGCTGCCGCCAGGGCAGCCAGCACGCCGCGCGGCAGGGCCGATTTCACCGCGCCTGTCCTTCGCCGTGGCAGGCGCAGGCCTCGCCATGCGCCGCCGCCACGAGCTCCTGCAGGATGCCGCACTCGTGCGTCGCGTGATCCGAGTCGCAGCTGCTGCGCAGCGCGGCCAGTTGCCGCTCCAGCGCCCGCAGGCTCTTCAGGCGAGCCCGCACGCGCAGCAATTGGGCGTCGATCAACGAGTCGATGTCGCCGCAGCCGTCGCGCGTGCCGCCCACGAAATCCAGCAGCCGTTTCACATCCGCCATCGGGATGTCCAGGCCGCGGCAATGGCGCACGAACGCCAGGCGCTCGAGGTGCGCCGGCCCGTAGCTGCGATAGCCGTTGGCCTCGCGCGCCGGCGCGGGCAGCAACCCGGCCTTTTCGTAATAGCGGATGGTATCCACGTCCACGCCCGTGGCACGGCTCAGATCACTGATTTTCATGAGGACATCCTAGCCGTTTGACTCTGGAGTGGCTCCAGGGTTTCCAATAACCGTAACGACACACGGAAAACAAAGGAAACGAATGTCCGCCCATTGCTGCAACCACGAGCCTGAACCGGGGCACAAATCCGTGGCACCAGGCTATCGCCGGGTGCTCTGGATCGCCCTGGTGGTCAACGCGCTCATGTTCGCCGTCGAAATCGGCGCCGGGCTCCGGTCAAGCTCGGTATCGCTGCTGGCCGATGCCATCGATTTCTTCGGAGACGCGGCCAATTACGGCTTGACCCTGGCCGTGCTGGGCCTCGGCGCGGTCTGGCGCGCGCGCGCCGCCTTGCTGAAAGCGGCCAGCATGCTGGCGTTCGGCGTGGCAGTGCTCATCCAGGCACTGGCGTCGATCGTGCACGGCACGACGCCTGAGCCGCTCACGATGGGCGTGATCGGTTCGATGGCGCTGGCGGCGAACGTGGGCGTCGCCGTACTTCTCTATTCGTTCCGCAGCGGCGATGCGAACATGCGCGGGGTGTGGCTGTGCACGCGCAACGATGCCATCGGCAACGTCGCGGTGATGCTGGCCGCGCTGGGAGTGTTCGGTACGGGAACGGCCTGGCCGGACCTGGCCGTGGCCGCCGTGATGTCGTCGCTGGCGATCAGCGCGGGGTGGAGCGTGCTGCGCCAGGCGCGGCGTGAGCTGGCCTGGGGCGCGACGCGCTGATCGACGGATTCAGCGCAGGACCTTGCCGAGCAGCAGGCCGAGGGCGAAAGCGCCGGCCACGGTGCTCAGGGGATGCGCCTTGATCTGTTCCCGGGCGTAAGAGCCGTATTCTTCCTGCATCGTCATCACGCGTTCGCTCCCCGTCGAGACCGACTGTTCGAGCTTGTCGACGGTTTCGTGGGCTTTTTGCGCGACGCGATGGACCACGCCGCCATTGAGGCCGCCGGCGGCGCCCGGTCCGTTCATCGTGGTGATTCCGCTGTCGCTGGTGTCGCTGTTCATGGTTTGCTTCCTCTCGGGCATGTCGAAAAAACCGCCAGCGGCGCCGGCGAGTGTTCCACTGTAGGTAGCTCGGCCTGGGAATGCTGTCGGCCAACCGAGGGCTTCGCATGTAGGAGATGTCCTGCGATGGAGCGGGCATGCCGGCGCGGCAAGCAACGCGGCGCGGGCACAAGTAGAATTGCGCGCTCATGCTGCGATTCCGCCTGCTCCTCGCCTGGCTCCTGCTGGCCGCCCTGCCCCTGCAGGGATGGGCCGCCGCGACCATGCTGTTCTGCGGGCCGGCGCAGCGGACCGCGGTCGTTGCCCAGTCGCACTTGCCCGCGGATGCGGCAAGCCATCACGACATGGACACCGCCCACCACGACATGCAGCCGCCTCACGCGCAGCACCACGTGGCCCCAGGCGACATGGGCGGTGCCGACGATGGTGCCCAACCGGTCGCCGACGGGTCCCACACCTGCGGTGTGTGCGCGGCTTGCTGCCATGGCGTGGCTTTGGCGCAGACGCAGCAGTGGCCGTCCGTGTCACCTGCCCCCGAGGCGGACCACGGCGAACCGCTGGTCGCGGTGCTCGCACGCCCCTCGCCCGTTCCCGACAAGCCTCCACGCGCCTGAGGCGCCCGCGCCGCCGCCGATGCGGCGTGATTGCGGCTGCCCCGCTCGCTGCCCGTGCCGTCCGGCACCGGCGCGCTCTCCCCGAACGACGCGAGGACTTTCGTGAATCGACATTTGCCCGTTGCCTTGCTGGCGGCGCTCGGCGCCACCGTCGCCGCCGCGGCGCAGGCCCAGGCCACCGCGCCCGCCGCGCCGACCGCGCCGCCGGGCTGGCGCTCCGCGTTCGACGGCTACCAGCCGTTCGCCGATGAAAAGACCCTGCCCTGGCGGCAGGCCAACGAGACCGTCCAGGGCGTGGGCGGCTGGCGCGCCTATGCGCGCGAGGCCGCACAACCGGCCGCCGCTGCCGCATCGGCGCCGCCCGCCAAGGCGGATGGCGCGGCCGGGCATGGCGCCCTCCCCCAGCAGTGAGCAGAACGCCATGAGCAAAGCGCCACTGCTCCTTGCCGCCCTGGCCGCCGCCGTGCTTGCGGGCTGCGCGAGCGTCGACATCGACCAGGCCGTCAGGGAAACCAATGCCGCCACCGGCGACTTCACCCACGGCCGGCTGGAGCTGAGCCGCACGCGCGGCCAGGCTCAGGCCCGGCAGCGGCTTGCGCAGGAATTGCTGGCCGAGCCGCTCGCCATGGACGATGCGGCGCGGCTTGCGCTTGCGAACAGTTCCTCCATGCAGGCGCTGGTCGCGCAAAGCTGGACGGAGATGACCGCGGCAGACCAGCAAGGCCGCATCGCGAACCCCGTGTTCAGCTTCGAGCGCGTGCGCCTGGGCAGCGAACTGGAGCTGGGGCGGCTGTTGTCGTTCGGCCTGCTGGATCTGCTCACCTTGCCGCAGCGCCGCGCGGTTGCGGCCAACCTCGTGGCGCAGTCGAAGGCCCAACTGGCGGCCGAGGTGGTCGACCAGGTCTCTCGCGTGCGCCGGGCCTGGGTGCAGGCGGTCGCATCGGGCCAGAAGCTCGCCTACGCCGTCCAGGTGAAGGACGCCGCCGAAACCAGCGCCGAACTGGCCAGGCGCATGCAGCAGGTCGGGAATTTCACGAAGCTGCAGCGCGCGCGCCAGCACGCCTTCTACGCCGACGCCACCGCGCAGCTCGCCCTCTCGCAGCACGCCGCCACCGCGGCGCGCGAGGAACTGGTGCGCCAGCTCGGGCTGGACGACGCGCAGGCCGCGCAGCTGAAGCTGCCCGAACGCCTGCCGGACTTGCCGAAGGAGCCACGCGCAGCGGCCGGCGTCAGCGCCGCCGCCCTGCAGCAGCGGCTGGACATCCGGCTTGCGCGGCTGCAGCTGGAAGGCGCGGGCAGGGCCCAGGGCCTGGCGCTGGCCAACAGCCTCTTCGACACCGAACTGGGCGTTCGGCACGACACGGTGTTCGATGGCGGCGAGCGCGCCAGCCGCAGGGGGTTCGAGCTGTCGGTCCGACTGCCGCTCTTCGACGGTGGTGCGGCGACGCGCGCCGCGATGAACGCGCAGACGCTGGCCGCCGCCGCCCGCTACGACACCGTGGTGCGCGTCGCCACCTCGCACCTGCGCGAAAGCCACTCCGCCTATCGCACCGCCCACGACGTGGCGCGGCACTACCGCGACGAGATCGTCCCGCTGCGCAAGACCATGGCGCAGGAGAACGTGCTTCGCTACAACGGGATGCTGATCGGTGTGTTCGAGCTGCTGGCCGACGCGCGCGAACAGATCGCCAGCGTGATCGCCGCCATCGACGCGCAGCAGCAGTTCTGGCTGGCGGATGCGGCGCTCTCCGCAGCCCTGATCGGCCAGCCGATGGCGGCGTCGATTGCGCCTGCGGCCGCAGGCAAGCGCGCAGGCAGCGACGAGCGGCACTGAGGACGTCCCCATGAACAACAACCGACGAAACTTCCTGACCGGCGCCGGCGCGATCACCGGCGCCGTCGCGGCGGCTGCCGTGAGCAAGGTGGCGATGGCCGCCCTGCCCGAACCCATGATGCAGGCCAAGCCCGACACGATGCCACCGCTGGTGCCGGTCAGCGGCCGGCCGTACAACCCCGTCGTGACGCTCAACGGCTGGACGCTGCCCTGGCGCATGAACGACGGCGTCAAGGAATTCCACCTGGTCGCCGAACCTGTGGTGCGCGAGATGGCGCCCGGGTTCAAGGCCCATCTGTGGGGCTACAACGGCCAGTCGCCCGGCCCCACGATCGAGGTGGTCGAAGGCGACCGCGTGCGCATCTTCGTGACCAACAAGCTGCCCGAGCACACCAGTGTCCACTGGCACGGGCAGCGCCTACCCAACGGGATGGACGGCGTGAACGGCCTGACGCAAAAGGCGATCGACCCGGGCAAGACCTTCGTGTACGAATTCGTGGCGCGGCGCCCCGGCACTTTCATGTACCACCCGCACGCGGACGAGATGACGCAGATGGCGATGGGCATGATGGGCTTCTGGGTCACGCATCCCAAGGGGCGCCATCCGCTGATCGACGACGTGGACCGCGACTTCGTGTTCCTGCTGAACGCGTACGACATCGAGCCGGGCTCGTACACGCCGAAGATCATGACCATGCTGGACTTCAACCTCTGGTCGTGGAACAGCCGGATCTTCCCGGGCATCGACTCGCTCAACGTGCGCCTGGGCGACAAGGTGCGCATCCGCATGGGCAACCTGACCATGACCAACCATCCCATGCACCTGCACGGCCACGAATTCGTGGTGACGGGCACGGACGGCGGGCCGACACCCAGGGGCACGCGCTGGCGCGAGGTGACGACCGACATCGCCGTGGGCCAGATGCGCCAGGTGGAGTTCATCGCCAATGAGGAAGGCGACTGGGCCTTCCACTGCCACAAGAGCCACCACACGATGAACGCGATGGGCCACGACGTGCCCACGATGATCGGCGTGGACCATCGCAAGGTGGTGCGCCAGATCACCCACCTCGTGCCCGACTACATGGTGATGGGCGAGCGCGGCATGGCCGACATGGCGGAAATGGAAATGCCGCTGCCGGACAACACCATCCCGATGATGACGGGCGACGGCCCGTTCGGCTCGGTGGAAATGGGCGGCATGTTCTCGGTGGTGAAGGTGCGCCGCGGCCAGCAGCGCGGCGACTACCGCGACCCCGGCTGGTTCAAGCACCCGGCAGGCACGGTGGCCTACGAGTTCACCGGCAGCCTGCCACCACCCGACAGGACAGGCCGGGCCGGCGCGGGCGCCATGCCGGCGACGAGGGTCTCGAAGAAGGATGTGGAAGTGCGCATCCGCAAACCCAACGGTCATTCGAGCCACTGACGAACCGCACAGGCACCACTGAAAGGACATACCCCATGAAGTTGACGATGATGATCGCGGCCGCCCTGCTCGCCTTCACACTTCCGGCCACGCCGCACGAGGGAGCGAAGCATCGGCGCAAGGCCCTTGCCGGCGAGCAGAAGGACTGGGGCATCGCGGGCGACACCGGCGCCGCCACCCGCACCATCGAAATCCGGATGACGGACAACATGCGCTTCACGCCGGAGCGCGTCGAAGTGCGGCAGGGCGAAACCGTGAGGCTGGTTGTGAAGAACGGCGGCCGGATGCTGCACGAACTCGTGCTGGGCACGAAGCACGAACTCGACGCTCATGCGGCCGTCATGGCGAAGTTCCCCGGCATGGAGCACGACGAGGCCCACATGGTCCACGTCAAGCCGGCGAAGGCCGAACCCCTGGTCTGGAACTTCAACCGCCCAGGCGTATTCCAATTCGCCTGCCTCCTCCCCGGCCACTACGAGGCCGGCATGGTCGGGACCATCGTCGTCCTGCCCGCCAGCAAGCAAGGAAACACATCATGAAGACACTCACGAAACTCATCTCCGCCGCCATCCTCGCCGCCGGAGCCGCCACCTCCCTGGGAGCCCTCGCCCAGGCCATGGCCGATGGCGAAGTGCGCAAGGTGGACAAGGACAACAGGAAGATCACGCTCAAGCACGGCGAGATCAAGTCGCTCGACATGCCGCCGATGACCATGGTGTTCCAGGTGAGCGATCCTGCGCTGCTGGACAAGGTCAAGGCCGGCGACAAGGTCCGGTTCAACGTCGTCAGGGACGGCGCGAGGTTCACGGTGACGCAGATCATGCCCGCGAAGTGATCCACGTCAATTCAGGCGCACCTGCCCGCCCGGAAAATTTGCCATTCCCCCACATACAAGGGCTTCGAATCATGAACAAGCATCTCTTCCTGCTGCCCATGCTGGCCGCATTGGCCGCGTCCTCCGCCTGGAGCCAATCGGCCCCGGCCCACGATCACGGACACGGCCAGATCAAGGTCGCCCAGGCGCCCGGGTCCGTGGCCGACGGCGAAGTGCGCAAGGTCGACAAGGCCAATGGCAAGGTGACCATCAAGCACGGCGAAATCAAGGCGCTGAACATGCCGCCGATGACGATGGTGTATCCCGTCACCGACGCCGCCATGCTGGACAAGGTCAAGGCCGGCGACAAGGTGAGGTTCACCGCGACCAGCGAAGGCGGGAAACTGACTGTCACCGGGATCCAGCCCGCCAACTAGGGAAATGCAATCGCCCGAGCACGGCGCCAAGCGATGATGACAAGTCCAAGCCCCGCCCTTGGCTCCCGGAACCCGGACGGCGCCTCCCTCCACGAGGCGAACGCTTGCTGGGCGCTTCTGTTCGCGGCATGGCTGGTCGCGACCACCGCCACATTGGGCGCCCTGTTCCTCAGTGAAGTCATGGGGGTGGCACCCTGCGTCCTGTGCTGGTACCAGCGGGTGTTCATGTTCCCGCTGGTGTTCGTGCTGGCCTGCGGTCTGTTCCCCCTGGACCGGCGGGTGCTGCGCTACGCCACCCCGCTGGTTGCCGCCGGTTGGCTCGTGGCCCTGTTCCATCTGCTGCTGACCCTGGGCTACATCCCCGAGAGGATGACCCCGTGCACACAGGGCATCCCCTGCTCGAGGATCGATGTGGAGTGGTTCGGCTTTCTCACCCTCCCGATGCTCTCGCTGCTGTCCTTTTCCGCCATCGGCCTCGCCCTGGGGGCCTTCCACCGCAAAGCTCCTCCATGAAAAAAAACACGGTCTTCATCGTCGCGTTGGTCCTGATTGCCATCCTGTTCGCCGGGGGCGCGCAGCTCTATCGAAGCCAGCAAGCCCAGGAAGCGGTGGCTGCCGCCGCCAGGAACAAGGAGTCGCTCGTTCGCTTCCACTCCCCCTCTTTGGGGCGGGCGGAGGCGCGGGTTCACATCGTCGAGTTCCTCGACCCGGCGTGTGAAACCTGCGCCGCGTTCTACCCGCTGGTCAAGCAGATGATGGCCGCCCACCGGGAGGACATCCGGCTGACGGTTCGCTACGCGCCCTTTCACCAGGGTTCCGACGAGGTGGTGAAGGCGCTGGAGGCCAGCCGCAAGCAGGGCCGGTACTGGCAGGCGCTCGAGGCCCTGTTGTCATCGCAGGCCGACTGGGTGCAGCACCATCAGGCAAAGGCCGGGCTCGCCTGGCCACAGCTTGCGAGGGCCGGCCTGGACATCGAACGGTTGAAGATCGACATGCAATCGCCCGACATTGCGCGCGCCATTGCCCAGGACGTCGCCGACGCCCGCACGCTCAACGTGACGAAAACACCGGAGTACTTCGTCAACGGCCGCCCGCTGCCTTCTTTCGGGTTCGAGCAGCTGCGCACCCTGGTGGACGAGGAACTCGCCACGACGAGCCGCGCGAAGGCGGGATAGTCAACCGCACGGGTCCAGGTGGCTTCCCGGCCGGCTTGACGAACATCAATCCCATGGTCGCGGAAGTCGTTTTCAATAAGCCAACGTGTCACCGAGCTCATCATGAAAAGCAATTCCTCCGTCTCCCGCCGCGAACTGCTGCTGGCGCTGTCGCTGCTGCCAGTCGCCGGCGTGGCTCGCGCCGCCGCCCCCATGGAAGTCCAGGTCTGGAAGGAGCCGACCTGCGGCTGCTGCGGCGACTGGATCAAGCACATGCAAGCCAACGGGTTCAAGGTGTTCGTGAACGTCGGCGGAACCAACGCCACACGCGCGCGCCTGGGCATACCCCAGAACATGGCTTCGTGCCACACGGCGGTGGTCGGCGGCTACGCCATCGAGGGCCATGTCCCCGCGCGCGAAGTCAAGCGCCTGTTGCGCGAGAAGCCAATTGCCGTCGGCCTGTCGGCTCCCGGCATGCCGATCGGCTCGCCCGGGATGGATACGCCGGCCTACAACGGCAAGAAGAACCCGTACAACGTGATGCTGGTTGCCAAGGACGGCAGCGCAACCGTGTACCAGAAGTACGAAGGCAACAAGCTTTGATCCTGGACGAAGCGGGCGTCTTCCATGCCTTGCGCCTGCGCAGCGGCCGCTGAGCCCCGGCCGCGGGGGTAACGACGCGCTTCAAACGTAATTCAATCCACGGGGGGCCGCGCGGCGCCGGCATCGGCCTAGACTGGACCGAAAGCGCTCAACGCGGCTCAACGGGAGAACGTTCCATGTCGCACGAAAAATACGAGGAATACCAGGACTGCATCGCCGCCTGCCATGCCTGCGCCGTCGCCTGCAACCACTGCGCGGCGGCATGCCTGCAGGAGCCCGACGTCAAGGCCATGGTGCGCTGCATCGGGCTGGACACGGATTGCGCGCAGGCCTGCCATCTCGCCATCGCCTTCATGTCGGGCGGCAGCGACTATTCCGCCTCGGCCTGCCGCCTGTGCGCGGAGGTTTGCGAAGCCTGCGGCCGGGAATGCGCCCGGCACGACATGGACCATTGCCAGCAGTGCGCCGAAGCCTGCCGCCGCTGCGCGCAGGCGTGCCGCGAGATGGCGGCCCAGTCGGCCATCGCGATCGCGGACTGAACCTGCGCGTTCAGCGCAGGTTGCCCGTGTGCCCCAGTGAATAGCGGCCGGGTTGCGGCCACACCGTGAGGCCGTGCGGCTCCTGGCCGACCTTGACGCTCACGACGCTGCCGTCGGTGGTGTCGATGCGGTAGACGACGTTGTCGTAGCGGCCGGACAGCCACAGGTGCTTGCCGTCGGCCGTGACGTTGCCCATGTCGGGGCTGCCGCCACCGGGAATCGGCCAGGTGGCGACGATCTTCTCCGTCGCGAAGTCGATCACCGACACGCTGCCGCTGCCGCGCGGCTGGCCGCTGATGCGGTTGCTGCCGCGGTTGGCGACGTACAGGCTCTTGCCGTCCCGGCTGGGGTACAGGCCGTGGGCGCCCACGCCGGTGGGTATGAAGGCGACTTGGCGGAACGATTCGAGGTCCACCACATGCACGCCGTCGGACATCATGTCGGCCACGTAGAAGCGCTTGCCGTTCGGCGACACGCGCACGTCCTGGGGCATCGCCGGCCGGGCGATGATGGTGGAGCGGGGCTTGACCGGGTCCAGCAGGCGCCGGGGCTTCCAGCCGGGCTTGGACAGGAGCGCCAGCACCTCGGGGCGGTCGAAGTAGGCGGAGAGCTTGATCGTGCCCGCCACCTTGCGGTTCACGAGGTCGATCTTCGCGAGGCCGGCGCCGAACTCGCAGGTAAACAGCGCGTAGCGCCCGTCGATGGAGAAATCGGTGTGGTTGATGCCGTCGCAATCCGGCGTGGGGATCGAGAAGTCCAGCTTCAGGGTCTTCGCGTCGCGGAAGTCCAGGCGCTTGTACGCCTCGGCGACGACGATGGCATGGCGGCCGTCCGGCGACCAGTACAGGTTGTACGGGTCGTCGATGGGAATCGACTCACCTGGTTTGCCCGTCTTCGGGTCGATCGGCGTCATGCTGCCGTCGGTGCGGCCTTCGGCATTGTTGGAGACCCACAGCATCTTCAGGTCCCAGGACGGCGTGATGTGCTGCGGGTGGACGCCGACCTTGAACGTGTCCACGACCTTGAGCGTGGCCGGGTCGATGACCGACACGCTGTTGGCGGCGCGATTGGGGACGTACACGCGCTCCAGCGCGCCCGCTGCCGCAGGCGAAAGCTTGCCCGCCACCGTTTCGCTGTACAGGTTGTCGGGATCGGGCACGCCGGGCATGCCCGGCACGGTGGCGACGGCCGGGCGCACGGCGGCGGGCTGCGCGCCGGCCGGGTTCGCGAGCAGCGCCGTGGCCGCCAGCGCGGCTGCAATCTTGAGATGCCCCTTCAACCTCATTCATTACTCCCTGGAAGCCGCCGGCTTGCGGCCGGCGATCGCGAGCCGGATCGCGGCCGCGGTTCTGTCGATGATCATGTCCACGCCGATTCGCCCGAGCGCCGCACTGGATTGCGAAGGTTCGCCCGTCACGCCCGAGGCCGGGTTTGCGGCGCCGGGGGCCGCGAGGCGGTCGGCGCGCACGCGCGATTCGTCGATCGCCATCAGCAGCGACGTGTCGGCGAGGCCGGCGTGCGTGCCGATCTGCGTTTCAGTGATGCCACGCGCGCGCAGCGCCTGCGCAAAACCGGCCGTGCCGGCTTCGTAGTAGGCCGCCACGTAATGCGCCCTCGCACCGGTACCCGCCCACTCGCGGTTCAGGCGTGCGGCGATATCTTTCAGCTGTTCCTGGTAGTTGCCCGAGTCGCCGACCAGCACGATGTCCAGGAACCCGTGCTGCTTCAGGCTTCGGGCCGCCCCGGCGAGCACCGAGGCAAAGGCGGCCTCCGGCACCGAAATCGTGCCGGGAAAGCGCATGTGCCCCGCCGGCGGCGAGATTCGGCCTTCGGGCACGTAGGGCATCACGGGCGCCACCAGCGTATGGCCGAGCTTCGCGGCGATGCGCGCCGAAAGCGCAGCCGCGCGCACATTGTGCTTGCCCAGGGCCATGTGGGGGCCGTTCTGCTCGGTGCCGCCCACGGGGATGATGACCGTCGTCGTGCCGGCTCGAAGGCCGTCGCGCACTTCGGTCCAGGTCAGGTCGTCCAGCTGCACGTTCGCGGCGCGCGCGGGAGCGCCGGCCAGGCTCACGAGGCCGGCCAGAAGCAATCCGGCACAAGCGGCGCGTTTCGTCATGGTGCGGCGGATTATTCCAGAAGGCGCGCCGCGCGAGGCGCCTCAATGCATCACGCAGACGCAATAGACGAAATGTTGGACGGCACCCCCGGGCGTCCGGTGGTCCTCGCTCTGGTGCTCCACCAGTTCGAACGCGTCGCCGAACTGGGCATGGAGCTCGCCCGGCGCGTACCTCACGACCGGCAGGCCGCTGCACTGGAGCGGCCCGTCCGGGCCAAACGCGGCGACGATCACGTGCCCGCCCGGCCGGACGGCGCGCCGCACCTGTTCCACATAAGCCGCCCGCTCGGCCGGCTCGGTGAGGAAGTGGAATACCGCACGGTCGTGCCAGACGTCGACGCTGCCCGGCTCCAGCGGCACGGTCGTGATGTCCCCTTCGATCCAGCGCACCGCCTGGGCGCGCGCGCCCAGCCGCTCGCGCGCCACCCGCAGGGCGGAGACGGAGATATCGAGCACCGAAAGCTGCGTCATGCCCGCACCGAGCAGGTCGTCCACCAGCGTGGACGCCCCGGCGCCGACATCGAGGACGTGCGCGTCCGGGCCCGGCGCGACCCGGCGTATCAAGTCCAGCGATCGCAAAGCGTGCGGCTGGTACCAGCTGACAGTGTCGCTCGGCCTGGATTCGTAAACATGCTCCCAGTGCTTCCTGGCTTCCACTTTCACCTCCACGGGCAACGATCCCATCATCGTATGGCGTTCGCGCGATCTTGTCCCGGATGGATAATCCCCGCCATGACCAGCACACCGAAGGCCCGGCGTCCGAAGGGCGGCTCCATCACCGACGTCGCGGGCATCGAGGTCGGGCATTTCACCGATACCCGGCGGCCCACGGGGTGCACCGTCGTCATTGCGCGCGAAGGTGCCGTGGGCGGCGTGGACGTGCGGGGCGCCGCGCCCGGAACGCGCGAGACGGACCTGCTGGCACCCACCAACCTCGTGGACCGCGTGCACGGCATCCTGCTGGCCGGCGGCAGCGCCTGGGGCCTGGACGCCGCAACCGGCGTCGTGCAATGGCTCGAAGAGCAAGGCGTGGGCTTCCCGGTCGGGCCGGCGCGGCTGCCCCTGGTGCCGGGCGCCGTGCTGTTCGACCTGCTGGTGGGCGACGCGTCGATCCGGCCGGACGCGGCGGCCGGCTACCGCGCCTGTGAGCTCGCGTCCACCAGGGCGCCCGCCGAAGGCAACGTGGGCGCGGGCGCCGGCGCCGTGGTCGGCAAGATCTTCGGCATCGAGCGCGCGATGAAGGGCGGCATCGGCACGGCGTCCGTCACCGTCGAGGGCATCACGGTGGGCGCGCTCGTCGCCTGCAACGCGCTGGGCGACGTGATCGACCCCGACACCGCGCGGCCCATCGCGGGCGCGCGCACGCGCAACGGCAAGTCCCTGCTCGACAGCCGCCGCGCCCTGCTGCGCGGCGAGGCGCCCAAGCCCATCCTCGCGGGCACCAACACCACCATCGGCGTCATCGCCACCGATGCGGACATCACCAAGGCGCAGGCCTCGCGGCTTGCCACCCTGGGCCACGACGGCCTGGCGCGCAGCATCAACCCCGTGCACACGATGTCCGACGGCGACACGATCTTCACGCTGGGCACCGGCCGCGCCGGCAAGTCGCTCGGCATGATGGTGCTGGGCACCATGGCCGCGGAAGCGGTGGCGCTGGCGGTTGTGCGGGCCATTCGCGCCGCGCAGGGGATCACGGTCGGCAAGCAGCGCTTCCCCGCCGCCGGCGACCTCGCATGAAGCCGCACATTCCCCGGGCGCTGCGCTACACGCTGGTGTCGATCCAGGAGTTGCTGATTTCCGCCGGCCCGGTCGCGTTGCTGGCCGGGGGCCTGCTGGTGCTGGCCTACCTGTGGCTGGACCCGACACCGCCCAAACGCGTGACGCTGGCGACCGGCCCGGCGCAGAGCGCCTACGAGGAATTCGGCAAGCGCTACCAGAAGGCGCTGGCGGCCAACGGCATCGAAGTGACCCTGCTGCCCAGCCAGGGCTCGTCCGACAACCTGCGGCTGCTGCGCGAGGGCAAGGCCGACCTTGGCTTCGTGCAGGGCGGCAGCAACGAACGCGCGACCACCGAGGAAAGCGGCCTCGAATCCCTGGGCAGCCTCTTCGTCGAGCCGGTGTGGCTGTTCTACCGAGCCGACTCCGCGCGCAAGGTGACGGCCACCGCCACGCTGACGGCGCTGACGCAACTGCAGGGACTGCGCCTGAACGTCGGAACGGCCGGCAGCGGCGTGCCGAGCCTGATGGACAAGCTGTTCGACGCGAACAATATCGACAAGGGCCGCATCGCCATCTCGCAGCTGGAGCAGACGCCCGCCACCGTCGCCTTCCTGGGCAAGGAGCTCGACGCGATCGTCTTCGCGTCCGCGCCGGAATCGCTGATGGTGCAGATGCTGCTGCAGACGCCGGGCGTGAAGCTGATGGATTTCGCGCAGAGCGAGGCCTACTCGCGCCGCTTCCCCTTCCTGACCCCGGTGGTGCTGCCGCGCGGCGTGGTTCATCTCGCACGCGATTTGCCGCCGGCCGACCTGCGGCTGGTCGCGACGACAACGGCGTTGCTCACGCGGGAGCAGACGCATCCCGCGCTGCTGCAGCTGTTCGCGCAGGCCGCGCGGGAACTGCACAGCCCGGCGGGCTGGTTCAACCGCGCCGGCGCCTTCCCGAACCTGGAGCACAGCGAATACCCCATCTCGCGCGAGGCCGAGCGCGCCATCCAGGGCGGCCAGCCCTACCTGCAGCGCTACCTGTCGTTCTGGGTGGCAAACCTGGTGGAACGGATGTGGCTGGCGCTGGGCATCATCATCGCGATTTTGTTGCCGCTGTCGCGCATCGTGCCGCCGCTGTACCAGTTCCGCATCCGCTCGCGGGTGTTCCGCTGGTACGGGCAATTGCGGGAGATCGAGCACCAGATGCAGCTGGCCGGCGCCAACACGGCACAGCTCTCGGGCCAACTCGACGACCTCGAGCAGAAGGTCGCACGCATCACCGTGCCGCTGTCGTACGCGGACGAACTCTACGCGCTGCGCAGCAACATCAACCTGGTGCGGCGCAAGCTCGAGGGTTAGGCCACTGCCTCCGCCCGCTTGAGCAACTCTTCCAGCCCCGGTTCATTGGGGTTGCGCGGCTTGCCCGGATGGATCACGGCCACCTGGCAACTCTCGGCGGCTTCCACCAGCTGCGCATAGGTGCCGGCGTTGATGTCGGCGATGTAGGCCTGCTGGTTGGCGTTGTAGGCGAACATCTTGTTGTTGATCTGCGTGCACTCGTTGCACGTCGAACAGCGCTCGGTCTCGATGTACGCCTCGTCGGGATTGCGCTCGGGTTCCACCACCACTTCGGCGGCCACCGGAGCGGCCGCGGTCGACGGCGCGGCGGCGGCTGCCACCGGCTGCGCCGCGGCGGGCGCGCTCACCGGCGTGGCGGCTTCCGCCTCCTTGCGCATGCGTTCTTCCCAGGCCTTCTGCTCGCGTGCCAGCAGCTGCTCTGCATGCGAGTTATGGATGCCGCCGAGCTCCTGCAGGCTGTGCCACATCTCGCGGCAGCGGCTGGCCTGGCGGATCAGGCTCTGGGTCACCAGCACCTTCTGCAGCCGGTTCCGGCCATCGACCATCAGCAGGCTGGGCACCTTGTCGGGCAGGCCCTTGCGCTCCTTGGCCAGCGTCTCGTCGACGGCGATCATGCTGCCGTTCCACTTCTCGCGCGGAACCCGCGCGAGCTGACTGGCGTAGCGGCTGTCCGCGGCGAGGAAATCAACCACGGTGAAAGCCAGATCCTGCGTCACGCCCTGGTGCTGCTCGTCCTCGTAGGCGAAGCCCTTGACCGGCCAGTCCAGGTCCACCTGCGAGTTGGCCTGCAGGCAGAAGCGCGCGGCCCAGTTGGCGCCGGCGGACGGGTCATAGGTGAATGCCGGGAACGCCCGCGACTCCATCGCGGCGGCGGCCATCAGGTAAGGCGGCAAACCGGCGGCCTTGGCGTTCGCGCCGGAGTACACGCTGAACAACGCGGGCCCGCGATAAGTCACGCCCTGCTGCAGGCGATCGCGGAACTGGAACAGGTTCGACGCGCTCGATTGCAGCACGTACACCTCGTTCAGGCCCATGGCGAGGCTGGCGAGCTGCCGGCTGCGCATGCCCGGGGCCTGCATGCCCGGCTCGGACGTCGAGTCGGTGAGGTCGTCCACCTGCAGCAGCACCTTGATCGGCAGGCCCGACGAGAGGATTTCCATCAGGCGGGTGTTCTCCTGCGCGTCCAGTTGGCCGTCTGCGATGCAGACCAGGTAGTCCGGGAAGACGGCGAGCTCGGCGGCGTCGAGCCCGGCGGCGCCGTAGGCTTCGAACACGGCATCATGCCGCTCGGGGCTGTACTGGCCGTCGATCTCCAGCTCGGCGATCACCAGCGCACGCGCCAGTTCCACCAGCCGGGGCAGGCGTTCGCGGTAGGCCTTCAGGGCGCTGCCGCAGCCGTCGAACACGAAGCCGTAGCCCTGCACGGCCGCATCGGCCGCGCCATCGGTGTAGAAGCGCTGCGCCTTGAGCACGCGCAGCAGGTCGGTGATGCGGCGCTTGCGGCTCGCGGGCATGGTGTCCCGGGGCTGGGACTTGGTCAGCATCCGGGACATCGCCTCGAAGTCCATGGCGCCCGCGAAACCCGGGCCCATGGTGGCTTGCAGGCGGTCCGCCGCCACGCCGCGCGCGGATTTCTCGACATCGGCCTGCAGGATCCCGGACAGCTTCAGGACAAGGCGCTGCAGGCGCTGGCGGAACTGCGCCGACTTCGCTGCCTGCGCGGCCTCCCAGACATGGCGCAGCAGCCGCGGCGGCAGCGCCGCGTCGCAGTCGGCCAGCTCGCCGTCGACCTTCACGGCTGCGCGCAGCCGCCGCTGGCTTTCGTCGAACGTGGCATCGCCCTGCGCCGAGACGCGGGCTGCCGCGCTGTCCCACAGCGCCGCCAAAGTGCCGGACGTCCCCGCGGCGACGAGCGTCCGGATCTCCTGCTCCAGCCGCAGGCCGTGCTTGCGGATGCGCTCGGCATCGGCGCCCTGCGCCGCCTTCTCGATCGCCTTGTCGAACAGGCCGGAGAGGGACTCGACATTCGCCCCCGCGGCGGCCTTGCCCACCAGCACGAGCGGGAAGTCGTAGCGCAGCGGCGTGAGGTCCTCGTAGCCGGCGAAAAGCGCCGGGCGCAAGTCCAGCCCGTCCACGGCGTCCAGGTACTCCGCCGGCCGCCGGCCGGTCAGGAAAAATGCAACATGTGCTTGTGTGTCGGCTTCCATCGTTCAACCTGTGTTGTGTTGGCTGGGCATGGGCGTTCAGGCCGCCTGCCGGCTCTCGCCCTGGGGCCAGACCGTGTACTTGTCCAGTTCGGCGTTGAGGCCGCTGCGGGTCCACTCCGGCGTCACGATCCGGTCGACGCCCCGCGTCTCCTCGTAGCAGGGCACGGAGGGGTTGCGGTAGAGGATGCCGACGGGGATGTCGCCCTGCGTGCTCGCGATCTCGCGCGCGCGGTTGAGGTTCATCGGGTCGTGCTCCACCTGGTTCTTGTAGATCTTCGCGATGCCGGGGCTGGGCTGCAGGCCGTCGGCGTGGTGCAGCACCTGGATGCGGTTCGGGTCCTGCATCCACGGGTCGTACAGGTCGGGCAGCCATTCGGGGCAGCGCTGCACGATGCGCACGAACGACAGGCCCTTGTGGTGGTAGGCCGCCTTGACGATGTCGAACAGCAGCTCGGGGATCCAGTCCACCGCCTGCGCGACGAAGGACACGTTCTGCACGCCCAGCGTCACGGACAGCGGGTTCAGCGCCTCCAGGTAGCTGCCCTTGGGCGTGGTGTTGCTGCGCGTTCCCAGCGGGGACGTCGGCGAGGCCTGCTTCTTCGTCAACCCGTAGATCTGGTTGTCGTGCAGGAACACCGTGAGGTTCATGTTGTAGCGGATCGCGTGGATCCAGTGCGCGGCGCCGATCGAGCAGCAGTCGCCGTCGCCGGTGTTGACGAACACCGTGAGGTCGGGGCGCGACATCTTCACGCCCTCGGCCACCGGCAGCGCGCGGCCGTGGATGCCGTGGAAGCCGTAGGTCTTCATGTAGTGCGGGAAGCGGCTGGAGCAGCCGATGCCCGACACGAACACCGTCTTCTCGGGGCGCAGGGCCTCGTCGCGGCAGAGGCGCTGAACGGCGGCCAGGATCGCGTTGTCGCCGCAACCCGTGCACCAGCGCGGCACGCCGCTTTGATAATCCTCCAGCGAGAAGTGCTCATCGCACATCTGCAGCAGGCATTCCGTGGGCGACATCATGTCCATGGCTATGCCCCTTTTTCCAGTTTCTTCAGTTTGTCGGCCACCACCTTGCGGATGGTGGAAGGCTTGATCGGCTGGCCGGCGACTTCGCTGAAGCAGTCGATGTCGACAAGGTAGCGCGAGCGCAGCAGCGTGGCCAGCGCCGTGTAGCGGCGGTTGGTGTCGTCGATCAGCTTGTCCTCGGGCTTGTCGCTCCAGTTGCTTTCGATGCACAGCACCTGCCTGAAGCCCGCCATGGCTTCCTTGATGCCGGGCGCCATGGGCTGCAGGAACTGCAGGTGCAGCGACGAAACCTTGTGGCCCTGGTTGCGCAAGGCGATCACGGCTTCCTCGATCGCGCCCTTGGTGCTGCCCCAGCCGATGACCAGCAGGTCGCCTTCCGGGTCGCCGAAGATCGTCGGCGGCTTCAGGGTCTTCTGGAAGGCGGCGAGCTTCAGGCTGCGCGCGCGCAGCGCCTGCTCGTTGGTGAAGGCGTCGTAGGCCACGTGGCTGTCGCGGTCGTGCGCGAGGCCCGTCACCGTGTGCATGCCGCCGGGCTGGCCCGGCTTGAAGCGGCGCGACAGGCCGGTGGTCTCGTCCCAGTCGTAGGGCTTGGCACCCTCGGGCACCGGGCTCTGGTCCACCGGCGGCGCCATCCAGCTCTCGTCGAACTTCGGCCGCGGGAAGGGCTGCTGCGAGGTGGCGAGGCCGGCGTCCGTCAGGATGACGACGACCATGTTGAAGGTCTCGGCGATGCGGCGGGCCGTGATCACCGAGTAGAAGCATTCCTCGATGGTGCCCGGCGCCATCACGATCTTGGGCGCGTCACCGTGGCTGCCGAAGATGGCCGTCATCAGGTCGCCCTGCTCCATCTTGGTCGGCTGGCCGGTGCTGGGGCCGCCGCGCTGCACGTTGACGACGACCAGCGGGATCTCGGCCATGGCGGCGAGGCCGATCGCCTCCTGCTTGAGCGAGTAGCCCGGGCCGGAGGTGATGGTGATCGCGCACTTGCCGGCATACGAGGCGCCGATGGCGAAGGCGCAGGCCGCGATCTCGTCCTCGGCTTGGTGCACGATGCCGCCGACCTTCTCGAAGACATCGGCCAGGTAGTGCGAAGCGGAA
>Ga0255338_1001845_pt1 | contig 36195 bp, 36 predicted proteins | sample MeOH1_35cm_T4_19_FD_203715 | JGI IMG/M metagenome (GOLD analysis project Ga0255338, IMG submission 203715) | Sandy soil microbial communities from University of British Columbia, Vancouver, Canada - MeOH1_35cm_T4_195 | ecosystem: Engineered > Artificial ecosystem > Sand microcosm > Unclassified ...
ATGGTCTCGGCGTGATCGTGCCAGTGAAAAACAAAGCGGACGAAACGCGCTTGGTTCATCACGAGAGGAAAAATGGATTTCCGGATTTTACAATCCATGAGGTCGACTCCGCTCCCGAAGAAATGAAAGTGAAAGATTCACCGACAGAGATGGTCGTACAGTATATCGAGCCCATGAAAGCCAATAGTCAAGCAGTGGGGCTTTTGATTTCATCGGAGAAACATCGTTTGGAAGGTGCCATAAAGTCACGAGATTCAGGATTGCCGACCATCACAGATCAAATCATTCTCATGCAGGACTCAAAAGCACGGCCTAGCTTTGTACTTTACGCGCCTTTTTACAAGCATGGGATGCCCATTGATTCAGTCGAGCAGCGCCGCGAGGCCTTTCAAGGATTGGTTTTTTCCCCAGTCGTTGTTGAAAAGTTTGTGGAAACAGCTCTTCATGCCTATGGTAAAGAGCTCAATCTTAAAATATTTTTCGGAAACGATGTGAAACCCGAGCGCATGGTCTACTCCAGCCTCGGTTGGAAAGACGGCGAGAAGTACGAAAAAAAATCCATCACAAATCTTGCGGAGCTTCCCGTGACGATTCTTTGGAGGCAAGGCAAGTCTTTTAAGACTCAATCGAGCATTGTTGCTTCTTGGGCGGGGTTCTGCGGTTCTTTGATATCCATCTTTCTGGCGATTATACTTTCTAGCTTAGAGCAGGTGACCGAACGTGCACAAAAGATTGCTGCTGAAAGAACTCATGAACTTTTAGAGAGCGAAAAAGAGCTTCATGTCAGGCAAATGGCGCTGGTGGCCTCTTCGCGGATGTCGTCTCTGGGGCAAATGGCAAGTGGGATGGCTCACGAGATTAATAATCCGCTCGCTATTATTTCTGGTAAGGCTCAACATCTTGAATTCTTACTGAATCAGCGGCCACTCAATTATGCGAAAGCCCAATCCTACATTCAAAGTATTAACTCGAATGTTGAACGTATTGCTAAAATCATCCGAGGATTAAGATCTATTGCCAGAGATGTCCCTGATGATCCTTTCCGCGAAGTTCGCGCGAAGGACATCATGGAAGATACATTGGAGCTGTGCCGTTCGCGCTTTAAGCATCATGATGTCGTTTTGATGGTGCCTTCGGATGTCAGCGAAAATATCTTGTGTTTGGCCCGGCATGAGCAGATTGTACAGGTTCTATTGAATCTACTTAACAACGCTTTTGATGCTGTCGAAGATCTCGATGAAAAGTGGGTCCAAGTAGATATCGAAAAGACCGGAAGTAAAATCAAATTCTCAGTCGCGGATTCAGGAAAAGGGCTCAGTGCAGAATTGACGGATAGAATCTTTGATCCCTTCTTCACCACGAAAGAAGTTGGAAAGGGCACAGGTCTGGGACTCAGTATTTCCCGTGGTATTATTGAAAAACACAGTGGCCGCTTGTACGTCGATGAACACAGTTTAAACACCAAATTTGTAGTTGAGTTGGAATCCCGAGGAAGCCATGAAAAAGAAAATACTTATTGTTGATGATGAAGTGATGATCCGCGAGATTTTCCGAGAAGCTTTTGAAGCCATTGGATTTGTAGTGCACGAAGCTTCCAATGGAAAAAACGCATTCTCTAAGATTCAAGAAATCCCATTTGATTGCGTGCTATCCGATGTGCGTATGCCCGGTGGCGACGGAATCGAACTTGCGAGAAACATTCACTCTCTGTCTGGACCTAAGCCTAAGGTCTTCCTCGTGACAGGCTTTAGTGATCTCTCCACACAGAAGGCCACTGAGTGGGGTGTTATCAAAATTTTTGATAAGCCGTTTAACTTTAAAAGTATTCTTGATGAGATTGAAAACTCCGTGCGAACACCGCACGTCCATAGTCCGGGCTGATTTCAGATTCGGTACCAAATATGAAAACTGTGTTAGAATTATCTTAAGCACAATCGCGTGCTTAGGACTATGGAGGGTCTTTTGAAAAAGTTAGGAATGACTTTTTTCTTATTCGCCTTTTCGTTCGGTGTGGGCTACGGCATTATGCTGCACACATCGGCATGGGGACCCGTCACTCGTGATCCAGCAGCAATTCGTCAGGTCTACGATTTTTCTAACCTAAGCGGCTCGGATCTGACGGCGGCAATGAAGAAACGCCTGCTAGCAGGCTCCGCGATCATTCGCGAAAAACAAAGCCTTGGAGTTGAGCTCGGACATTTCGCGATGGCGAAAATTACTGGTGAAAAAACATTAGCCTGCCAAGAATTTAAAAAAGTTGTGCTTCGATTTGAGGCTGAAGGAATCGCTACGGGAGGCGAGCGTCCCGTGATGGAAGTCGAAGGAGCTTGTGAGTTTTCTCCGGACATGACAAAAATTAATCCGATTCTGATTCCTGTTGATAAAATCATGGCCGAAAAACCGTCTGACGGCGAAATTCAATACCGTGAAGGCCATGCAGTGACTTTGCGCTTCCGCGGATTGACAGAAGAATGGCCAACGCGCTGGCTGTTAACGTCTATCCGTCTTTCAAATCCGGGAGAGCAGAAAGAGCTCCTCATTGATTCTGAGGAAGTAAGTCAGATTTTAGGCCGTCCTATGATGGTGAATTTCAAGTAAGACAATGAAAACCACTGAGGTAAAACCTATGACAAAAAAGCATTACCTGGTAATGCTTTTTCTTTTTGTCTTAAGCCTTATTATTTACGGTGAAACTTTCACGCATAAATTCATTAATTTCGATGATCCAGCGTTAGCTTACGAAAACCCACAGGTTCGTAATTTCAATCTAAAGCAAATTTTTACCAGCACGGTGGCTGAGGATTACATTCCACTCACAGTGACGAGCTACGCGGTCGATCATGCACTTTTTGGAATGGATCCAGCATTTTTTCATCTCCATAACGTTCTCTTGAACGCATTCAACGTACTTCTCGTATTTCTTTTCATCTACTTTCTCTCTTTAGGAAGTTTTCCGGCGGCAACAATCACGGCACTGCTCTTCGCCGTTCATCCGCTGCATGTCGAATCCGTAGCCTGGGTTGCAGAACGTAAAGATGTCCTTTCCGGATTTTTCTCGTTAGCAGCGCTGATTTTTTATGAAAGGTATCTGAGCCGACGGCGAATAAAATTATATATTTTTAGTTTTATTTGTCTCTCCCTCGCTTTGTTTGCAAAGTTTATGGCAGTTTCTATTCCTGGTATTCTCATCTTGCTGGAGCTCCAAAAGAGACAGCCGCTCAAAAAAATCCTCATCAGAATGATTCCGTTTGCGGTTTTATCAGGAATTTTTACCTACATTCACATGGCGCTTCACAATAGCACGAGCGGTTCGGCGCCACTCAGTCTGATGAGGGGCATAGACTCCTTAGCCTTTTATTTGACGAAGACTTTTTATCCTGTCGGTCTGAGTGTTTTCTACGAACAGACCGTCGTGCGGGTGGCCTGGTGGGAATATTTGATTGCAGCGATTGTGATCGGAACTTTCATAGCATCCATTATCCGCGCAAAAAACTCCAGAGAAGCCCTTGTCTTCGGCGGCTTATTTTTCCTAGCGACGATCCTCCCGGTATTGCAAATAGTTCCTTTCGGTAATCTCTTTGCCTTTGGCGATAGGTTTATGTATTTGCCGAGCATCGGAATTTTTTATGTGCTAGGAATTTTGGTCGCAAACCTGATGGAGAAAAAGTCACTCCTATCACAAAAAGCCCTGCCAGCTTTGTGGGTTGTGATTATTGTACTTCTCGCGTGGCAATCGAATCAGCGCTCCAGTGTGTGGCAAGATTCAAAAACACTTTGGGCAGATGCCGCTCAAACTTACCCGCAGAGTTCAGTGGCTCGCAACAACTTGGGCTTAGTGTTTCTCAACGAAGCCAATCGCCCCAGAGCCATTCAAGAATTTATTCTAGCAGCCCAACTACGAAGTGACTACGCCGACCCCTACGTGAACCTAGGCTTGGCCTATTTAGATCTCAAACAGATCAACGAAGCAGCAGCAGCTCTAAATGAAGCGCTCAGAATAAATCCGAAGCTACCAAACGCCCACGTAAACGCAGCCTTGGTCCTCGAAGCACAAAACAAACTCGATCAAGCGGGCGAACACTACCTCAGAGCCCTCGAACTCGATCCAGATCTCTCAGCAGCCAGATACAATCTAGGAGTCATCTATTACAAACTCAAACAACAAGACAAAGCCTTGGCGATCCTGCAAGAAACCGCAAACAGAGATCCTTACTTAGCGGAAGCCCATCACGGCATCGGCGTGATCCTCGTCGAGAAAGGCCAAATGGAAGCCGCAGTCCCATACTTCGAAAAAGCAGCAACCTTGGACCGCCTCTACGAAGCCCCAAGAATCCAACTCATAAACATTTACAATCGCCAGGGAAAAACAGACTTAGTGGCTCAAGAAGTACAGGAGCTACAACAAGTGCAAAAAGAATTGCAATCGCAGCCCCCGAGCCGTCCGCGCAGATAGATTACTACTTAGTACATTTTAAAAGTCTTAGACCAACACGCTCTTTAGCTACAGAAAGGCGAATCGCCTGATGTGCATTCATATTCATGATGCGCTTTTGAGTATCGAGTACATTCACTAAATCGTAGTATTGGCCGTTGTTAGATGTGCGGGATTGAGTGACAGCCCAAATGGATCCACCGGGAATACAATTGTCGATAGGGTTGATGCTAAACCAAACTTGCACGCCAAATTCATTGGTCCAAGATTTACTCCATTGACCATCCGGAGAATTATTTTTGAGGCAGCCATTATCATCTGTTTCACCAGTGAAGGCAAAGAGGGGAGCTTTCTCATAGAACTCAGCAAAAAGTGGATCCCCAATATTGGAAGGCTCATCAAGAGTCTCGCCGTTAGCAGAATTGCAATAGATACCAGCAGCCTTCTCAACAGCATTAGTATTCAAGCCCTCTTTACCACCACCGCCACCCATGCCAACAGTAACCTTAGCGCAAGCAGCAGTAAAAAGAACAAACCCCAAAACAATAGATAATTTTAAATATGTCATGACCAAAGGCTAAAGTGCGGCCAAAAATCAATCAAGACGAACCAAAAAAGACTAGCCCAAAGCCAAGCAAAAAAACGAAGACAAGAGAAGCATCGAACTGACGGGCACGATGCCCGTCAGTAGCGGGGTTCGGGGCGGTATAGCCCCGATTCACATGGACGGACAAGCTCCGGCGGAGCCATCCCTAAACATAAGACCGAGCAATCTCGACAAAAGTCCGAATCATAACCCCACTAGCCCCCTTCTTAGGACAGTAATTCAACCGCCCACCAACAGCCCACCCAGTGCCAGCAATATCAAAGTGAGCCCAAGGAATCCCTTCCCCAACAAACTGCTCAAGGAACGCGGCCGCAGTCGCCGACCCAGCACCCTTCCCAGAAGACATGTTTGATAAGTCAGCGTAAGTCCCTTTCATATCCTTCACATGGAAATCCACAAGAGGCATGTTCCAAACCCACTCACCAGAAGCTTGAGCAGCTTTCTCAACCTTACCTTTCAAAGCAGAATTACGAGTAAAATACCCAGTGTGAGTATTGCCAAGAGCAACAACCATAGCCCCAGTCAAAGTAGCAGCATCGACAATCATCTGCGGTTCAAGTTCAGTCGCGTAGCTGAGAGCATCAGCCAAGATCAAGCGACCTTCAGCATCGGTATTATTCACTTCAAAAGTCTTCCCATTACGAGCGGTATGAACATCCCCAGGCTTCGTCGCTGAAGGACCCACAAGATTTTCAGTCGAAGCAACAAGCCCAACCGCATTCACTTTCAATTTCAACTTCGCAATCGCAAGCAAAGTGCCGATAACATTCGCGCCACCGCACATATCGTATTTCATTTCTTCCATACCGGCAGAAGGCTTAATGCTGATACCACCGCAGTCGAAAGTAAGACCCTTACCAACGAACACAACTGGCTTTTTAGTTTTCGCAGCACCATGGTATTCCATGATGATGAAGCGAGGCTCTTGATCAGAACCCATAGAAACGCCGAGCAATCCACCCATGCGTTCTTTTTTGATACGGGCTTTATCCCACACAGTGACTTTCAAACCAGTGCCTTTAGCGCCTTCAACCGCAGCATTCGCCAAATCCGTCGGAGTCATCAAGTTGCCTGGCAAATCGCCCAAGCGGCGAGAGAAGTTCACAGTCGAACCAAGGATCACGCCTTCAGCAAAAGCATTTTTGAAAGCTTTGTCTCCACCCTTAGCAACAACGTGCAAAGTAAGATCTTCTTCCTTCTTTTCTTTCTTCGCAGAAGTTTTTAATTCGTCGAAAACATAAGAAGCGAGACCCAAACCTTCAGCCAGTGCTTTTGCAAAAGGAGCCGCATCTTTCTTGTTAGACGACAAGCCTTCGAAGTGAAGCGCAGCTTCTTTAATGCCAGCACCCTTCAAAACCTCAACCGCTGCTGCGGCAGCCTGACGAACTGCTTCGTGATCCAAATCAGAATCTTTTCCCAGACCAACGACGAGAACGTGACGGAAATTTTTGTAGTTCATTTCGCGGTAAAGAACAGTCTCAAGGTGTTTACCTGTGATGGTCTTTTCTTCGATGGCATTCGCCAATTTTTTGTTAAGTTCAGTATGAGTCACTTTTGCAGGTTTATCTTTTTGAGATGCGGACTTTGAGAACACGACCAAGGCCGGGCAAGTCAGAGATTCGATGTCTTTACTAATGAGGTCGAAGACCATAAACTGTCCTTTCAATAACAACTTAATGTAACGCGTTAAGCGCCTAAAATCTGATCGGTAAATGACTAACATAATCGGAAAAACCGTCAAAGCCTTTTTAATAAAGTCCTGTATTATAATACCGATAGGTAAGAAGATGGAATTAACCACCAACAGGAGACCACTGTGGCACTCATACCTTACGTTGTAGAACAGACCTCTAAAGGCGAAAGAAGTTACGATATTTATTCTCGCCTCCTTAAAGACCGTATTATCATCCTGGGCACCCAGGTGACGGATGAGGTTGCCAACGCAATTATCGCGCAAATGTTGTTTCTTGAGGTAGACAACCCTGAAAAGGATATCCATCTTTACATCAACTCACCAGGCGGAAGCGTTTCGGCGGGTTTGGCGATTTATGACTTCATGCAGTTTGTGAAGTGTGACGTAGCGACTTATTGTATGGGTATGGCGGCGAGCATGGGTTCCTTGCTCTTGACGGCCGGTACAGCAGGCAAGCGCTTCAGTCTTCCAAACACACGCATCATGATCCACCAGCCATTGTTGTCTGGAGGCGGATTGTCCGGTCAGGTTACTGACATTGAAATCCACGCCAAGGAATTGATTAGAACAAAAGAAAAGTTGACGAAAATTTACGAAGTTCACACCGGACAAAAATACGAGAAACTGGCAAATTTAATGGAGCGGGACTATTTCCTGGATCCTAGAGAGGCCAAAGAACTCGGCTTGGTAGACACGATCGTTGAATCTCGTAAGGCTTCTAAAAAAGGATAAGCGATGAGCACCAAAGATGCAGGCACATTAAGATGTAGTTTTTGCGGCAAAGGCCAAAAAGAAGTTAAAAAATTAATCGCAGGTCCCGGCGTTTACATTTGTGACGAGTGTATCGATCTCTGCAACGACATTATCGACGAGGAAAAGGATCGTGAGACGGCGGTAAAAGGCACGTTCAAGGTTCCTAAACCGCAAGATATCAAAACTTATTTGGATGACTACGTCATCGGTCAGCTGAAAGCAAAAAAGGCTTTGGCTGTTGCGGTTCACAATCACTACAAGCGTATCAATGCTATGAGCAATGGTAAAAAAGGTTCGGATGTGGAATTGCAAAAATCCAATATCCTCCTGATTGGTCCTACGGGTTCCGGTAAAACACTGTTGGCGCAAACAATTGCAAAGATCTTGAACGTTCCATTCGCGATGGCGGATGCGACGACTCTTACTGAAGCGGGTTACGTGGGTGAAGACGTTGAAAACGTCGTATTGAATCTCTTGCAAGCAGCAGATTACGACGTAGAAAAAGCGCAAAAAGGTGTTATCTATATCGATGAGATCGATAAAATCTCTCGTAAATCTGAGAATCCTTCCATCACGCGCGACGTGAGTGGTGAGGGTGTTCAGCAGGCATTGCTAAAAATCCTTGAGGGAACTGTTGCGAACTTGCCGCCAAAGGGTGGTCGTAAACATCCTCAACAAGAATTTATCCAAGTGGATACCTCAAATATTCTCTTTATCGTGGGTGGCGCTTTCGTCGGCCTCGATAAAGTGATCGAGAACCGTACGACAAACAAGGCCATGGGTATCGGCGCTGACATCCGTACAGCGGCTGAAAAAGACATTGCAGGCGAATACATTTTGCAAAAAGTAGAGCCAGATGATTTGTCGAAGTTCGGTTTGATTCCAGAGTTCATTGGCCGTTTGCCAGTGCTCGCGGTTTTGGATCCACTCGAAGAATCTGCTTTAATGGATATCTTGGTTCAGCCTAAAAACGCTGTTACCAAGCAATACCAAAAACTCTTTAGTTATGAAGGCGTTGAATTGAAGTTCACTGAGAAGGCCCTGAAGGCAATCGCTCAGATGGCTTTGAAACGTAAAACCGGAGCGCGTGGCTTAAGAGGCGTTATCGAGTCAGCGATGTTGGATATTATGTTTGATATCCCATCAAAGCCTAACGTGAAGGAATGTATCATTGATGAAAAAGTAATCAACGATGGTGCAGCTCCTAAACTGGTCTACAAGACCGAGGACGAGATGCGGGCTGAGGCCACCAAGTCTGACAGCGACCCTGCCGAAAGCGCTTAAAATACGAAAGTCAAATCGTGATCAAAAAAACCCGAGAGAAACACTCGGGTTTTTTCTTTGCCATAAGCAAAACTTATTTGAATTATGACGTAACTTTGTGCTTTGACTTGGTCTGGGTCTTAACTCTCTGCCTTAGAAAAAATGACACCGTACTAATTTACTTCCCTGAAACAAGACACATCTTTATACTGACTAAGAACTGGGGCGGTTGAACGGAATTAACCCCCCGAGGATCACCGGGGTTCTTAGTTTTAGGCAATAGGGACTCACGGGGATCGAAAAACCACACAGGGAGGGTCTTAAAATGAGTGAGAGCGCCAAAGGATCTGTTCAACAACTTCCACTTCTGCCTCTAAGAGATCTCATCATTTTTCCGCACATGATGATGCCATTGTTTGTCGGCCGCGATAAGAGTATCAATGCTCTTGAAGAGGCAATGAGTAAACAGACCGACATCGTTCTTGCTGCTCAAAAAGATGCGAAGACCAACAATCCGGAACCTAAGGATATTTATCAAGTCGGTACGATCGCCACGATTATTCAACTCTTGAGAATTCCAGACGGCACCGTCAAGGTTCTCGTAGAGGGCAAACGCCGCGTTCGTATTAAAAGCTTCGTTCCAAACGACAACTTCTTCCAGGTTCAATGCGAAGAGATCCCGGAAGAATCCGAAAGCCCGGTTGAAGCAGCAGCGTTGGTACGCTCTGTAAAAACCACTTTCGAAACTTACGTAAAACTCAACAAACGAATTCCGCCTGAAATTCTGATGAGAGTTTCTACAATTGAAAATCCAGGGGAGCTTGCCGACATCATCGTTGCGCAACTCAACCTGAAACTTGAAGACAAGCAAAAAGTTTTGGAGATCCACGATCCTTCAAAACGCTTGGAACACTTGCTGAACCTCATGACAGGTGAGATCGAAATTCTCGAAGTCGAGAAAAAGATCCGCACGCGCGTGAAGAAGCAAATGGAACGTTCTCAGAAAGAGTACTACTTGAATGAGCAAATGCAGGCCATTCAAAAAGAACTCGGTGAGAAGGACGACTACCAAGCTGAGCTTCAAGACTTAGAGGCAAAAACCAAAGCTAAGAAAATGTCCCAAGAAGCTAAAGACAAAGTCATGAAGGAGATCAAGAAACTCAAAATGATGTCTCCGATGTCTGCCGAGGCGACTGTGGTTCGTAACTACATCGACTGGGTTCTGTCTTTGCCGTGGGCTGATTACACCGAAGAAAAGCATGACGTGAAGAACGCTCAGAAGATCTTGGATGACGATCACTGGGGTCTTGAGAAGGTCAAAGAAAGAATTCTCGAGTACTTAGCTGTTCTTTCGATTTCTAAAAACATGAAGGGCCCTATCTTGTGCCTCGTTGGTCCTCCAGGGGTGGGTAAAACTTCCTTGGCAAGATCGATTGCAGAATCTTTGAATCGTCCATTTGCGCGCATTTCATTAGGCGGCGTGCGTGACGAAGCGGAGATCCGTGGTCATAGAAAAACATACGTAGGCGCGATGCCAGGTAAAATCCTTCAGGCTTTGAGAAAAGTCGACAAAGGCAACCCGCTCGTGTTGTTGGATGAAATCGATAAGATGGCCAACGACTTCCGTGGGGACCCAGCAGCGGCAATGCTTGAAGTTTTGGATCCAGAGCAAAACTCTGCATTCCAAGATCATTACCTTGAGCTTGAATACGATTTGTCAAAAATCATGTTCATCGCAACGGCGAACTCGCTCCACACAGTGCCAAGACCTCTCTTGGATCGTATGGAGATCATCGGCCTTGAAGGTTACATCGAGCAAGAGAAGTTCCACATTGCGAAGAACTACTTGGTGCCTAAGCAGATCGAAAATCACGGTTTGAAAGACTACAAAGTCACCATTCCTGAGAAAACGATCCGCGATGTGATTCGCTTCTATACAAAAGAAGCGGGTGTACGTAACTTGGAAAGACAGTTTGCAAATGTTTGCCGTAAAGTTGCAAAAGACATCGTGATGTCTCAAGCAGTAGCTGACATGAAAGACACAGGTAAGAAGACGACGAAGAAAGCAGCGGCCAAAGCAGCTGCTGGAAAGACGGCTCCTTACACGGTGACTCCGCAGAAGCTCGTAGAACTTCTCGGTCCGCACAAGTTTAGGTTCGGTAAGATCGAAGAGCAAAACGAAATCGGTTTGACGAACGGTATGGCTTGGACGGAAGTGGGCGGTGATCTTCTCGCGGTTGAAGCCAGCGTTGTTCCAGGTAAAGGCAAATTCACGATCACTGGTCAACTTGGTGATGTGATGAAAGAGTCTTGCTCGGCAGCTATGAGCTACGTACGTTCTCGTGGACCACTTTTCGGTTTGGATAAGGACTACTTCTCAAATATCGACGTCCACATCCACTTGCCAGAGGGTGCTGTTCCGAAAGACGGCCCTTCAGCGGGGATTGCGCTCACAACTTCGATTGTGTCTGCGATTACAAAAATCCCAGTGAAGCGCACTGTCGCGATGACGGGTGAGATTTCTCTGCGCGGCCGCGTTCTTGCGATCGGCGGTTTGAAAGAGAAGATCCTCGCAGCTCACCGTGGCGGCATTAAGATGATTATTTGTCCGAAAGAGAACGAAAAAGATCTCAAGGACATTCCTAAGGAAGTGATGAAAGAGCTCAAAGTGATCTTGGTAGATCATGTTGATCAAGTGTTGATCAATGCTTTGGATATCAAAAATCCAAAAGAGCTTTTCAAAGTCCAAAAGGAAACAGATTACGGAATCAAGGCGCAGTACACTGGCCAAACCTTGCATCCACATCACTAAATTGCTAATAAATTAAGCAATACAAAGGGGAGTCGTCATGGCTCCCCTTTTTTTATTTACAAAGTGCTCGAAAACCAGGCAACGCTGTCAGTCACTGGATTGACGGATTATTAAGAATCTGTCAGAAAGTGACCTTCATTTGGTTATTTTTCAACAGGGATCTCAAACCATGAGTCAACATGATCGCACATTTGAAGTCGGCAAGCTCTATTGCGATCGCGGTGATTTCAAAGCGGCCATGGTGTCTCTCCAAGAAGCAGCTACTGGTTACTTCTCTGAAAAAAACTTTCCTGGTTATTTAAACGCCATCAATCTTCTTCTGCGTATATACGCAGAAATGGAGATGTACGAAGAAATTCATCATACGAAAGACAAACTCCAAGATTTGGTTTTGAAAGAGGGCTTTGAGCTCAGTTCAAAAACTTACTACACCTTGGCTGTTTGCGCGGCTTTCAAAGACCAACCTGAAACCGCCCTCGATTACCTACAAAAAGCGCTCTCGATTGCTTTGGCAGTGGATAATAAAGAGGATATTTGCCACGCAATTTTTGGTTTGGCAGCGATTTATGCTCGTCCAAATATTGGCCGTTATGCAGACGCTCTCAAAGAGATCTACAATCTCGAAGTGTTTTTCCAAGTTTATAATATTCCCGATTTGAAAGTGGCGAGCCTCGTGTTGAACGCGGATATCTTCACGCACTTGAAAAAGTATGAAGAGGCCATCGATATTCTTTGGCGCGCTTACGATCAAATTAAAACCACCAAAAACCTAACGAACATCGTGAATATTCAATTGATGTTAGGAGTTTGTTATCTCGAAATGGGTAACAAAGATTTGGCGCGTTTGTACTTGGGACTCGCAAAGCGTTCTGTCGATGCGGACAATATGGTTCGTATGGCAAAGCGAATCGACAGATATATTGAGCAGTTGGGCGGCGAACCACAGAATAGCTTTGACTTAGTATTCGATGAAATAAATCATTCTGTGGTCGAGCGTAAGATCGGCCGTATCGATTTCAAAAATCAGTTTATCCTTTTGGATTTGTTACGGCTCTTTATGCAAAACCAGGGCGTCGTATACTCCAAGGAATACTTGGTCGAAAATGTCTGGAAGCAGGCCTACGACCCAGCTGTGCATGATAACAAAATTTATGTGACCATTAAGCGACTCAGAAAATTAATCGAGCCTGACTATGAAAAGCCGAAGTATATTTTCAGAGCGAAGAATGGTTACTACATGAATAAGAGTGCTAGAGTTTCATTTGATCACTAGGTGAGAGGGGCTCCTAATGGTTCGCACAATTAAGCTTTTAAAAAGAGTGTTGCTCTTGGGAAGTATCGCAATCGGTACCGTTTCCATGGCGACGACTCAGGGGTATTCGGAAACGGACTATTCCTGCGCTCAACCTGCCGGTCGCGGTGGTGATGGCGGCGGCAACATCGTTTGGCCTTGGGGCTTCGAAGTGATGTTCCCGTGGGACGATGTTCAGGGTATCTGGAAAGTGCAGAAGGGCGAAAAGGCCTACTTCTTCAGCTTCCGCCGAGTCGAGGAAAAGCGTATTAAAATCAAGCAAATCGATTTGGCTAGCTGTAAGACAATTGGTATTGGCCAAGGGATGGAAAAGCCCAACTCCAAAGTGATTGTGGCCCAAATCCGCAACACCCATACCGCTGAGACTTATAATCTGACGATCTACGCCTTCAACCAAGAGGATTCTCCGGAACCTCCTATGTTGAACAATACGAGCTCAGACCACGTTATCGTGGCTCGTATCAACAGCTTAGATCATGCGGCTCCTGAGTTTGCTGCGCAGATGGTAAGAATTTCTGACCGCCTCGAATTCCGTTGCGGCGATCAGGACAAAAAGACGAAATTCTAAAAAACCTCTTGGCAGAGACGGTGATTGTTGTTACAAAAGCTGTCTCTTCAAAAGAGTACGACATAGGGAGTTAGCTCAGTTGGTAGAGCGCCACCCTTACAAGGTGGATGTCGCAGGTTCGAATCCTGTACTCCCTACCAAATAAAAAGAACCGCCTTTGGCGGTTTTTTTTATTTGTCTCTCTCACTCCAGCTTCGCTGGAGTATTTCCTAAAGATTTAATGCGTTCTTACTTTGTTTTGGGTGGCTCGTTTTCTGCCGCCGGCAGAAAACTCGTGAGGTAACTAGGGTCTATTTTTTTTGGAAGGTTCCTAGGATTTCGTGGCCTATGTTTGTGCTTGGGTTTAGTTTTACGAACTCTACGTGCTTCGTCCATGAATAGAATATGGTTAGCCACTTCATTTTTGGTTGGATGTACCACTCGCTTAAAACGTCCGACTTTTTAAATGTCATTTCGTGCATGATTTTGGATTTTTTGATCATGTCCTTAGATGACGTTCGCACCGATGGGGTGGACCACTTCAGGGTTTTTTTCCAGCCCTTGCCTTTGAAGAATCCTTTGATTTGGTATGTGTAGTATTCCACTTTTTTAAAACCATTCGCTTCTAGAAAATTTAGCAGCCCTGCTCCGTCGAAATAGTTCACGTGATTGATCAAAAGTTCTGAGGGTTGATGATGTAAAGCCCATTGCATGCGATGGCCCCAAGAATCTTCACGGCCATTGGGTGTGATGAAGTGGAAATATCCATTGGGTTTGAGCAGCTGATGGATATTTTTTAGCATCTGAGAAAAGTCGCTGACGTGCTCTATGATATCGCGAGCAATGATCAAATCAAAAGGGCCCGCCAGAGGAAAATCCTTGCGATCCGGTGTGCTCTTAATGCCGGAAAAGCCATGAATCTCTTTATTCTTTTTCAATACATCATCCACAATATCCACCACGGTGACTTTAATATCAGGGAAAATGAATTGCATTCCCGCCAGAAAATATCCGGATCCGGGTCCGAATTCGAGAACGGTTTGTGGATGGATATTTTGACTCTTTAAATGGGAGGCAAACAAAACTCCGCGTCGGAAATTACGAGCAAGATTTCGTTTTTGTTCACGTTCAGAAGTCTCGCTGATTTCCCGGATATAATAAGCAAGGCAGCCTACCTCCAGAGATTCGTCACTAAGCATGGGGTCCAGCTGCGTGTGATGGCATTCAGGACAGTCGACAAGTTTCAACTCCTGCAGATCCCAATAGGTTATAGGCGCGCATAAGCGGGCTTGGGTTGAGCCGCAAAGGCGGCAGGGCTCGGTCCGAGAAATCAAAGTAGCTTCCATAATTTCTATATGCATTTCGACAGGGAGGTTCTGCAAACTATTTTCAATTTCCATAGAAGTCTAATGTGCGCGACGCATTATGTGACTCTGGGAGGGCATTATAGGCCGTAATATTTATTGTTTTTAGGAGCGGATCAGAAGTGCTTTTAAGTCTTTGCCGCAGTCGAAACAAAAAGAGCACCCCGTTTTGAGGCGCTCTTTATGTTTGGTAAGATCACACGAGGGACCTGATTTGCCGGATCTGAACTTCTCTCCGCAGTTAGGGCAATACGCCACCGGAGAGTTCGGCTTTCCGTGATTCATGTTTCGGCAAACAGGTTTATCTCGCATTTAGAATTTATGCCTTTGTGTAATGAGGCCATGAGTTGGATCGTACGGAGAAACTCCGACGGTCACGCGATCTCCTACTACCACTTTGATGTTGAAACGTTTCATCTTCCCGCACAGGCGGGCTTTGATAGGAACGCCATTTTCTAAAGTGATAAAGTAGACACCGCCAGCGGAGAGGTCGACAACCTTCCCCTCCACAGAGACGAGATCATCCTTAGCCACTAGTAACGTCCGCCGCCGCGGCCGCCACCACCGAAACCACCACGTCCGCCGCCACCACCAGTGCGCTTCTCTTGAGGTTTCGCTTCAGAAATGTTCAATGCACGGCCACCCAATTCAGTGCCATTCAATTTTGCAATTGCCGCTTGAGCTTCCCCATCAGCACCCATTTCAACGAATGCGAAGCCTTTGCTACGGCCTGTTTCGCGGTCTGTGATCACGTTAACAGATTCGACAGTGCCGAATTCTGCGAAAACACCCGCCAATTGATCTGAATCTACTGAAAATGAAAGGTTACCTACGTATAATTTTTTTCCCATATTTGCCTCCTTAAAAAAAGCTCTGGGGCCATTCGCGAAGGACAAAAGGAAATCTAATGAGCGATCTGAACGGACTATTGAGTTCTCAGTAGAACACAGAACTGCCCAACTAGATACCTCCAAGTGCTAGAGTCTGCGTTATGACGGACTTTTCCTCTCACATCGTCTGAGGTCGACTTGGCGTTAAACACAAACGCAATACACCATCATTACTCAATCAAATTCAGTGGTAAAAATTACCTGTCAAAAATAATAACAGGCGAGAGTTTTTAGCCGTTTGGGTAAATTAGAGGCTTCTTTTAGACAGAAAGCGGGCTTGGAACTCTTATGCAGAAATTGGCTTTTATCTTTTCATTTTTGGTTCTCGCTTCGATGCCTTCGGCGTTTGCTGCGGACCTTACGTCTGTTTTTACATCTGAATATAATCAGCGAGCTGCATTGTCCTTTGATGATCAAGCTTCACTGAAGAATTTTGATATCTATCTTGTGCCTGGAATTTTGTCTGAAACTTTTTTGTCTGAAGATGGCCGATCTAAAATTACTTTTGCTGGAATCACGGGTGATTACTTAGGTGAGCAGGAAAAGATTCTCAGCCAGAAGTATGGGTTCGCAGTAAAACGTCTGTCGAGTTCTTCGCGCTCGGTTGATGAAATCAGACAGAATATTCGAAACGCCTTAGATACCTCTCGACGTGCTAATCGTAAGGCACTTTTTATGACCCACTCTTTGGGTGGGCTTGCGCTGATTGAAGAGTTGGTTCTGCGTCCGCAAATGCAAGATGTTGTCGGTGGCATTATCTTTTTGCAAAGCCCGTTCTATGGAACTCCTGTGGCTGATTTTTATTTTTCTAATCCCTACCACTTTAATAAGTTCTTAAAACCGGTTTTGCCATTCTTGAATACGACAGATGAAACCATTCGCTATTTGGGAACTCAAAGTCGTGGTTCGTTCATGGCGAGTGAGCAAAATGAGGTCACAAAATTGATTGCGAAGATTCCGCTTTTCACTGTCGGCGGAGTTGCTAATGGCTTTCGCAGCCTGTTCACTCCCGCTGTGAATCTCATGGCGTACGGCTGCATGACGGTTGCTTTTGAAAAATGTTTTTCACAGAATCTCATTGCGGGTCCGTATAATCTCAGTGATGGGATGGTGCCGCTGGAAAGCTCGAAACTTCCCGGTGCTGACTTTGTTGTCCTTGCAGGCGCCGATCATGGCGAGACCGTCGTGAAAATTCCTTTTGTCACCTATGACAGGGGACATATGACGGAAGTGCTTTTTAAAATTCTTGCTGCAAAAATCAAATAGCGCCGCATTAAATCCAGAACAATCTGGAACAGTTCGGTGCGTAGAACTTTGACTTGGCCTCTGCCGGGGCCTAGCTTTTCATCCCATGGACCACAAGTCAGAGTTCGCCAAAATCCTGATGCAGGAATGGTTTCGTCGTCAAAAGACCAACCGTCGCTATTCTTTGCGTGCCTTTGCCAACAGTTTGGCGATCAGTCCCTCGCGTCTGAGTGATTTTTTTAATGGCAAGGGCGGGATCTCTGCAAGCCGCGCGCTGGAGATCATGAATCGCCTCCATCTGTCAGAGGAAGATAACGAAGCTCTGCAACTTGTGATTCAAAAAGAAATGCCGACGGCGCAAAGTGCGAAACGGTTTGCGACAAAAAAGCTCAGTCAGAAGAAAAAGAAATTCAACTACGAGCGCTCCTTAGCCTGCCGAAAAACCATCGATCGTCTTTCATGGGAACATCTTTACATCACCGAGCTCATTTCTGAAGAGAGCCTGCATCAGCGCGAGATCGCCAAGCGTCTTAAAATTCACACTAGCGGCTTGTCCGTCTTGTTGGCTGAAGCTCAAGAGATGCAGCTCATTGAACCCGTAAAGGGCAGTGAAGGATTCTGGCGCGCTGTCGATGCCAGCCGTCGCTTCGGCGATGCGAAGGCCTCTGTCGGTATTCGTAAGTTGCATTTTCAGATGCTGAAGCAGATTCCGCAGTTTTGTGAAAGCTGCGACAACAGCGAGCGTGAACTCAGCACTTCGCTCTTACAACTCAATCAAAAACAAATCGAGACTCTCAGTCAGATGATTCGAGAGTTCGTAAAGACCTGTCTTGCCGAAGCCAATAAGAAAACTACGGACTCGCAACGGCTCTGCGGTCTTTCCGTTCAATTGTATCCTATAGAAAACAATAAGGGGGATTTATGAGAAAAAACCTATTCGCCATCATAGCAATGGCTATGATCGGTACCACAGCTCATGCCGTCGATGGCGGCACAACGGTTGGAAGTGGCGGCGATGCGCTTCGCGAACTTTTTAATCAAGCCCGTTCGGCCGCAGCCGCCAAAGTAGAACAGATCAGTGTTTGTTCGTTCGATGTATCTACACCTCAGTCCATTCGCGATTGGCTGGTGAAAAATCAATCCACATTGGCAATGGATATTCGCATGTCTCAGCATGCTTGGGTGGTAGATAGCCAAACTACGTGTGGCTTCACCAATCACTCACCGCAATCGACGGTGTATTTGTCTTATCCAACCTGTGCATCAACAGCGCACACTCTGAACGACGCGCTTTTTGTGTTGGTGCATGAGGCGGCTCATCATCTTGGCATAGACGATGAACGCCAAGCTGACGAAGTGGCAAGAGCAGTACTTTATTCTACTTATGTGCAAAATTGCTCTGTCGGTAGCAGTGTGTTTGATCCCAATATTTGTAGTAGCGCGCCGATGACCACGGATGATGCTCGCAGATATTTTAAGCCTGGGGATGTTTCTGCGACGATCGGGAAGTATCAATTCTATGGACAAGTAAGTCGGTGTGTCGCTCTTTCGGGGTGTGAGCCTGCCAAACCCTGGGCATTCGCGCCGACCCTGGGCAGCTCCAAAATTGATTCGATGAACGTGGTTCTAAGGTCGACAGGTCAAGATCCGTACTTCTACCCTAGATTTGATATTGTCTATACGGGCAATGGTGGCAATAACCAGCGGTCTGAATTTGAAATTGGTAGAGATTTTTTAGGCAGTTACCCCGTGAATTTCTACGGCAAGTCCTATCGGGATGAAAGAAATGTGAATGTTAGTACTTACGACAATCGGAGTGGAGCAGATATTCGTTTCCGTCGCGATTGCCTCTGGGCTAAGTGGACGAAACAAGAGACCCTGCCTGACGGTTCCACAGAAAAAACCGAAGTCGTTCTCTACGGGACTCACTAATCTATGAAAACTGAAGGCGATGTGGAACTCACATCGCCTTTTCTTTTTATTCTTACTTCGTCAGATCAAACGGGAATGAAACTGAGAGCATGACTCCAGAAGTATCAAATTTCGCGAACGTGCTGCTGACATCGGTCTCAACACCGCTTGAGGTATATTTTGTGTACTTCGGAATGACGTAATCCAAGTTGATAGCCACATGGTTCACGAGTGCTACACCGGCGCCGACTTTCATGTTGGTTCCGCTGTATTCCGTTGAGGGTGCAGCCTTGTCCGTCAACTTGTCTGAGAAACCATATCCAAACCAGAAGTTGAAACGGCCAGCACTATAACCTAACAGAGCTCCAATAGCTGTTCTTGAATAGTCAGAATCTGCCTGAATTCCAGCGTCGTCTTTAGTCGTACCACTGCCGCCTGTGTAATCGAGGCCTAACCAGAGACCACCGTTGAAGCTGTAACCAAATTTAAGCCCATAATCCATACCGGAGCTCTTACTGCTGCCAGTGCCACCGCCCAAGCCGCTGACCAGTTCGAATTTAGCTGTCGATTGGTCATAGCCGACGAACGGTTCTACGAAAAGACCTGCTTTTGCTTGAAACCCGAAAACGAGAATAATTAGGGATAACCATTTGTTCATAAGGTGCCTCCTTTGTGTGGGCCTATAATATTAAGGGTGCGATCGGGGGCTTTGAAAGTCACGAAAGTTGTCTGATTTCAATACCTTTCGAGGGGCCTTCAGGACAATATTTGTCCCATTTTTAACAGCGCACGGAGGGGGTGTATGATTTTTACATCAGCCCTCATTTTTACTCAAACCACTCCATCCTCTCTGCTAAGTTCCACCTCCTGTTTGAAATCCTCAGGAGGCTTTTTTGAAATTGCTCATCGCTTTGATCACGGCTGTTTTAACTTCTATTTTGATGCTGCCAGTAGCGCAGGCCGAGTCGAAAGTCGAGGCTGAAAAGCGTCTCATGGTTGAGGACTCTTACGAAGCTCCGATGGGCGTGCTCTTCAACGAAGAAGTTTACTTCACCGGTCAAACGGCTCTCAGCGATTATGTGAATGTGATCGTGATCAATAAAGCAGAAAAAGCTCAGACGCTGCGCCTTTACACCAACAGGCAGCTGATTTTGAAAACCAAAGTTTCCACCGGTCGTGAAGATGTCGAGTATGTGAATCCTATCGCGAGCTTCTTGCGTCGCTTTGGCAAGGGAGCCGTCGACTCTCACTGGCGTCATACCACTCGCGGTTTTTATACCATCAAGCGTGTCGAAGATGCGAACTATCGTTCAGGCGAGAACAACTTCCAAATGCCTTATGCCATGTTCTTTAACGAAAAGCGTGGTTTGGCCATTCACCAGGTTCCGCCGGATTTGAAAGGCGGGGAAGCCGCTGGGGTAGAGGCTTTGGGCCAAAGAGCTTCTAGTGGTTGCGTGCGCGTGAATAAAGATGTCATTCTAACCATCCACACCGCCGTTGTGGCGGCAGATCGTGGTCAAATTCCTGTTTTGGACACCCGCACCGGAGCGCCAATCCTTGATGCCAGCGGCAAAGTAAAATATGACAAGGGGTACAGAACACTTGTCATCGTGGAAGAGTACTAATGGATATCATCGAATTAACAAAAGTTGCCGACGAAAAACGTGATCCTCAATGGGAAGTTGATTTTTTTATGCAGCTTTCACAGAGCAAGCTGAAATTGATGTCCCAGGATCCACAAGTAGGACCCGATGGCTGGCCCTATTTAATGACTGAAACGGGTGCTGATGCGACGGAGTTCGCGCAAAACATCCTGCAATGGCTGGCGACTCGCGGAATGGGTTTGGTTGTAAATCCGAACAAAGAATATCCAGACTATGTTTTCTCTTACGGCATGGTTTGGCACTTCAAAGAAACCGGTTTGTTCTATCGTGCGAAACCTGAAGTTTCCAACGGCTCTTTCGAATTGCGTGACGGCGCTCAACTGCATGCAGGCGAGCCGACTCCGCAATACTTGCCACAATACGTGCGCAGTATCTTGCGCGAATTCTTCCGCGATCAAAGTGTGTTTGCGCCGAAAATTTTAGTCATGAGTGCAGATCGTGTAAATTATGATCTCGCGTTCTCGCTCGAATCGCTCGGCAATCCGCCAGTAAAAGAGCACCAAGGAATTGCCGAGGCCATCAGCTGGTTTTTACCACCGCACTATTCGATTGTGCTGGTGAGTGAAAAAAATCTTCCGCCTTTTGTGAATCTCTAAGCAGAAATAAAAAAAGCGACCCTCGGGTCGCTTTTTTGTGCCTACAAACGTAGACCTATTCCAGTTCGCCTGGAATCGGCAAGAGATCCATCAAGCATTCGCGCCAGTATTCAGGAGCATCCGCGCTGTAGTCGACAGCGACGTGGAAGCCTTTCTTACCTAATAATTGAGTTCTGGCGATTTTGCCTGAGATCTCAAGATTCATATCTTCTAAGTGCATGAAAATGTTCTCGCCTAACAGCATATCCAAGTTCAGAGTTTTTCTGAGAGAAGATGGTAAAAGGTCTTCGCGCTTGATTAAGAGCAACAAGCCTGTCGCCGAAGCTTCTACGATTTCGCAATTCCGCGCGATCTTCGTAAAGTCCGCAAGCGACGTAATATATGCAACATTGATGGGAGTAACTTCCTTCCGTGGTGCAACCCGTCTGTTTGGTATGACTTTCGTCTTAGTCTTGGAGCGGCTCATTGCACACCTTTCATTCTGTGGTTCCGTCAGCTATATCCTGCTGACATTGAACTCATCGGCGGAACAAGACCAAAGTTTAACGACCAACCATAAAAACTTATTGGTCGCAACAAGAAGTCAAAAAGTTCGACGTAGTTTCTCAATATGAGACACTCTTTTTTTGCAGATTCTCAGAAAAGCCCTAAAGTCACACGTGGAATTCAGCGGGCCAAATGACGGGCTTACCGCTCGTAATATCCATCATGCGATCCAGAGACACTTGCGCTTTGGTTCGGAGGGTCTCATTCATGCGGATTTGCGGCTCGAAAGTCTCAAGCGCGTGTTTGATTTTCTCCATGGAGTTCATCTTCATGTATGGGCAGTTGTTGCAAGAGCAGCCACTATCCAAAACAGGCGCCTGAATCAGTATTATATCAGGACGCAGCTTTTGCATTTGATGGAAGATACCCGTTTCAGTCGCGACGATGAATTTCTTCGCGGGATTTTTTTGCACTTCTTCGAGGAGTCGGGAAGTGGAACCAATCACTTGTGCATAGTTGAGAACTGTTTCATCGCATTCAGGGTGAGCGATCACAACTGCATCAGGATGTTCCAAGGTCATTTCATAAAGTTTGCGCGCATTGAAAAGCACATGTACTTCGCAAGCTCCAGGCCACAACACAAATTCGCGATTGAGTTTCTTTGAAAGAAATCTTCCGAGATGTTGATCGGGGCCAAAGAGGATTTTTCTATCAGCAGGGATCGACTTGATAATTTGCTCAGCATTACTCGAAGTAATGATCACATCTGAGATCGCTTTTACTTCCGCACTCGAGTTGATGTAAGTCACGGCGATACCATCAGGGTATTGCTGTCTCCACTCGAGATATTTTTCATAAGGTGCGCCTTTAACAAGGGAGCAGCTTGCTTCGAGGTCCGGCACGAGGACTTTCTTTGTGGGATTTAGAATCTTCACGCTTTCAGCCATGAATACGACGCCGGCAAGAAGGATGACGTCTTGTTCGACTTTCTGACCCATCTTCGCCAAGTAAAAACTATCGCCAACATAATCGGCCACGTCTTGAATATCGCCTTCTTCATAATAGTGGGCGAGGATCACGGCGTTTTTTTCTTTTTTCAGGCGCTGAATATCGGCAGCTATATCGTAGGTCATAAGGCCTCCAACTCTAGAGGTTAGAGCCGCCTTTTAACACATTCAGAATAGACTTAGAAACGATTTTAAGGGACTCTTCCACGCCTTTGCCTTCGGAGGCACAGCCCTCAACTTCAGGGGCATTGTAGCGGTTTAGAGCCATTCGCAATTCCGCTAAAGAAGCGGCATTAGGCAAGTCTCGTTTGTTGTATTGCATGACCAATGGAATTTCGCGGATATCATAGCCTTGTTGTTCAAGATTGCGCTCAAGGTTCTTGAGAGCCTCGAGGTTTTCATCCATACGCTCAATTTGAGAGTCCGCGACGAAAATAACTCCGTCGATTCCTTTCAGAATCAACTTGCGAGAAGCATCGTAAACAACCTGGCCAGGAACGCTGTACAAATGAAAACGCGTTTTGTAACCACGGATATCGCCCACATTCATAGGCAAGAAATCGAAAAACAAAGTTCTTTCAACATCACTATCGATAGCTACAAGTTTGGTTTTCTGATCAGAGGCGGTTTTTTGATAGATCCACTGGATGTTGGTTGTCTTGCCGCCCAAAGAAGGACCGTAGTAAACGATCTTACAGTGCATCTCTTTGGCATTGTAATTTATAAACGACATTACAGCTCCACGCGGTTTTCTAAAGCCTGACCCATGGTTCTATCATCCACGAAATCAATGTCGCTGCCAATAGGAACCCCGTGAGCGAGGCGACTTAATCGCACGCCTTTGCCTTGAAGAGTCTTTGCCAGATACAAAATTGTAGTATCTCCCTCGAGATCGGCATCCAAAGCCAAGATGATCTCGCGGATTTGAGGGCTCTCGCCATTAAGCCCCGCGTCAACGCGACCAACGAGTTCTTTGATTCTTAGATCTTGAGCGCTGACTCCTTCGAGAGGTGAGATCACTCCGTGAAGAACGTGATAGCGGCCACGGAATGCTCCCGAGGACTCAATCTTCATGATGTCTGAAGGCTCTTCGACCACACAGATGGATTCATCGGTACGATGGACGTCCTTGCAGTATTTGCACTCGTCGTTGTCAGTGTAGTTAAAACAAGTCTTGCAGGTATGCACTTCCGCACGAACGCGAATCAAAGCTTCGCTCAAACGATCCACGTAATTATCCTTTGATTTCAGGATATGATACGCTAAACGCTGCGCCGTCTTTGGACCGATGCCCGGCAGACGGCTGAGTTCGTGGACTAATTTTTCAAGTGCGGGAATATTCAGCATGTCTCTAGAATAGACCAGGAATGTTCATGCCGCCAGTAACTTTTTCCATCTCTTTTTGCGAAGTCTCACGAGCGATTTTTACCGCTTCGTTTGTTGCTGTCAGAACTAAATCTTGAACCATCTCAACATCACCAGATTTGATGACATCTTCTTTGATTGTCAGAGCAGTCATCTTGTATTCGCCGTTTACTTTCACAGTCACAGCGCCACCGCCAGAAGTTCCTTCGTACTCCGCTTTCGCGAGTTCGTCTTGGACCTTCTTCATCTTTGTTTGCATTTGGTTAGCTTGCTTCATCAGCTGAGCCATTCCACCGGAAAAACCTTTCATGTTACCTCCTGCCTTTTTCGGCAATCTCAGTCACCGCTTTGATGTGGCCTTTGAAGACCATCTGTGCGGCTTTTACCATCGGGTTTTCATCGATTTGTTTACGAATAGCATCTTCCGCCTGTTGCGATTTTTTCTGCAACAAGGTGTTGGCGCTTTCGCCCTCAATCGGCTCCCGACCGCTTAAAACTTGGAAAGAATAACCAGCCCCCCAGTATGAATCAATAAATCCTTGCAACTTGGCGCGGATGGCAGAGTCATTCATCTGCTCTTTCAAAAACGCCAATTTGGGCGGGACACCGAGGCTGACAACGGTGCCTTCCTCTTTCACGAAGAGAAGGTTTTCGATTTTGGCCGCAAACAGCGCCTCATCCTGACGGACGGCATGAACGAACGCGAGCCATTTTTCATTGAGATTGGGTCCTGTCACATATTTGGGCCCTGGGGGAGCGGTAGGTTTAACGGCGGCAGTTGTTTTGGTCACGGTCGCGCGCTTGCCTAGCCTGGCCCCACCTCTGAGCAAGCTTTCTAGATCGGTGATCTGAGGAGCTGCGGCCATTCTGAGAAGACTTACTTCCAGCACAATGCGTGGATCCTGAGCCTTCGGAATATCGTTGCCGCCCTTGAGGGCCATATCAAAAAGCATGTGAAGATCTTCTTCTGAAGTGTTCTTCGCCATATCTGTCAGCGTTTGAATTTCAGAATCAGGCAGCTCAAGGATGTGCGCTACTTCTTTACCGGAAACTTTGACCAGCAAAAGATTGCGGATCATTTCGAGCAAATCCTGCGCAAACAAATGCGGTTCAAAACCAGAAGTCGCAATTTTTTCTAACACGGCCATCACAGCTTTCGTGTCACGAGCGAGCAAGCCTTGTAAAGTTTCGAGCAGCAAACTGCGGCTGGTAAGACCCAAAATCTCCACCACGTTTTGGCGCGTGAGCGGGCCATTGGCAAATGTGATGACTTGATCCAACAGGCTCAAGCTATCGCGCATGGATCCATCACCTTGGCGTGCGATCATCCAGAGTGCTTCGTCTTCAGCCGACACGCTTTCACCGTCGCAGATTTTTTTCAGCTGCTCAGTAATTTGTTTCATTGGAATGCGGCGGAAGTCATAGCGCTGGCAACGAGAGAGAATTGTTTGTGGAATTTTTTGTACTTCCGTCGTCGCCATGATGAACACCACATGCTCGGGTGGCTCCTCGAGAGTTTTGAGGAGCGCATTGAAGGCACTGGTGGAAAGCATGTGAACTTCGTCGATGATATAAACTTTGTATTTTCCCGAAGCCGGCATGTAGCCGACGGAGTCGCGCAAGTCGCGGATCGCATCGACGCCGTTGTTACTTGCGCCATCAAGCTCAATCACGTCGGAGCTGCGGCTCTGAGCGATCTCGATGCACGAGTCACATTTGTCACAGGGAATGAAATCAACCGCATTCGGGCAGCGAATGGCTTTCGCCAAAATCCTTGCAGAAGAAGTTTTTCCAGTACCACGAGGACCAGTCAGAAGAATCGCGTGATGAAGACGATTGTTTTTGAGGGCGTTGGTCAGAGTTTGGGTAATATGGTTCTGTCCAACGACTTCGTTGAAAGACTGTGGACGCCATTTACGTGCTATGACCTGATAAGACAAAGGGACCCCTCGCGAAAGACAGACTCTAGCACAAGAATCGTCCTAAAAAAACAAGTGGCCGAGCACCCCATATCACATAGTCCCTTAAACACCGTTGCTTCCTTCCGGACCTAGCGGATTCAGTAAGGGCTCTTATTGTACGGGACCCGGCCAAGGGTGGTTTAACCTTGCGGTGCCTCTAATTCATCCATTAACGCCCTGCGCACGCTAAAAAGTCCTGAACATTTCTCAGAGATTTGCCTAAATTCAACAAACACAGGAGGAACTATGAAATTCCTAGTTATGAGTTTAAGTCTTATCAGCTCGTTGGCCCTTGCCCAAACAATGGGGATCAAAGACATCCCAGCCGACGGCGACACCACTATCAAAATCGAAAAAGGCCAAAAAGCCAACGATCAGTATCAAATCACTGAGGGCACCGACACCATTGAGGGTGAGGCAGCTCCTTTGTTGAAAGATGCGCGCTCGAATTGGAAGACCGCTTGCACTGATTGGAAAAAAGAGTTGAAAGAACTCAACAAAGAAAATCAGGTGATTTCTATGAGCTGCGGAACAATGAAATGTTCAACGACGGCAATGGAAACAACTTGCACGTCTGAAGGCAAAAACAGAATCAAAGTAAAAGTGAAATAATGTTCATTGGGCATTTCGGCGTGGCTTTTGCGACGAAAAAAGTCGCGCCCAAAATATCCCTAGGTGTTCTCTTTATGGCTTGCCAGTTCATGGACTTGATCTGGCCGGCATTAGTTCTTATGGGCGTCGAGAAAGTTTCCGTAGAACCTCATGCGACAGCCTTTAACTCCATCAATTTTGAGTATTATCCCTTCACTCACAGTCTTGTGGGCGCACTCATTTTGTCGATTCTGTTTCGCTGGATTTACTACGCGTTTACAAGAGACCGACGCTCGTCTTGGATAGTGAGCGCCGTTGTTTTAAGTCATTGGGTTTTAGATTGGGTTGTGCATCGACCGGATTTGCCTTTGTCGATCAATAACACACATCAGATGGGCTTGGGACTTTGGAACTCAGTGTTTGGCACTGTGATCGTTGAGAGCTTTTTGTTCTTTGGCGGATATTACTTGTACTATAAAACCGCAAAACCGACGACACCGGCGAAACGTTGGGGCTTGTGGGGGCTTGTCGCGTTTTTACTTGTCATTTATCTCGTAAATGCCTGGGGACCGCAGCCTCAAGAGGGTATGCCTGGCAGTGCGATCGCGGGACCTGCTTTGGCAATGTGGATTTTAGTGCCCTGGGCGTGGTGGGCGGATTCACGCACTCACTGATATTGAGCCCAAGCAATTCTCTCGAGAGCTTCGACTTCCTCTGCCCAATAACGGTAGGTATTAAATTCTGGGAAAAGCCGGGGGAAGCTCGGGTCCTCCCACCGTTTGGCGATCCAGCCTGCGTAAGAGAGAATTCTTAACCCACGCAACCATGGAACCCACGCCCATTGATGATCTGGGAACTCGCGCAGTTCTTCATAGCCTTTGATAATTTCATCGCGCTCGCGTTGGCCTTCTTCCCCTTCGCCGCTGAGGAGCATCCAGAAATCTTGGATCACAGGGCCCGTACAGAAATCATCGAAGTCGACGAGGAAAAACTGCTGGCCGTTGTGCAGCAGATTTCCTTTATGGCAATCGCCGTGGATACGGATAAATTCGCTCGGATTCAAAATATCATCTAACTTGCGGAGAATAGATTCCGCTGCATCATTGTAGCGACCGCGTACTTCGGGAGCGATCCAGTCTTGCAGAAAATCCAAAGTGGCCCAGCCACCGTAGTAACTTGTATCTAACACCGGTCGATGCAAAGCTTTGCGACGAGCTCCGATGTTATGGACTTGTGCCATCAGGCGGCCGATCTGAAACAACTCGTCGCCAACAAACTCTTGTGGCATGCGGCCGCGGACTTTTGGAAAAAAGGCCGCATACATTCCATACTGCTCGCTGATGGTGCTGCCGGATTTCAGTTTCAGGGGAGCTACAGCAGGAATACTTTCAGCTTGAAGATCCCACAAGAATTGGTGTTCTTCGAGAATGGCGTCTTTGCTCCAGCGATTGGGACGATAAAACTTGGCGATGATGTTTGTGTGATTTTCAAAGGATTTTTCTAGACGAATGTCAAAGACTCGGTTTTCGTAGGAGTTGAGCTGTGAAAACTCACCTGTCGTGAGAAAACCCTCGGTTTCTGCGGCTTGTAGAACCTTTTCGGGATCCAGATTGTAAAACGAGCTCTTTGAATTCATAATAAGAGTGTAGATCTCATAAGAAACCATGGCAAACAAGGCAAAAGAAACAGAGAGTTTCCCATTTTCAAACTGGACGGTAGAAGTCCATCGCCGGGCGTTTCGACGCTCGGTCTCGATCTATTTGTATCCGCAAAAGCCTATTAAAGTTGTTGCGGGCAAGCTGACAACGCAGAAAGTGATTTACGAGTTTCTGCTTTCTAAGAAAGACTGGATCGAAAAACATTTTAATCGTTTCGATGAGATCACCGAGAAATTTCCGGAAAGAAAAATCAAATCCTATCAAAAGTTCCCTTTCATGGGAAAAGACTTGGCGCTCAAGATGGCAATCACGGTTTTGAAGAAACCGTTTGTTGCAATCCAAGATGAAGAATTGCGTTTGCATATTCCCCGCAACGATTGGAGCGCGGATGTACTAACCGATGAGCATCCTGAATTGCTCGCGGTGATTCGTGATTTCTACAAACGCGAAGCCATCAAGATCATTACGGAGCGGACTGATTATTGGGCGGAGCGGATGGGGTTGTTTCCGCGGGCATTGAAGTTTCGCGAACAAAAAACGCGATGGGGGAGCTGCTCTTCCAAAGGGGCCATTAACTTTAATTGGCGACTTGTAGTGTTTAGGCCCGAAATCATCGATTACGTAATCATTCATGAATTAGCGCATTTGAAACATATGAATCACTCCCAACACTTTTGGAGTTTTGTCGAAACACATTGTCAAGAATACGAGATTCTTATGAAGGAGTTGAGGGATTCGCAATATCTTTGTGAATTTCTGACGCCGCAACCGTGATATCGCCGGCACATTTTTAAATTCATTTGTATTTTATAAGTTCTTCTCAAAATACATAGTCTCTTCCAAACATGACGGATTAGCCTTCCAGCAATTTCGTTTACATCCCTAGGAGGACGTCATGCCTAAGATTAAGCTAAATGGCACAGAGATCTTTTATGGAGATGAAGGACCTCATGATGCTCCTGTTATTGTTCTAAGCCCGCTTCTTTATATGAGTAATTCCGTGTATAAACCGATTGTTCGCGCATTCTCGGATGAGTATCGCGTGATCTGTTATGATCATCGTGGTCAGGGGGAAAGCACTCATGTGAAACGGTCTGACCTGCAGACGACCACTAAAGATGCTATTGGTCTCATTGAGTACCTCAATATTGAACCTTGCCACTTTTTTGGAAATTGTCTTGGTGCCTATGTGGGGCTCAATCTTTCTGTACAAAGATCAGATTTGCTTAAAAGCTGCATCATGATTGGAGCGACTTCCGAAGCCTATAGCGCCAAGGAAATCAAAGACCTTGATACCAATTTGGACTTGATGAAAAAAGCAGGTGCGAAATCCAGTGTGCAAAGTTTTGCGAATATGTGTTTTGGACCCACTTTTCGTGCGAATACAGATCCGCTGATAGTTGAAAAACGAGAAAAGATTTTAAAAGATTTTTCCGAGCTGTCTGCAGATGAGTTAGAAAATGCCCGGCAGCTTTATCATCACCCCAGCTTTTCCAAAGAAGAGTTGCAGAAAATCGAAGTACCAGTTTTGGTGATCGCCGGCGATGAAGATCAACCGAACAATATCGCGGCTTACAAACGTCTTGCTCAGATGATTCCTCATGTGAACTACAAAACTGTTCATCACGCAGGCTACTGTGTCGCTATTGAACAGCCACAAGAAGTGGTGAATCTTATTCGCGATCATATTGAAAAAGCCGAGCGTGGCTACGTGGCCATGCAGAACTCCGCAAAGAAAAAATCCAAAGGAAAATCTTCGCATCTGCGCTCTTAGGTTATTTCCCGTTCCACAGGCAATGTGAAAAGAGGCTAGCTGGCCTCTTTTCCGTTCAAAAGCCGCGATTTTTTTTTGGAGTGATGCCTGAGTGGTGCCACAAATCCAGCAAGCCCGGTCTCAGATCTGGTCTTACCGCTTGATTTTTGTGTTCGACTTAAACCTGGCCTACAAGAATTGAACCAATACTGTTTATAAATGGATTTGTTTTAGGAGGAAACATGAAATTGCAGTACGTTCTTTTACCAGGTCAGCGTCCTCATCCAGAAATGCGTGAGCTCTACCAACAAGTCTATAAATTTTGGGAAAGTATTTGGGAGGTTACTTTCAATGAACTCGGAAAGTCGGATGAATATCTGAAGTCCGACGCATTCACACGCCAGGATTATGTTGGCGCGGTTCTCAGCGATGGAAAGTGCATGGGGCTTTGTTTCTATCGTATCCTCGATGCAAGTATGCCGACAACTTTGAAGGATTCCTATTTTTCTAATTGGGGTGAAACACATATTCGAAAATTGCGTTCACGAGGCGACAAGATTGTGGTCATGGGAAACCTGACGGTCAGCCCGGAAGCTCGTGGAACAAAATTAGGTTTTTCAATGAAAGACTTGATTTTGGGTACGGCAGCAAAAGTTTTCACATGGCTTGAGGCCGATGCAATGACGCTGGCTCCTCGCAAAGATAAGAATGTACAAAGAGCTTGTGCTCTTTGGGGTGCTGAAACCATCGCGAGTGAAATTCCTTCTGGCCATGGTGATGTGAATGTTGAACTCATGAGTTTTTTCCAAGACGTTGTTCAATCCAGTCAGCGACCGGAGTTAGCAGCATTGGTGGATAGCCTTTGGGAAAACCGTTTGGAAGTTCCGTACTACACGCACGAAATAGAAAAATGGGCGGCATAGCTTATGGCAGCCCAAAAAATGGATCGTGCTACGTATATTAAAATTCGCAATTCTTTGAACTTAGAGAAAAAATCTTCAGCGCCGATCATTCATGCACTTCAAGACGTGGTGCTGATGGCGGCCACTTGGGCTCTTTGGAATTTCTATCAACATTCGGCTTTGCGGTTTTTGATGATTCCGTTGTTATTCTGTATTTTGTTTCGCGGTTTTGGAATTATGCATGATGCAGTTCATGGCGCCGTTTCAAAAAAACGCTGGATCAATGACCTTGCGGGCTTCATTGGTGGTACGTTCTGCATTCTGCCCTATGAAAATTGGAAGCGTGCTCATTTAAAGCATCATCAATGGAGTGGCAACGTCGAAAAGGATCCCGTGGTGGCGTTGGTTATTAACTACCCGAAGTTTAAAAAGTCCACGCAGTTCTTTCTGAGTTTCTTCTGGATGTTGTGGTTTCCGGTGCTTGGGATTCTTCAGCAATTTATTTTCTGGAATATCTCGATTCGTTTGTACTTAAAAGAGCCGAGGTCACTGAAGATGTTATTGAGTGTCGCACTGCCTGTCGCAACGTGGGGTGTGCTGCTTTTTGCAACTCCGACGGCGTTTACGGCAACGATTCTGATTCCGACTTTGTTTTTGTACTATCTCGGAGTGGAAGTCGTGAACTTTCCGCACCATTTGCAGTTGCCGCAGTTTCGCGGTGAACATAAGTTTCCGGTGTGGGAACAGTTTCAAACTGCCAGAAGCTGCGTTTATCCGCAGTGGTTTGCAAGGTTTGTGGTGCTGAATTTCAACTTCCATATTGAACACCATATGTTCCCAGACGTCCCTTGGTATCACTTGGATAAGTTGCATGAACCGGTGAAGAGTATTCTCGGCGAAGACTACAATACGGACCCAAGCTTTGGATGGATTTTAAAGAATAAGAAGGTGGATCTCGGTCAGGTTTTAGCGCCGGCAGAAAAAGAAAAGCCGACAGAACTGTCGGCTGCATAAAACAAAATATCAGTTTAGATCTTAGATAAAATCGACGGCGTCGGCATCGGCGCCCACGGAGAGTAATTTCCCCTTGGAAGTGATAACGAAGCCAATGATTTCGTTGCTATCTGAGCAATAAGCCGGGTAGATATCACCAAAATTGACAAGAGTGATTCGTGGCAAGAATGGCTGAGTCGTTCCATCATCATAGGTTTCACGGATCAAGTGGGAGTCAATATTGACAGCGGAATCTTGTTTTTCACCACTGAGAACGCTTGTAACGACGTTATGGATGCTATTAATAACAGACTTAGGGCGTTCCCAAAGTATCCACCATTCATGCACGCAAAGATCCAAAAGTGAATAGCCGCAGACACCGAAAAAGTTCAAGCTGCGATAAATTTGAACGCCTTGCGGATTGTAAATCTCGATGATTTCATCCGCAGCGCTTTGAGCCCAGTCATGTTTCTTTAGTTTGAATTTGAAATGCTTAAGAGCTTTTTGAGCTAAGTAGTGCTCATCGACTTTGTCGAGGGTGACTTCCGAAGACTGGAGAATGGCTTTCCAATTATTCAGATCTGTGAGAATGCGTTGTTTCTTGTCTTCGTCAGCGAGCGCAAGAGCTGCGAGCCCTTTTTTAGTGTAAGGCCGTACAGGGACACCGGCTTTAGAGAGAAGAGTGTAGATCTCGCCGATAACTTGCAGAATCTCAGCGGCGCTTCCGCGTTGCAACCCGGGGTATAAGTCATTTTGCTCGTCAGCAAAATTCACTGAAACATTCATCATGCCAAAAACTCCGTTATAAGACAGGTACTATAACCTACCTAGCTTTTTGCTTGTAGAACTTTTCTGTGAGCTCAGCAGTCACTTGGTCGATTGTTGCTTTCAGCATCACATCAAACATGTCGTTAGCAGAGATGTTGTAGATTTGTGCGATCTTGCGAAGAGTTGCTACAGGAGGTTGGGAGAGACCGCGTTCCCAGTTGCTCACAAATTGTGGGCTAGTGTAACCCAATTTTTTTGCTACAGCCCCTTGAGAGAGACCGGCTTCAAGGCGTTTGTCTTTTAAAAATTTTGATAAATCCATATACGTGCCACTTCCGTAAATTGAAAAATATTTATTGGAAATCTACAATTGTTCGATCCATTTTACAAATAAAATATAAAGGATTGTGCCCTCGAAGCACAATTCAGCATTTTTTCTATAGTGCGCGACACGTTTATACTCCTATGAGAGGACAGATCAGAAATCCTTTTTGAGTGACAAGATAGTTAACAATTCTGAAATTCTTTCTCGAGAGGCGGGCTCTAAAAACCTTCTCCTGCCTCTAAAATCGAGAAGAGAGATGACATTTTTTGGCCTGCGGCTTGCTCTATGCAGTGCTGGACATAAAAATCGGAGGGCCTAATATGGGTGGACGTATCCATCAAAAAACATCGATATATTTAGCAACACTTCTTGCTGTTGTCGCACTTTCGGCATGCGGTGAGAAGAAGGAAGCGCGCGGCTCTCAGCCTCCTGCTGAGGCTCCGAAGACGACAACAACGGTAGAGGAAACGAATGGAAAAGGCGGTGGCGTGGAATTGCCACCACCACAAGCTCCAGGGACGAATCCAACTCCGCCAGCGAATGGAGGCGAACCGCTTCCAGCTCCGGCGCAGCCAACGGGGAATCTCAAGGATCCTCTTGAGAATAGTGCTGGATACGAACCTGTGGATCCTAGCGCCGTTGAAAGCGCAGATTATCAGAAACGTTATACGGGTATGAAGAATCCAGATGGCCTTTCTTACACAGGCTCATCGACGGATTATCTGCTGACGTATTTGCGTTTAAGAAACGAAGACCCGAACCTCGATGCTGGCGTGAAGGCCCGCAACTTGGCGGCGGCTCAGAGTATTCGTTCTGCGCACTTTAGCCGTGATGAAGATACAGGTGATATTGCTGTGACTTTGAAAATCAAAGAAGGCGATTATCTGAAGACGTATATTTTGGCGGGCGGTTTAAGCGAAGGCGATACTGTTTCCAGATTGCGTTTAGTAAGAAGCCGTAATGGCGTTAAAACCACGGGCACGCAAAACATCAGCGGTAAAATCAAATGTCTTGATGAAGACGGTGGTTGTGAAACCATGTTTGCGCGCTTGGTGATCGAAGAACAAGAAGCTCCTGTGCCTGTTTCAGTGGGTGGTTCTACTGAAGGTGGTTCTCGTGCTGCGGTTGCGATTCTTTTCCGTGAGTCGTTAGCGGATATTCACGCGAGTCTCGCAGAAGCGTCTGGCAATCCAGAGTACGCCAGCATGAGCGACTTCTGGATTAACTCACACTACAAAGCGATCAACTCGGATAACCAATTAGACAAAGCGGTTTTGAAATCCTACGAGATCGTGAATGGTCGTTCTGGTTTTGAAGCTCAATTGATTGGTAAAAACCGTCAGTTGATTTCTTTGGGTGGTCCACTGTTGGCTCCTGAAGACGGAACTTCTGTGGACATCTCTGCAGATCGTACGGCGCAAATGCAGGAGTCTTATGATTTGGATAGCCTCTCTGGTTATAAATTCGATCTTGCTAATTTTATTGGCAGCGCGAAAATTATCAACAACAACGGCTTGGGCCAAGTTCGCATCGCTTTGAAAATGCGGAAGCGTGTTGGTTACGATCAGGAAGCGTTTAAGCTCACTATCATGCGCATCATCAAGCCGACAGTGACTCCAAACGAAGAAAACTTGAAATTCGAGTAAAATTACAACGTTAAAAGCTTCTTTCCTTTGCGGGGCGGCCATTTCAAGTGAGCCGCCCCGTTTTTTTGTTGTCACAGAGAAAACCCTTGTGATCCACTTAAAGGCAGAGAAAAAAGGAGCGCGATTCTATGAACGGAACCCAGCTTGAGTTTGCAAAGACTGCAACCAATTCCAACACTTCCATTCCTGTCCCACAGGTTTCAGATTACATGGATTTTCGCTCTTATTTGGCGAGTTTCTTAGATTACAAGCGAAAGCTCACCGCAAGTGATATTCGTCCTTACAACTACGCGGCGTTTTCAGCCGGCGCGAATATTAAATCGCCGAATTACCTGAAGATGATTATTGAAGGCCGTCGCAATCTTTCTGGCGAGATGGTTTTGAAATTTGCAAAAGCTCTCGGCCTCAACAAAGAAGCCACTGAAGATTTTGAATTGTTGGTGAGCTACGGCCAGGCCACTGATCCGGCCGACCGAAACATGTTCCTCAAAAAACTTTCAGAGCATCGAGTTCAAGCCAAACTCAAAAGTGGTGAGATCGACAAGAAGACTTGGGAGAAAATCCCGAGCTGGGCTGCGTGGGTGATCTACGCGATGGTTGATCAAGAGGGCGTGAAGTACGACACGAAGACTCTCAAAGAACTTCTCAGAGGCAAAGCTTCCGAAGATGAAATAGAGCAAGCACTCCAAAGTTTGTTCAGCGCCGGAGAGCTCGTACAAGACCCGGAGACGGGCGAAGTACGGAAGGCTCGCGCGCTCATCGAATCGGCGGAGGACGTGCCCGTAGCGCTCGTTAGAAAGCTGCAGGCGCAGTTGATGTACTTGGGTCTTGAGTCCTTGTACCAAGACGCCGCAAACGAGCGCGAGTTCGGCACGCTGACGTTGAGCCTGACGAAACAAGAGTTCGAAGAAATCAAATTCAAGCTTCGTCAGATGCGCAAACAAATCAACAAAGACAATTCCATCGCGCGCACAAGTTCGAAAGGCGAGAAGGTTTACCAACTCAATATTCAACTTTTTCCCGTGACGAATGCTGTCAATGCTACAAAAGACAGCAAGCCAGACCCATCGCATTAAAATTTAAGATTCTTAAAAATGGAGCCACAAAATCTCCAAAATTTGGGCACCTCTGTGGATAAGTCTGTGGAGACGGTTGATAACTTGTCGATTTGAGTCCGTTTTGTGTCAGAATGTCCCGTGCCCACAATCAAAACTTGTAAAGAACCGGACAAAACCATGACGAATTGGGGATGTTTTGCTACCAGCGAAATTGTCACTTTGTTGTTGAAGCCACAAAAAATTAAGACATGATTAGAACTTTTTTGAATTCAGCAGGAGTGTGATATACTCGCGCTTCTGCATGTGGGGGCGACACGGCTTCGACGTGGGTGCTGAAGCATAAGGAGCATACCGGGGAGTATGAGGACCTCGTTAAAAACATACACTTTGTAATTGGCAACGATTACGCACTTGCAGCTTAATTAAATTTAAGCGCACGAACCCTCGCCAGTGGTGACGAAGCGAGATCAGTTCGTCATTAGTTACCAAGGCTCTGGTGGGTTTCGCAGCGCCAGGGCCAAGATAAAGCTGCGAAAAATGTTGTGCGCGGATTCTGTCGATGGAAGCTGCGCAACCAAATCAATACGTCGGCT
>Ga0255338_1001846_pt1 | contig 36190 bp, 35 predicted proteins | sample MeOH1_35cm_T4_19_FD_203715 | JGI IMG/M metagenome (GOLD analysis project Ga0255338, IMG submission 203715) | Sandy soil microbial communities from University of British Columbia, Vancouver, Canada - MeOH1_35cm_T4_195 | ecosystem: Engineered > Artificial ecosystem > Sand microcosm > Unclassified ...
GGTCGGGAAGCGCGATCCGGCGATCACCGTGACATATTGCCGGCCCTTGGCGAGATAGGTGATCGGCTGCGCCATCACCGCCGTCTGCGCGTCGAACGACCAGAGCAGCTTGCCGCTGTCGGCGGCGAGGATGGTGAACTGGCCGGTGGCGCGGCCTTCGAGCAGCAGGTTGCCTGCCGTCGTCGCCGTGCCGCCGCCGCCGCGCATGCCCGTGAGCGGGATGCGCCACGCCTCCCGCTGCGTCACCGGGTTCCAGGCGATGAGCGCCGCCGAGGGCGGGCGCGGCGCGAGGCCCGGCGGCGGCGCGCCGATCCCGTTGCTGATCCGCTGCCCGCTCAGGAAGGTCCATTTCTCGAGCGGCCCGGGCGGATCCACATAGACCCGGCCCTGGTCCATCGCGGGGATGTAGACGAGCCCGGTCTTCGGGTTGAACGACATCGCCTCGATATTGTGGGCGCCATAGGGCGAGGGATAGACGATCGCCGCCTTCCCGTCCGGGAAGCGCGCCTCGGGATTCTCGATCGGCCGGCCGGTCGCCTGGTCGATGCCCTTCGCCCAGTTCACCGGCACGATGTTGCGCGCCGAGATCAGCTTCCCGGTTTCGCGATCGATCACGTAGAAGAAGCCGTTCTTGGGCGCGTGGAGGATGACCGGGCGCTGCCTGCCGTCGATCGTCAGGTCGGCGAGCTCGATATCCATCGCCGAATTATAGTCCCAGCTCTCCCCCGGATTGGTCTGGTAGTGCCAGACATACGCGCCGGTATCGGCATCGAGCGCGACGATCGAGCAGACGAACAGATTGTCGCCGCCGCCCGGGCTGCGGATCTTGCGGTTCCACGGCGTGCCGTTGCCGGTGCCGATATAGATGCGGTTGTATTTCGGATCATAGGCCATGGCGTTCCACGCCGTGCCGCCGCCGCCATATTTCCACCACTGGCCGGTCCAAGTCTTCGCGGCCATCGCCATGGCCTTGTTTTCAAAGCCTTTTGCGGGATCGCCCGGTACGGTGTAGAAGCGCCAGGCCTGTTTGCCGGTGGCCTGGTCATAGGCCGTGACATAGCCGCGCACGGGCGCGAAATCGGCGCCGCCATGGCCGATGATGACCTTGTCCTTGAACACCCAGGGCGCGCCGCTGACATAGCGGCCATCGTCCTTGCCGGTGGTCATCACGCTCCACACGGGCTTGCCGGTCTTCGCGTCGAGCGCGATCAGCCGGCCGTCGATCGTGCCGGTGAACACCTTGCCATGGGCATAGGCGACGCCGCGGCTGCCCCAGGCGGAGCGCAGCTTCTGCCCGGCCGCGGCGCCGACCTCCGGATCATAGCGCCACAGCAGCTTGCCGGTGGTCGCGTCGATCGCATGGACCACGCTGAGGCCGCCCGCGAAATAGAGTATGCCGTCGACCGCGACCGGTGCCGTCAGGCTGCTGCCGCCGGTATCGATGTCATAGTGCCAGGCGAGCCCGAGCTTGCCGACATTGCCGGCGTTGATCTGGTCGAGCGGGCTGTAATGCGTCTCGGTCGGCCCGCCATAGCCGGCCCAGTCCGCCCCGTCCGGCCCGCGCGAGGCGCAGGACGAGACCAGGGCCGCGAGCGCGGCAAGCAGGGCGGCGCGGGGAAGGATCCGCATCAGCCGCCGATCGTCCGGTCGGCGGGCCAGAAGCGCTGGCGCAGCTGCTTCTTGTTGACCTTGCCCATCGCGGTGCGACCGATATCGTCGACGAAATCATAGGAGCGCGGGCATTTGTACCCGGCCAGCGACGCGCGGCAGAAGCTGTTCAACTCCGCCGCGCTGGGCGGATTGGCCGGATCGGCGGGCACGATCAGCGCCTTCACCTCCTCGCCCATCTCCTTGTTCGGCGCGGCGAGCACCGCCACATCGGCGACGCCCGGATGGCGGATCAGCACCTGTTCCGATTCCGCCGGATAGATGTTCACCCCGCCGCTGACGATCATGTCAGACACGCGATCGGTGATGAAGAGATAGCCTGCTTCGTCGAGATAACCGACCTCGCCGAGCGTGAAGACGCCCGGCGCGATATGCGCTGCGGCGGTCTTTTCCGGATCGCCATGATAGATGATGCCGCGCCCGGAGGTGTCGCGGAAATAGACCTGGCCCTCCTGGTTGGGGCCCAATTCGGCACCGTCCTCGCCGATGATCAGCGTCTCGAACGGCGGCAGCGCGCGACCGACCGAGCCGGGGCGCTCGAGCCATTCGGGCGACGAGATGAAGGTGGTCGAGCCAGCCTCGGTCGCGCCATAGGCCTCGACCAGCACCGGGCCGAACCAGGCGATCATCGCCTGCTTCACGTCGCGCGGGCAGGCTGCGCCGGTATGGGCGAGCCGCTGCATGCTCGACACGTCGTAGCGGGCGCGGGTCGCTTCCGGCAGGCTCAGCAGCCGCTGGAAATGCGTCGGCACCATCACTGACCCGGCGACGCGGTAGCGCTCGATCCGCCCCAGCACCGCCTCGGGATCGAACGACGCGACGGTGACGAGCGATCCGCCGCCGAACAGGTTGCGCACCATGCCGAGCGGGCCGGTATGGTAGAGCGGCCCGACCGCGATCCCCGGCGACGGGGTGACGCGCGCGCGCAGCGCGGCGGCGAGATCGCCCACGGTGGCGACGCGGGGAAAATATTGCGGCGGCGTCTCGGTCGCCTTGGGCCGGCCGGTCGTCCCCGAGGTGTAGTGAAGATGCGGCAGCGGCGGCGTATCGACGGGCGGCGGCGCTTCCGATGCCGCTCCGATCCACGCCTCCCATGCGATCACGCCCTCGCGCGCCGGGCAGCGCCAGCCGATCACGGTCGCGATTCCCGCTTCCGCGGCGGCGGCAAGCCCGGCCTCCATCGTCTCCGGCCCGACCAGCACGGCGGACGCGCGCGAGTCCCTGAAGATATAGGCGGCCTCGCCCGGGATGAGGTGGAAACTGACGGGGACGCTCGACACGCCCGCCTCAAGGCAGGCGACATAGGCGATCACCGTCTCGACCGCATTGTGCGCGAAGATCGCGACGCGGCGCTCCGGGCCGAGCGGCAGGCCGGCGATCGCGTTGGCCGCGCGGTTCAGGATCGGATCGAGCTGGTTCCAGTCATATTCGACCCGCTCGTCGGCGAGCGCGAGGCTGGCGCGGCGTGCGGCATCCATGCCGGCGGTTGCTAGCGACATGAGCGTCCCTCTTTCGGTGTGGTGCAGTGCGGCTCAGCCATCGGCCGGCACCTCGCGGGCGGCAATGGCGGGGGCGAGATGGCGGAGCGAGAGGCGGAGCGCGACAAAGGCGATCAGCGCCGCGCCGATCACCACCACTGCGAGCGACTGGCCGATCATCGCCTCGTCATGGAACAGGAAATCGGTCAGCGCGCCGACGATCGACGGCCCCGCCCCCATGCCGAGGATGGTGAAGACGAACATGAAGATCGCGATCATCTGGCCGCGCACCGCATTGGGCGCGAGCAGCGCGACGACCGACGAGAGATAGACCATGAACGGCACGGTGATGAACTGGACGACGCCGTAGCAGGCGAGGAATATCCAGGGATCGGCGGCGAAGAACATATAGACGATCACCGGCGACAGCGCGGCGATCATCCAGCTGTAATAGCGCAGATGCGCATCGCGCATGCCGCGCCCGAACAGCAGGTCGACGATCCGGCCGTTGACGACGAGCGAGGCGGCGGCGACCAGGTTCATCACGCTCAGCGCCGGGCCATAGACCTGCGGCGCCCAGTGGAAGCGGCGACCGATAAAGGTGGGGACCCAGGCCGTCATCGAATAGCCGCAGATCGCCAGCGCCGAGAAGGCGACCATCATGCAGGCGATCAGCTGCCAGTTCGCGCGCATGAAGGCGAAGGCCGCGCCGATCCGCCGGTCGGCCGCGGCGGCGCCCGGGATCTCGTGCCGGCCGGGATCAGCGAAGGTGAAAACGAGCAGCGCGATCGCGAACCCCGGCAGGCCGACCATGATCATCACCAGCTGCCAGGGCTGGGCGAGGCCATGGACCGGCAGATGCACCGCGCCGAGCCCGGTCGCAAAGGCGATGGCGAGGCCGCCCAGCCCGAAGGCAGTGGCCGAGCCGACCTTGCCCGCCATCTGGAAGGTCGAGGTGGCGAGCGTCAGCTTGTCGCGCGGGAAGCCGTCCGAGATCAGCGAATAGGCCGAGGGGAGCAGCGCCGCCTCGCCGATGCCGACGAAGATGCGCGCGAGCAGCAATGTCTCGAACAAGCCGGCAAAGCCGCAGGCGATCGTCGCCAGCGCCCACACCAGCGTGCCGAAGCAGATCACCGCGCGGCGGGAAAAGCGGTCGGCCGCCCAGCCGAGCGGCAGCCCGAAGATCGCATAGCAGATCGCGAAGGCCGGCCCGAGCACCACGCTCATCTGGAAATCGCTGAGGTGCATGGTGAGCTTGATCGGCTCGACCAGCATCGAGATGACGAGGCGATCGAGCCAGGCCAGGACATAGACGAGGAACAGGACGGAAACCATCCACCAGGCCGGCCCGGCCCGCCAGCCCGCCCCGCGATCCACGCTGACGCCCGGCCCGGCCATCAGCGCACCGGCAACGCGTTATATTCAGCGATCTTGAGCTTGCCGAGCTGCGACATGTGCGCCTCGTCCGGCCCGTCCGCCATGCGCAGGTAGCGCGCGGTGGTGAAGACGTTCGCGAGCGGCGTATCGCGCGAGAAGCCCATCGCGCCATGCGCCTGGACCGCCCGATCGGCGACGCCCTGCGCCATCAGCGGCGCGACGATCTTGATCGCCGCGATCAGATCCTTTGCGGCCTTGTTGCCATAGCGGTCCATCGCATCGGCTGCCTTGAGCGTGAGCAGGCGGGCCTGTTCGATCTCGCAATAGGATTTGGCGACATCCTGGCGGATGCTGCCCTGATCGGCGAGCTTGCGGCCAAAGGCGACGCGGTTCTCCACGCGCCGCGCCATGAATTCCACCGCGCGCTGCGCAAGCCCGATCAGGCGCATGCAGTGATGGATGCGGCCCGGCCCGAGCCGCCCCTGCGCGATCTCGAAGCCACGGCCTTCGCCGAGCAGCAGGTTTTCCCTGGGCACGCGGACATCAGTGAAGCGCATCTCGCAATGCCCGCCGGGCGAGTGCAGCGAATCGAACACGTGCAGCGGGCGGACGATCTCGATCCCCGGCGTGTCGGCGGGAATGATGATCTGGCTGTGCTGGCGGTGGCGCGGCCCGTCATTGGGGGTGCGGCCGAGCAGGATATAGACCTTGCAGCGCGGATCCATCACGCCCGAGATCCACCATTTGGTACCGTTGATGACATAGTCGTCGCCATCGGGAAGGATCGTGGTCGCGACATTGGTGGCGTCGGACGAGGCGACATCGGGCTCGGTCATCACATAGGCCGAGCGGAATGCGCCGGCGAGGAGCGGCTTGAGCCAGCGCTCCTGCTGCTCGGGCGTACCGTATTTGGCGAGGATTTCCATGTTGCCCGTGTCGGGCGCGGCACAGTTGAAATATTCGGACGCGCCGAACACCCGGCCCATCAATTCGGCCAGCGGCGCATATTCGAGATTGGTCAGGCCCGGGCTGAACGGGGTATATTCATGCGGCAGGAACAGATTCCACAGGCCCGCGGCGCGTGCCGCCTCCTTGATCTTCTCGGTCCCGGGCCAGGGCGTCCACAGGTTCGCCGGATCGTGCAGGAAATGATCGCGCTCCTGCTCGATCGGATAGACATGCTCGTCCATGAACGCCGTGACGCGCGCGCGGAGGGCATCGACCTTTTCGCCATATTCGAAGTTCATGCGGGAATCCTTCCGGGACGCATCAGAGGGTGAGGCCGCCGTCGACCACGATGGTCTGGCCGCAAATGTACGAAGAGAGCGGCGAGGCGAGGAACAGCGCGACGCCGGCCATCTCCTCCACGGTGCCGAACCGGCCGAGCGGGATCTTGGCGAGCGCGCGATCGCGGCGCTCGGCATTGTCCATCGTCACCTTGGTCATCTTCGTGTCGACGAGGCTGGGCGCGATGCCGTTGACGCGGATGCCTGCCCCGGCCCAGGCTTGGGCGAGCGTCTTGACCAGGCTGACCGCGCCGGCCTTGGACGCGGCATAGGCCGGGTTGCCCATGGTCGCGCGGAAGGCGCCGATCGAGCTGACCACGATCACCGATCCGCGCGCCGCCACGAGATGATCGTGGAAGCGCACCGAAATCTGCATCACGCTGCCGACATTGACCGCCATCACCTTGTTCCAGCCCTCGGGCTCGAATTCCTTGCGACGATACAGGACGGTACCCTGCGAATGGACCAGCACGTCGATCGCCTCGAACGGGGCGGGCGCCGCAGCGATCGCCTCCGCATCGGCGACGTCGACCTGCGTATAGCCCAGGCCGGTCAGGTCCGATCCCTCCTCGCCGGCATAATCGGCGGCGGCGGCGCGCGTGCCCCAGACATGGACTGTGGCGCCCCGTGCGAGAAAGCCGCGCGCAATGCCGTTGCCGATGCCGCTCGATCCGCCGATGACGAGCACGTTGCGGCCGGTGAAATCCAGTTCGTTCATGCCGGGTTCCCCTGTTGCGCCGCTGCCGGCAGGCCGTGTTGCACCCAGCGCGCCGCGCGCTCGAACAGCCACAGGCTGCGCGCGTGGAGCCGGTCGCCGACATCGCGCGGCGCCTTGCCGGCGCAGGCGCGGGCATGGGTGCCCTCGAGCAGGATGCCGAGCTTGTAGCAGCCGAACACCGCGTACCAGCCGATCGCGCCGGTATCGCGCGACGAACGTGCGGCATAATGCGCGACAAGTTCGGCGGCGGTCGGAAAGCCGATCCACGGCTTCACGCTGACCGCGCCTTCATCGCCCGGCTCGGGCCAGGTGGCGAGGAGCCAGCCGAGATCGATCAGCGGATCGCCGATCGTCGCCAGCTCCCAATCGACCACGGCCGCGAGTTCCGGGCCGTCCTCCCGGAACATCACGTTGGCCATATGGAAATCGCCGTGCATGATGCCGGGCGTGAAGCTCGCCGGACGGTGCGCATCGAGCCAGTGGCCGATCGCGGCGACATCGCCGAGCGCGGCCTGGCCCGGCCACCCGGCAAACTCGGCATAGCCATCGAGCTGCGACTGCCAGCGGGCGACCTGGCGCTCGAGATAGCGATCGGGCTTGCCGAAATCGGCGAGGCCGAGGGCGACATGATCGAGCGCACCGAGCGCGGCCAGCGCCTCGACCAGCGCCAGGCCCATGCGATGCTGGATGGCGGCCGAACCGGCGTGGAGCGCGGGCAGGCCCGAAACCGGGTTGAAGCCGGCGATCGGCTCCATCAGGTAGAAGGCGGCGCCGAGCACCGATTCGTCGCTGCACGCGGCGATCAGGCCGGGATGCGGCACTGCGGTGCCGGCCAGCGCGGTCAGCACCCGCGCCTCGCGGCGCATCGTCTCGTTGCTGTTGGGGCGGGGATGCGATGGGGGACGGCGCAGCACATAATCGCGCCCGTCGCGGCTGAACCGCAGCAGGATATTCTGGGTGCCCCCGGTGAGTCGGACCGCATCGACGATCGCGCCGCTGCCGAGGCCCTGCCCCGACATCCACGCCGCCAGCGATTCCAGATCGACTCCCAATTCCACCCGGGCTTCCCTCTCCTGCGGCTTGTGCGTGCCGGTTAAGTCAGATGGATAATGCAATTGACGAATGGCGATTGCAATGTGATTCTGCACACATGGTTAGACTTCAGATCGCCAGCAGAGAGGATCAGCCGAGAAGCGCCGCCGCCGCGCAGATCAAGGCCGTTGCCTTGCGCCTGTTCGCCGAGCGCGGCGTGGACGGGGTGACGGTGCGCGAGATCGCGGCCGCCGCAGGGCAGAAGAACCACGGCGCGGTCGGCTATCATTTCGGCTCGAAGGAAGCCCTGGTCCGCGAGCTCGTACTCGACGGCGCGATCGAGATCGACCGGCGGCGCAATGTCGAACTGGACGCGCTGGAAGCGGGCGGCGGGCCACACCATGTACGAGCCGTGGTGGACGTGCTGATCTTTCCGGCGACAGCGGTCGAGCCCGATGACGATTTCTACATCCGCTTCATCGTGATGCTGTCGATGACGCACCGCGACCTGATGATGGACGCGCTCGAGAATCGCTGGAACTCGGGCTATCGCCGCTGCCTCGATCATCTGCGCGAACTGATGCCGCCGATGCCGCGGGTGCTGCAGAACCAGCGCTTCGTGTTCATGGGCGCCTATCTCGGCGCGGTGCTGGCGCGGCGGCAGCAGGCGCTGTCCGATCACAGCCGTGCCCATCCGATCTGGAGCGCGCCGTACAGCCTGGAGCATTTCGCCCAGTCGCTGACGCTGGTACTGGAAGCGCCGATCGAGCTCGGGCCGGACGTGATCGCCGCCATCGTGCCCGATGACGACCGCATGCCGACGCAGCATGGCCCGGTAGGATGATCGACATGATGGATCGCGACCTTCTCCCGATCGCCGCCGCACTGCGCGACAAGGGCCATGGCCGGGTGCAGACCTGGTCGCCCAAGGTGTTCATCCCGCTCACCCAGCTGTGCCGCAATCTCTGCCATTACTGCACTTTCTCGCAGCCGCCCCGCCCGGGCGAGGCGGCCTATCTGACGCGCGAGCAGGTGCTGGAGATCGCCCGGGCCGGCCGCGACGCGGGCTGCACCGAGGCGCTGTTCACCCTGGGCGACAAGCCCGAGCTGCGCTTCGCCGCCGCGCGCGAGGAACTGGCCCGGCTGGGGCATGCCACGACGATCTCCTATCTTGCCGAGATGTGCGCCGCGGTGCGCGACGAGACCGGCCTGCTGCCGCACGTCAATGCCGGGGTGATGACGCGCGACGAGATGGCGCTGCTGCGCACCGTCTCCGCCTCGCAGGGGCTGATGCTCGAATCGGTCTCCGACCGGTTGTGCGGGAAGGGTGGCGCGCATTACCGGTCGCCCGACAAGGCGCCGGCGGCGCGGCTCGAGACGATCCGCCTCGCGGGCGAGCTCAGGATACCCTTCACCACCGGCATCCTGATCGGCATCGGCGAGACCCGCGAGGAGCGGATCGACGCCCTGGTCGCGATCCGCGATCTCCATGCCGAATACGGCCATATCCAGGAAGTGATCGTCCAGAACTTCCGCGCCAAGCCGCGCACGGTGATGGCCGATGCGCCCGAGCCGGACATGGCGGAACTGCTCTGGACGATCGCCGCCGCCCGGCTGATCCTGGGGCCGGCGATGAACATCCAGGCGCCGCCCAACCTGTCGGCGGACGATTTCGGCCGGCTGATGGAGGCGGGGATCAACGACTGGGGCGGCGTCTCCCCAGTGACGCCGGATCATGTAAATCCCGAGCGACCGTGGCCGGAGATCGAGCGGCTGGCCGAAGCGACCGAGGCGGGCGGGCGCCTGCTCGTCGCGCGGCTGCCGGTCTATCCCACCTATGTGCACGACGCGGCGACCTGGCAGGACCAGGCGATGATCCCCGCACTGCTCGCCGCCGCGGACGCGACCGGGCTCGCGCGGGCCGATTCCTGGGCGCCCGGCGTGGCGCTGCCCGAGCGGACCGAGCGCCGCTCCGCCGCCGGCGTCGACCCGGCGATCGCCGCGATCGTGGCGCGCGCCATGGCGGGCGTGTCGATCGGCGAGGAGGAGATCGTCGCGCTGTTCGCCACCCGGGGCGCGGACCTGGAGCATGTCTGCGCGCGGGCGGATGCGCTGCGCCACACGGTCAGGGGCGACGAGGTGACCTATGTCGTCAACCGCAACATCAACTATACCAATATCTGCGCCTATAAATGCGGCTTCTGCGCCTTTTCCAAGGGCAGCATGGCCGAGCAGCTGCGTGGCCGGCCCTATGATCTCGACCATGAAGAGGTCGTCCGCCGGGTGCGCGAGGCCTGGGCGCGCGGGGGCACCGAGGTTTGCCTGCAGGGCGGCATCCATCCCCATTATACCGGCGAGACCTATCTCGGCCTGGCCCGGGCGGTGCGCGCGGCGGTGCCGGAGATGCACATCCATGCCTTTTCGCCGCTCGAAGTGCATCACGGCGCGGCGACGCTCGGCCTCGGACTGGAAGCGTTCCTGCGGCAGCTGAAGGAGGCGGGGCTCAACACCCTGCCGGGCACCGCCGCCGAGATCCTCGACGACGAGGTCCGCGCGATCATCTGCCCGGACAAGCTGGATACCGCGCAATGGCTCGAGGTGATCGAGGCGGCGCACCGCGTCGGCTTCCGCACCACCGCGACGATCATGTTCGGCCATGTCGACACCACCCGCCACTGGGCGCGGCACCTGATCCGCATCCGCGACCTGCAACAGCGCACCGGCGGCTTCACTGAATTCGTACCCCTGCCCTTCGTCCATATGGAGGCGCCGATCGCGCTGCGCGGGCGCGCCAGGCGCGGGCCGACCTTCCGCGAGGTGCGGCTGATGCACGCCGTCGCCCGGCTGGCGCTGCACCCCCACCTGACCTCGATCCAGACGAGCTGGGTCAAGCTCGGCCAGGCGGGCGTCGCCGCCTGCCTGAACGCGGGCGCCAACGACCTGGGCGGCACGCTGATGGACGAGAGCATCTCGCGCGCGGCCGGCGCGCAGCACGGCCAGGAAATGGCGCCGGCCGACATGGAGGCGCTGATCCGATCGATCGGCCGCACGCCGCGCCAGCGCACCACCATCTACGGGGCGATCGCCCCCGACCTGCACGAACGCGGCATGACCGCCGCGCCGCTCACCCCCTCGATCCAGACGCCGCCACGCAAGGCGGCGCGGACGGACAAGCAACTGGAGAGACAAGACCATGGCTGACGACAAGGCAGTGATCGCCGTACTGGGCGGCACGGGCAAGGAAGGCGGCGGCCTCGCGCTGCGCTGGGCGCATCGCGGCCACAAGGTGATCATCGGCGGCCGATCGGCCGAGCGCGCGCAGGAGGCGGCCGAGGCGATGAACGCGACGCTGGGCTGCAGCGCCGTGAGCGGCATGGCCAATGCCGATGCGGCGGCGGCGGCGGAGATCGTGGTGCTGGCGGTGCCCTATGCAGCGCAGCAGTTGACCGTCGACGACGTGAAGGCCGGCCTGGCCGGCAAGATCCTGATCGACGTGACCGTGCCGCTCGTCCCGCCCAAGGTGAGCCGGGTGCAGCTGCCCGAGGGCGGATCGGCGGTCGAGGCAGTGCAGAAGAAACTGGGCGATGCAGTCCGCGTCGTCTCCGCCTTCCAGAACATCTCGGCGCATCACCTGACCAAGCTCGACGAGGAGATCGAGTGCGACGTGCTGGTCTGCGCGGACGACACCGCGGCAGCCGACATCGTGGTCGCGCTGGCCGAGGAGATCGGGCTGCGCGCCTGGAATGCCGGCGTGCTCGCCAATTCGGTGGTGGCCGAGGGCCTGACCTCGGTGCTGATCGCGCTCAACCGGCGCTACAAGGTGCCCGGATCGGGCATCCGCATCACCGGCGTCTGACGCCCGCGCAGCCCGCGCGGCCGCGCCCCCTCCATCGCGCACAGGAAGACATCATGGCAGAGGCATATCTGGTGGCGGTCGCGCGCAGCGCGGGCGGCAAGCGCGGCGGGCGACTCGCCGGGGTCCATCCGGCCGACCTGGCGGGCAAGGTGCTCGCCGCGCTGGTCGAGCGATCGGGGATCGACCCGCTGCTGATCGAGGACGTGATCATGGGCTGCGCCTGCCCGGGCGGCGAGCAGGGCGCCAATATCGCGCGCAACGCCGTGCTCGCCTCCGGCCTGCCCGAGGCGATCCCGGCGACGCATGTCGACCGCCAGTGCGGCTCCTCGCAACAGGCGCTGCACTTCGCTGCGGCGACGGTGATGGCGGGCGCGATGGACGTGGTGGTCGCGGCCGGGGTGGAGAGCATGACGCGCGTGCCGATGGGCCTGCCCTGGACGCTCGCGGCCAAGCACGGCTTCGGCACCTATCGCAGCCCGGGGATCGAGGCGCGCTATCCCGACACGCCGTTCAGCCAGTTCGGCGGGGCGGAGATGCTGGCGCGGAAATATGGCCTGACCCGCGAGATGCTCGACCTTTATGCGCTGGAAAGCCATCGCCGCGCGCACGCAGCGACCCAGGCGGGCCGCTTCGCCGGCGAGATCGTGCCGATCGAGATCGTCACGCCCGAGGGCGAGACGGTGCTGCACCTGACCGACGAGGGCATCCGCGCGGATTCGACGCTGGAGAAGATCGCCAGCGTGAAGACGCTGCAGGAAGGCGGGGTGATCACCGCCGCCAATGCCAGCCAGATCTGCGACGGCGCGGCGGCGCTGCTGGTGGTCAACGCAGCGGGGCTCAAGGCGACCGGCCTCACCCCGCTCGCGCGGATCCACCAGATGACGGTGATCGGCCATGATCCGGTGATCATGCTCGAAGCGCCGATCCCGGCGACCGAGAAGGCGCTGAAGAAGGCCGGGCTGCGCATCGCCGATATCGACCTGTACGAAGTGAACGAGGCGTTCGCACCGGTGCCGCTGGCCTGGGCGCAGGCGCTGGACGCCGATCCGGCGCGGCTGAACGTGCATGGCGGGGCGATCGCGCTCGGCCATCCGCTCGGCGGCTCGGGCGCGAAGCTGATGGCGACGCTGGTGAGCGCGCTGCACGATCGCGGCGGCCGCTATGGCCTGCAGACGATGTGCGAGGCGGGCGGCATGGCGAACGTGACGATCGTCGAGCGGCTCTGAGCCGCGCCGCGCCGGGCCCGTAGTTTTCCGGAAGCGGTTAACAGTATTCAACCAAGAGAAAATTAACCGCCCGGGCGGCATTCGCTGCAGACTGGCGAGGCGGTGCGAATGACGCGATTCAAGGAGAGAGTGCCCGAAGGCACCTATATCGAGCTGGTCTCCAGCCTGTTCACCTCGCTGGTGCCGAGCATCATCATGACGGCGTCGTTTGCCGGCATCGGCCTGCTCGTCGCGAACCTGACGCCGGATGGCCCGCTCCTGCTGTTCATCATCGGCGGCGCGATCATGACGATCGCGCGGTTCGCGCTGCTGATCGCCTATCGCGAGCGCGCCACGGGCGACGCGCTCTGCCTGGCGGACGCGCGGCGCTTCGAACGGCACTTCGCGGTGCCCTGTCTCGGGTTCGCGCTGATGCTCGGCGCCTATGGCGCCCGCGCCTTCGCGATCGCCGCGCCGCAGGACCATATGCTGATCGTCGGGCTGCTGTTCGGCTATGAGGCCGGCGTCGCGGCGGGCCTGGCGCTGCGGCCATGGATCAGCATTCCGAGCATGATCATCGGCGTCGCGCCGACGATCCTGGTCGCCTGGACCTATCCCGACGCGACGCACCGCGCGGCCGGCAGCCTGCTGGCGGTCTTCCTGGCCAGCGGCATCGAGAGCATGCTCGTACGCTATCGCCTGACCGCCCGGAACGTGACGATGCGCCAGGTACACGCCACGCTGGCGCGGTTCGATCCCCTCACCCATCTGCCCAACCGGCTGGCCCTGCGCGAGCGCTTCGCCGACAGCGTCGCGCAGGGCGCCGCGCCGGAGGCCATCGCCGTGCATTGCCTCGACCTCGACCGCTTCAAGCCGGTCAACGACCGCTATGGCCATCCGGTCGGCGACGCGTTGCTGCGTGCGGTCGCCGAGCGCCTGCAGGGGGTGCTGCGCCCGCGCGATTTCGCCGCGCGGATCGGCGGCGACGAGTTCGTGGTGGTGCAGGCCGGCATCACCCATGCCGGCGAGGCTGAGATGCTCGCGCGGCGGATGTCGCGCGCGATCGCCCAGCCCTATCGGATCGACGGCCAAGAGATCGTGATCGGCGCCAGCATCGGCTATGCCGTATCGGCCGCCGGCGAGGCCGATCTCGACCGGCTGATCGCCCAGGCGGACGGCGCGCTCTATGAGGCGAAGCGGCGCGGCCGCGGCGGCGTGGCCGATCCGACGACGGGCGCGGCCGACGGGCGCGCGAGCGCGTAGCGGCGACGGCGGCTCAGCGCGCCGCGGACGCGGAATCGGGCACGCGCGTCCAGGTCTGGGACTTGCAGCCGATGCCGCCGAGCAGGCAGCCCCGGCCGGTGATCGTGTTGCCGTCGACCACGCGCACCTCGCCCGACAGGACCTTGTTGAGATCGGGCACGAAGACGCTGCCGCGCCAGCGCCCCTTCGCGTCCTTGCGGAAGTTGCGGAACAATTGCGTGCCGACGAGCTGATCGGTGCCGCCGCGCCGGGCATCGGCGATGGCCTTGTCATTGGCCCAGACGACCGTGCCGCACATGCTCTCGCCACAGGCATGGGCGCGGATATGGACGCTGTTGCGCGGGTTCGCCCAGATGCCGAAGGAACGATCGGCCGGGGCGGCACCCGCCGCCGTGGCGCAGCCGGCGAGCAGCGCGAGGGCGCCCGCGATGCGGCGGCCGCGCGCGCGGCCGGAAGCGATGGAGCCGATGCTCGGCTGCGGGTGACTCATGACGGATCCCTGTGCTGCACTGACCGCGCCTCCCTAGCGCCGCCAGCGATCCGGGCAAGACCATGATGGCGCGCCGCCGGGCGCGTGGGCGCGACGACCCCCGGGGCATGCCCCGGTTGCGGCAATGAGCAGGAAGCGAGACGCGGGCGGCCACCATGGTGCGGCTGTAGGCGATGCCGCGCGGCGGTTGAATCGAGCGGGCGGGCGGGTTGAAAGTGTCAGGAGGGTTGCTGACATTTTCGGGGTCGGGTAGTTAGATAATTTATTGTTATTTTTCAAATATATAAAGCGAGAAATATCGACAATACAGGAAACCGCCCACGCGCGGGTTGGTTACTGCATGCGGCGTGGCACCAGCGTGGGGGCGGGTGCCGAAGGTCAGGGGGAGTTGAGCGAAACATCACCGTAATTCCAGCATTCTCGAAGGATATTTAACGGCTTGCTGCCCATCCGACGCAGCCGGGGCAAATTCCCGGGCAGCAACTACAAAACGCCCTGGAGCAGCCGAGCGGCGCTTCGCCAACAGACTCAAATGACTCAATTTTCCTGATGCGCATTTCCCATGCTGCAACTGCGTGCCCGGGAATTCGCCCCAGTTACCCATCCGACACCAAAAACGGCACCGGAGTCTCGCTACCAGTGCCGTATATCTCGCTAAAAAACGATTTGCAGACGATGCCGGTGCCTATGCCGGGCTCGTCCCGCGGCGCAGCCAGTCGGGCGAGCGCGACTATAACGGCCGCATCTCCAAGGCCGGCGATCCGATGTTGCGATCGGCGCTCTATGAGGCCGCCAACAACCTGCTCTGCCGGGTCAAGCGCCCCAGCCCCTTGCAGACATGGGGCAAGGCGCTCGCCACAACCAAGGGTGCCAAGCGCGCCCGGGTCGCGGTCGCCCGCAAGCTTGCCATCCTGCTCCACCGTCTTTGGCAGTCCGACACCGACTTCCGATGGGCCTGACAAAGGGCCCCGGTATGTTGACCGGACGTCAAAGGAGTGACCTCGTTGCACGTGTAGAGCATAAAGCTCGTCGGTGACCTGGAGGCGCTCGACAATTACCGCCTGACCGCGACCATGATGGCATCGCCAACATATGGCTCCAAAGCCTGTCGATGACCTCGAAGACAACCGTAGACGCCGGTAGGAATTACTGAATGCGGTGACGATATGCCAATATCAATTAGACAACAACACGTGCAATTACCCCTTATCTCTCCTTCGGCACCGGCCCGCGTTTGCGCGGGGCCAGGGCCAGGCCAGTGCGGGCCGGGATCAGATGGCCGAGGGCATGTGAGGCAAATCATAACGCTATCAAGGATGCCCTGAGACCTGTGCAGGTATGTCTACTGGATGCGCTTGCTCTCCCATCCCGTATCCCCAAATACAGGCTCCAGTGCCTTGGCAATCATAAACATCGTTTACGATCTCAGCCGCTTTTACAAATTTATAGCAACTCAATTCACGATTTGACGTTAGATAAATATAGGGCGTCAAGTCGCGCTGTTGATATGACCTCAATGAAACACTTACGAGATAATTTCTAAAATCGCTTTCTTTCATAATAGATTTTCGTAGTATCAAATACGATTTTCCCCGAACGGAGACCGGAATATATTGTCGTAATTCTGGGATAGAAAAATTAGCCCTATGCCAGTTTCCAAGTGGCTCGCACCTCGCCTCTTTCGGCTTAGCAGCGCAACTTGTGGCACAACATGCAATCAATATTGCCGAATAAATACCAGTGACGCGCATACATCAATCCACTCAATAACAATTTCTATCACATGCCTCAGAAATATCCAGAATTCGGTGACACGTGCAATTACCCCTTATCTCTCCTTCGGCACCGGCCCGTGTTTGCGCGGGGCCAGGGCCAGGCCAGTGCGGGCCTCCATCTGCGCCAGCCAGTCCTTCGATCCGACCGGGCGCCCGACACTCTCGGCCTTGCGGATCGCGCCATAGGCCATCGCCTCGTCGAACGCCTCACCCAGGAACGCCGAGAAATCGCCGACTCGCTCCAGCGCCGGCGCGACATCGATAAAGCGATCGCTCTCGCCTGCCGAATGCGCCGCGGTGCTCGACCAGCGCCAGTCCCCGGCGCGTTCGACGAGCCTGGCGCGGACCGGATTGAGCGCGACATAGCGCAGCGCGCTGACGAGATGCGCCTCGTCCATCGCGACCGAGTTGAAGCGCCCCTGCCGCAAATGCCCGGTCACCCGCATGCGCGCGTTGATATAGCCGGTATAGTGGCGATGGACGTGGCGGAATGTCCGCCTGAGGCCGTCCTCGTCGCCCGGCACCGCGATGATGTGAACCTGGTTGGGCATCAGGCAATAGGACCAAGATCGCCACCTGCGCACGCTCCGCCGCTTCGGCGAGCAGATCGAGATACGGGGCGTAATCGCCATCCTCGAAGAACACCTGCTCGCGGCGATTGCCGCGCTGCGTGATGTGGTGCGGGATGCCGGGGAGCACGACGCGGGAAGCCTTGCCATTGCTCCATGCTATCAGCGCTCGGGTCCGAGTGAAGGGGTTATTGCACGTGCCACCGAAACAACCAGATCGACGAACAACGCCTGCGGGTTGCCGAGATCGAACACTAGGCCAGACTCCGCGATCGCGGAGTGCAATACTGCGCAGTTCGACCGGATCTCATCTCTTGCGTGCCCCAGGAGAACCACGGGGACGGTGTCGGCGCGCGGCGGATTCCGGAACACGCCCGGATGACCCGTGAGTCGATCGGGCAGCCACCACATCCCCCGGCCCGGTTCCGCCGTATCTCCATCCCCGCGATCGCCGCCGCGCCAGCAAGGATAGCCGCCATGACCCCAGCCTCCGAACGCGGCCGCGCGATCAGCCGGTGGGTGCTGGCGGCGGCCTATCTGCTGGTCGGGATCATCCATCTGCGCTCGCCGGATGCGTTCCTGCCGATCGTGCCCGGCTGGGTGCCATGGCCGCGCGAGACGATCCTGGCGACCGGCATCTGCGAGATCGCCGGGGCCGCGGCGCTGCTGACGGCGCGGCTGCGGCGGCTCGCCGGGATCATGCTCGCGGCCTATGCCGTCTGCGTCTATCCGGCCAATATCAAGCATGCGATCGACCATGTCGCGATCGGCGGCCCGGCGCTGGGCTGGTGGTATCACGGGCCGCGGCTGGCGCTGCAGCCGGTGCTCGTCTGGTGGGCGCTGTTCGCGGGCGGCGTGGTGGCCTGGCCGTTCGCGCGGCGCGGGGCGGCCTGACCGGCGGCGCCCGGCCTCATCCGGCCGTTTCGTTCGCCCCCGCCGCGTCGATCAGGATCGCGCGAAAATCGTTCACATTGGTGCGGGTCGGGCCGGTGACGACGAGATCGCCGAGCGCGTCGAACAGATCCCAGGCGCGGTTCGCGGCGAGCAGCGCGGCGGGATCGAGCCCCAGCGCGCGGGCACGGGCCAGCGTGTCGGGGGTGACGATCGCGCCGGCATTATCCCCGGTGCCGTCGATCCCGTCGGTATCGCAGGCGATCGCGTGGATGCCCGGCGCGCCCTCCAGCGCCAGGGCGAGGCCGAGCAGATATTCGAGGTTGCGCCCGCCCCGCCCGGCGGGATTGACCACGCGCACCGTCGTCTCGCCGCCCGAGAGGATCAGGTGGCGCGCCCCCTCGGCGGCAAGTTGCCGGGCGAGCGCGGCATGCGCCGCGCCGAGCGCCCGCGCTTCGCCCTCGAGCCGGTCGCCGAGATCAGTGACGCGGCAGCCCTGCCCTTCCGCCAGCGCCCGCGCCGCATCGAGCGCGTCCCGCGCGCGGGCGATGACGCGCACCACGCCGCCGGCGAGGCCGGGTGCATCGGGCGGCGGCGTTTCGTTGGCGGGATCCGCCAGCGCGGCCGCCACGCCGGCGGGCGGCACGATGCGGTAGCGCGCCAGGATCGCGCGCGCGGCGGCGAGGGTGGTGCGATCGGCGACGGTCGGCCCGCTGGCGACGAAGGAAGGATCGTCGCCAGGCACGTCCGAGAGGACCAATGTGACGACCTGCGCCGGCGCGGCCGCCACCGCGAGCCGGCCGCCCTTCACCCGCGAGAGATGCTTCCGCACGCCATTGATCTCGGCGATGGTCGCGCCCGAGCCGAGCAGCGCGCGCGTCACCGCCTGCTTGTCGGCGAGCGACACGCCCGGCACCGGCGCCGCGAACAGCGCCGAGCCGCCGCCGGAGACGAGCGCGAGCAGCCGATCGTCCGCGCCGAGCGCCCCGACCAGATCGAGCGCGCGGCGCCCCGCGGCGAGGCTCGCGGCATCGGGCACGGGATGGCCCGCCTCGATCAGCTCGAACCCCGGCGGCAGATCGTCCGGCGGGCCGGCATGGCCGTGGCGCGTGATGACCAGGCCCGACAGCGGCCCGCGCACCCGCGCCGCCGCGACCGCAGCCATCGCCGCCGCTGCCTTGCCGATCGCGAGGATCAGGGTGCGGCCGGCGGGCGCATCGTCCGGCAGGGCGGGCGGGAGCGCGCGCACCGCGCCGACCGCCTCGACCGCCGCCTCGAACAGCGCGCGGAGCAGGGCGCGCGGCGGCGCCGTCATGACTGGAACTGGCCGACCGCGCATCGATCCTCCCCCGGCGCCCGGACCGGGCGGCGCAGCGCCGCACCCCGGCCAAGGCACCTTCCCTGCCGCGAAACGGGGCGCGGGCGCAATGCCCGGCGGCGCGCCAATTCCCCTGGCGGGCGAACCGGCTATACCGCCGCAACGGAATCGACAGGGAGAGGGTGATGCGTTCAGGCACGATCATGGCAGCGGCCATGCTGGCGGCAGTCGCGGGGGCGCCCGCGGCGCTGGCGCAGGACGCACCGCCGCCCGCCGTCAACAGCCAGGATGCCGGCTGGCACAACCGGCAGATGCTCTATCTCCTCACGCTCAGCCCGGCCGATGGCTGGCGCGCGACGGCGAGCGGCCTGCGTTATCGCCGGATCAAGGCGGGGCCGGCGGGCGCGCCGCATCCGGCGCCGACCGACCGGGTGACGATCCATTATGCCGGCCGGCTGATCGACGGCACCGAATTCGACAGCTCGATCGCGCGCGGCGCGCCGGCGACCTTCCCGCTGCCGCGCCTGATCCGGGGCTGGCAGGAAGGCGTGCCGCTGATGGCCGTGGGCGACACCTTCGAATTCGCGATCCCGCAGGCGCTTGCCTATGGGCCCGACGCCAAGGGGCCGATCCCGGGCGGGGCGACCCTGATCTTCACGATCGAGCTATTCGCGACCGCGCCCGCCGGCGGCTGACGCGCGGCGCCGGCGGCCGGGGGCGGCCGTCGCTCAGCCGCCGCCTACGAAATCGACCGCCACGTCGACCATCAGGCAGTGCGCGCGCAGCGATTCGGCGAGGATGCCGGCGTCGCGCTCGTCCAGCCCGGCGACCTCGACCTGGATGCCGACCAGCCCGGCCGAGCGGCGCACCATCGCGAAGGCCGGCACCACCCCGCGCCGCGCAAGCTGGCCGAACACGCGCGGGACGAATTCCGGATCGTCGGTGCCGCGCAGCCGGTAGCGGGCGACCGGGCCCCTGCTCACGAAGCTCATGACGCCACCATTTCGGGCAGGCGGCCCTGCGCGATCGTCGCGCGGGCGAGGCGATCGGCGGCGCGGTTGACGGCGATGCCGGCGCGGTCGGCCTCGGCCCAGACCTGGCGGAGCCGGTCCGGAATGCCGGCGATCCGCGCGGCGACCTCGGCCTGGCCCCAGCCGAGATATTCAGCGCAGACATTGATGATGCCGCCGGCATTGGCGACATAGTCGGGCGCGTACAGCACGCCGCGTTCGGCGAGCGCATCGCCGTCCGCCGCGCAGCCGAGCTGGTTGTTGGCAGCGCCGCAGACGATCGCCGCGCGCAGCCGCGGGATGGTCCGCGCGGTGAGCACGCCGCCGAGCGCGCAGGGTGCGAAAATGTCGCAGCGTGCCTCCAGCACCGCGGCGAGCGAGGCGATGTCAGCGCCGGTGCGCGTCGCGACGGCCGCGGCGACGGCGGAGCGCGGCTCGGCCACGATCAGCCGCGCGCCGGCTTCATGGAGCAGCCCGGCCAGCGCCGCGCCGACCGAGCCAAGCCCCTGGATCGCCACGGTACAGTCGCCGATCGGGCGGCCGAGCCGGTGCTCGGCGGCGGCCTGCATCGCGCGGAACACGCCGAGCGCCGTCCAGGGCGAGGGATCGCCGCCCGGCCTGCCCGGCTGGGGCGGGAGGCCGGCGACATGGCGGGTGCGGCGCGCCACCTCGGCCATGTCGCCCACGGTGGTGCCGACATCCTCGGCCGTGACATAGCGGCCGCCGAGCTGCCCGATCGCGTCGCCAAAGGCGCGGAACAGCGCGGCGCGGTCGAACGCGCCCTCGGGCCGGCGCAGCACTGCCTTGCCGCCGCCGAGCGGGAGGCCGGCCAGCGCATTCTTGTAGCTCATGCCCTGGGCGAGGCGCAGCGCGTCCTCGCCCGCGGCATCGGCATCGGGATAGCTCCAGAAGCGGCAGCCGCCGGCCGCCGGGCCGAGCCGGGTGGAATGAAGGACGACGACACCGTCGAGGCCAGTGGCGGCATCGTGCAGGCGAACGACCTGTTCGGGCGACTGCGCATCCTGCGCAGGAAGAGAATCCATGTGGGTAGCTCCGGAAAACCGAGTATTCATGCGGCGTGGCGGATGCGTCCCGCGCCAGCGCCTGTGACCGATGGGATCAGATCGCGCGGATCTGCCCGGTCGTAATTCGGGTCCGGATCGTCATTCGTTTCGAGGCGGTCGCGGCGGTGCGGATCATGGGCGCGCGCAGGGACAGGGCGTGCGCCGCTGCTTTCCCCATCGCTCCGCTCATGCCGTGCACGTGATCGGTTTCCCTCGCCGCCGGCGACTCAGGCCGGCGATCGCCCGTTACACGGACTCGCCGGCGGCGCGCAATATGCTTGTGGCGGCCACGCCCGATTGGGCCCGCTTCGGGCGCCGCCGGGGCAGTTCCGAGGGTGGCCGGTCATCCTTTCTTAACCCGCGGCCTGACACACGGGACCCCGATAAAATGGTCGCTGTTCCCGCACACCCGATGTCCCCCGATTCCCCTGAGGATCGGCGCGATCGCGCCCGCTTCGCGCTCAAGCTGGCAGTCTCGTTCCGCCTGCCCGGGCAGCGCCGCATGCCCGCGCGGCTCGTCGACATTTCCTCGAGCGGCGGCCGGATCGTCGTCAACTGCGCGCTGCCGGCGGGCCGCTCGCTCTGGCTGACGATCGGCGGGCTCGAACCGCAATATTGCCATATCGTGTGGGCGCATGACCGGTTCGCCGGGCTGCGCTTCGCCGTGCCGCTCGCCGAGGAAGTGGTCGAGCGGCTGATCGCCGACCACCGCACGCTCACCGAGCGCGACACCGCCGAACTGCGCGCGCTCTCGCTGCGCTGTTCGGAACTGGCGCGCGGCGCGGGCGCGTCCGAAGGCGCGGCGCTGCACGCGCTGGCGCGGGACTGCGACGCGACGATCGCCGATTTCGACGAAGCGGTGCGGCATCGCCGCCTGGCCGAGATCGAGGCGCGCACCGAGGCGATCCTGCGCCGCCTCTCGATCGCCGACAAGCCGCCGGCCTGACCGGTGGGGCTATCCGCCCCCGTCCACCGGCGGGACGATCGTGACCGCATCGGGGAAGGAAAGGCTGTAGACGATCCGGCCCTCGCCATCATGGACGTCGATGCGCTGGCGCAGATCGATCCTGCCGTGCAGCGCCTCGTCGGCGATGATCGCCCGCGCCTCGGTGAGCGCCCGGCCGGGGACCTGGCCCGGCGACAGCTCGACGCCGTCATGGTCGAGCAGCGTATCGACGCCGTCATGAAGGTGGAAATATAATCTGGACATGGACGCGCTCCGCAGGCGGGAGCACCGGGTCTCTCAGTCGCCGAAGCCTGAAGCCCTTTCCAGCGATAGGCCACGCTAGCACCTGCATCGGCATCCGACAAACGAAACATAACATAAGTTCTTCAGTATTTTCGACAAATGTTATGTGAAATCATCTGCCTATGTTAGAGCGTGATTATCGCCGGCCGTTTAGTCGGGTCACCGGCGACTGAGAGATACGTGAGCTCCCGCCCCGCCGGAGAGCCCCCATGCCGCCGAAAGACCCAATTCTGGAAAAGATCGTGCGCAAGCTCGCGAGCCGGGCCTCGCTCGACGAGGCCGATCGCGCCGCGGTCTTCGCGCTGCCCTATGTCCGTCGCAGCTATGAGGCGCCAGCCTATGTGCTGCGCGAGGGCGAGCCGCCCCGCAAACATTGCAGCTTCGTGCTCGGCGGCCTCGCCTTCCGGCAAAAGCTGGCGGCGACCGGCGCGCGACAAATCGTCTCGATCCACATGACGGGCGATTTCCTCGACCTGCAGCACCTCTTCCTGAACCGCGCCGACCACAGCGTGCAGGCGCTGAGCCTGCTCGAAACCGCCGAAATCGAGCGCTCGGCGCTGCAGGAACTGGTGTTGCAGCGCCCCGCGATCGGCAAGGCAATGTGGATCGATGCGCTGATCGATGCCTCGATCTTCCGCGAATGGATCCTGAATGTCGGCCGCCGCGACGCGAGGGCGCGGGTGGCGCACCTGCTGTGCGAGGTCTCGATCCGGATGGAAGCGGCGGGGCTGACCGACGGCAGCGGCTACAAGCTGCCGCTGACGCAGGAGCAGCTCGGCGACGCGGTCGGGCTGACCAGCGTGCACGTCAACCGCACGCTGCGCGCGCTGGCGGAACAGGGCCTGATCCGCCGCGACAAGCGCTATGTCCATTTCGACGACCTCAAGGCGCTGCGCGCCGCCGCCGATTTCAGCGCGCTGTACCTGCATCTCGACCAGAGCGCGACGCCCGACGACTCAGGCGGACACTGATACGCGGACCGGGCGGCGTCAGCGCGGCAGCGCCACCCCGGCGCGAAACGCCTCCCACAGCATGGCGACGGGCGGCGCCGCGCGCTCCAGCGCCATCCCGCGCAGCGCCTTTGCCCGGGTGTCGGCATGGGCCGGGAAGCCCTCGACCGCGAGGCGCGCGTCGATCCAGGCGGCCCGACGTCGGCCGAGCATTTCCCACAGGCCGGCGCACGCGCCGCCATTGGCGCGCCACCGCCAGCCATGATCGAATCCCCGCTCCGGGCAGCGTTCGAGGATCGGCGCGACCTCGCCCACCTCGCCGCGCACCGATTCGAGGCCGAGATCGGGTCGCACCCGGTGCAGCGCCGCCAGCCGCGTCGCGAGCGCATCCAGATCCCGCAATGCGGCGAGCAATTGCGCGACCGCCGGGTCAGCCGTCCAGGCCGGCCATGATGCGGCGCGGGCGATCGCGGGGTGGAGAGTCGAGTGGTGCGGATCGGCGTCGGCCATGCAATGCTCCCGGTGCGGGACGCGGTATCGCGCGCTTCCGCCCGGGTTAGAATCGACGCCGGCGGCATTATGCGGACTTTACGCCGGGCGCCGGCTTTCGCTCTCGACCCTTAATGCGCCCCGCCCCCATCTTCGCCGTGCGCCATTCGAGGCGATTGGAGGATGCGATGCGAACCCGGCTTGTCGGAGCCCTGTTGCTGGCCCTGAGCGGCGTGGCGATCTTCATGCTGCGCAGCCTGGCGGCGCTGCCGCCGAGCGACCATCCCGCCAGCACGGCCGAACTGCTGCTCGGCGCCGTGGTCGTGGTCGCCGGCCTGCCCGGCATGGGCCTGCTGGTGGAAGGATCGGCGATCTTCGAACGATCGCAGAGCCCGCGCCGTCGCTGACCGGGCGGCCACGCTTTGGAAATGCGGGCTTCGGAATGGGCGATTGTCGGGACCGGACCTTCTGGTCCGGTAAGTGCGGGGGAGAGCGCGTGAAGCAGCTCGATCCCCCGCGCGATCGTTTCGCCGGTGCCGGTCTTTCCGGCGGCTTTTCCGCTCCTGCGTGTTTCTTTTCTTGTTTCGGCGCTACGACAGCGTTGCACGCATAGCCGAGCTACAGACCAAAAAAAAGGCCGGTACGAGACCGGCCGTGAAAGTTTTAGGAGAGGATGCCTGAAAGGCACAGTCCTTGTGCACTGCAGCACGGATTCGAGCAAGTGCAAATATTGCACCGCAGCATACGCGGACTGCATCTGCCCGGCCCCCGGGCGCGGAATCGATGGACTCGCCGGCACCAGCGTGCCACGGCGTCTTGCCGGGCGCGATCGGCATGTATTCCTTTCAGGCCCGGTGATTTGTTCGATAAAATGTTCAGCAAGAAGCGGCCGGCCGACCAGGTATCATTCCTGCCCGGTATCGCCGACACGCATCGCGCCGCCGCCGAGGCGGCCATCGTCGCCCGCCGCTACACGCTGTTCGAGGCGGACCAGGACGGCTCGGCGATCTTCCTGCTGGGCACGGCGCCACCCGTTCTCGCCACGATCCGCAAAGTGATGGGCGACGCGACCGGCACGGTGACGCTGATCGTCGAGACGCTGGCCGAGGCCGGGCCCGATCACCGCTCCGAGCTCACCGGGGCGCCGAAGGATGGCCGGTCCTAGCGCATGGCCCCGCTCCCGCTGCCCATGGCCGGCGGCGACATCAGTGACGCTAGGGAATGCTGGCGTTTCGCGGCTGACGTTTATGCTGCGACGCACAAGATAAAGTGAACCACGCCATATCCATGGCGCCCAGGGCATGCGGGGTCCGAAGCGAGCGTATTCGACGGCCCCGATACCGTGCGAGCATGGGCGACCGCTGGGCGATGGGCCCGCGACTCGCCCGCCGGGCACCGAGTCGCCCGCGGGTTGCGGCAGGCGCCCGGCGCCCATCGCGCCCGAATTTGGCCGCGAAGGGCTGGCAGACGATGGCGATCGAGGAGACAGGCATGTTCGATTTCCAGCCGACGCTCACCGGCGCGCTGCTCGAGCTGCGCCCGCTGGTGCCCGATGACTGGGACGCGCTCTACGCCGTCGCCTCCGATCCGCTGATCTGGGCGATGCATCCCATGCGCGAGCGCCACCAGGCGCCGGTGTTCCGCGCCTTCTTCGACGATGCGCTCGGCGATCGCGGCGGGCTGGTGGCGCGCGATCGGGCCGATGGGCGCGTGATCGGCTTTTCGCGCTATTCGGAGCGCTTCGCCGGACCGGGCGAGGTCGAGATCGGCTGGACCTTCCTCGCCCGCGATCGCTGGGGCGGCCGCTGGAACCGCGAGATGAAGGCGCTGATGCTGGGCCATGCGTTCGCCACCTACCGGACCGTGTTGTTCCGCATCGGCGAGGAGAATCTCCGATCGCGCCGCGCCGTGGAGAAGATCGGCGGCGTGCTCACCGACCGGATGCAGACGACGACCGTCGGAGACCGGGCGATCCGGCACGTTACCTATGCGATCGGGCGGGACGGTTTTGGGGCCGGGCCGCCGGGCGCTCCCGCGCCGCAGCCGTGACGCACCGGGTTCACGGCACCGGCGCCAGCCAGCCGTCGTACTGCACCACCAGCCCGATCAGCGGCAGCGCGATCGGCACGTCGAAGCGGAAGCGACTTCCCTCCTGCCATTCGCGCGCCGCACTGCGCGGGGCAAGCGCGCGGGGCAGCGGCAGGCCAAGGCAGGTCCAGCGGCGCATCGCCATCCCCAGGCCGGCCTCGTCCGACGGCAGGTCGAAATGGAAGCGCAGCGGGCCGAAGCGCTCGACCAGCCGGCCGCCCTTCGCGCTCAGCCGGCTGCTGAAGCGGTGCGGGCCGAAATGGCGCGTCCAGGTCTCCGTGCCGCCGCGTTCGGTGAAGGAAACGTGCAGCGGATGCGTCCCCGCCGGCGGGAAGCGCATGACCCAGGCGACCAGCCGCGCAAGCATGCCCGCCCCCCGCACGACCCTGGCCTCGCCCGCCGCGCCGCCATCGCGGCAGACAGTGTGGATCGCCCGCACCGCCGGCGGGAGCGCGGCAAAGGCCGGGCCCATCACCCGCGCATAGAGCGGGGGCGCCAGCGCCATCTCGATCGTCTCGTGCCGTACCGTGAGCGCCGCGAAGAGCGGGTCGAACTGCGCGAGGTCGAGCAGCCGACCGGCATCGCGGGCGCCCGGCGCGACGCGGCCCGCGAGGATTTCCGCGGTGAGCAGCGCGGCCGCGAGCGTCGGGATTTCCGGGCCGTCGCCGCGATCGGCGATCAGCGTCCAGCAACGCTCGACCAAGCCGGCCTTCGTCGCGCCCGCCAGCCGCACCGACATGGCGGAGCGATCGCTGGTGAGCGGGCGGGTGAGGCGTTGCAGCGGCAGCAGCAGCGGCGCGAGCCGCGCGGCCGAGCCGAGGCCGAACCAGCGGATCGGCCAGCTCAGCAGCCACAGGCCAAGCGTCTGCAGCGCGATCTCGGTGCCCGCGCGAAAGGTCACTGCCGGGCGGCCGGGCAGCATCGCCGGCAGCAGGTCGAGATCGGGGACGTCGGCCAGCGCGACCCAGCGGCCGTGCAATGCCGGGGCCCCGGCCACGGCGAAGCGCTCCCGCCGCAAGGCCTGCCAGCCCCGCCCCTGCGTCCAGCGGCGGTGGCGCCACAGCCGCACCGGCTGGCCGACATAGCTGAGGATCGCGGCGGCGACCGACGGGCCGGCGGTGGCGCGGTTCGAGGCGCTGATCGCCAGCTCGACCTGAGCCACCCGGTCCAGCCCGGCGGCGAGCCGGCGCGCGACCGCGCCGGACAGCGCCGGCACGCTGGAGGCACCCGCAATGACGACCGTGCCGGCTGCCCGCGCCGCGGCGTCCAGCGCACCGATGCCGGTGACGAAATCGCGCGCATCGGCGAGATCGAGATAGGCCACGCCCGCCCGGATACAGGCCCGGGGGACATGGAAGCCGCTGCGCTGGAACGGCCCGGCGGCGTCGATCAGCAGATCGGGGCGATGCTCGGCCAGCACCGGCGCGAGAGCGCCGTCGCGATCGGCGACGACCGGCTCCGCACCGTCGAGGCCAGCACAGAAGGCCCGCGCCTTCGCCGCGCTGCGCCCGGCGACGAGGATGTGATGGCCCTGCCCGGCCAGCCGCCGCGCCAGCCGCGCGCCGAATCCGCCATAGCCGCCCAGAATCAGGATCCGGCTCACGCCCCGTGCGCGCTCATGCCGAGGCGAGGTGCGTCGGGCATTGGGCGAACGTATCCCGGAGGCGCTCGATCAGCCAGCGGCCGGCGGGCCCCGGCGGCGTATCCTTGCGATGCACCGCGAGCAGCGGCAGCAGATTGCCCTCCGGCCAGCCATCCTCGATCTCGAGCTCGACCAGCCGGCCCGCGGCGAGATCGGCCTCGACCATCGGATAGGGCATGCCGCCCCAGCCGAGCCCGGCAAGCAGGAAGGCATGCTTCGCGCCGAGATCGGCGATGTACCACGCCCTGGGCGAGAACACGCCGAATTCCCGGCCGCGCGACAGAGCCGACCGGTCAGTGAGGACGAGCTGGACATGCTCGACCAGGTCGGCCTTGGGGATCGGCGCGGCGTGCCCGGCGAGCGGATGATCGGGCGACGCGACCATCACCATGCGCAGCGACCGCAGCCGCTCCTGCGCCAGTTCGGGCGGCACCAGCGGCAGCGTGCCGACCACCGCGACGGCGCAGCGGCGATCGAGCACCGGCTGGATCACTGCCCCCAGCGCCTCGACATGGACGCGCAGCGGGGTGTTCGGGAAGATCGCCTGGAAATCGCGCACGGCATGGGTGAAGACCTGGATCGGCACCATCACATCGATCGCAACCGACAATTCGGGCTCCAGCCCGCCGGCGAGATCGCGCGCGCGCGCCTTGAAGGCGTCCATCCGGCCAGCGACGGCGCGCGCCTCCGGCACCAGCGCAGTGCCTGCCTCGGTCAGCATCGGGTAGCGCGCACTGCGATCGAACAGCTGGACGCCGAGCTGGCGTTCCAGCGCCCCGAGCGTCTGGCTGACCACCGATTGCGCGCGGCCGAGCCGGCGGCCGGCGGCCGAGAAACTGCCCGCCTCGGCGGCGGCGAGAAAGGTGCGCAGTTGATCGAGCGAGACGCTGTCGAGCATCTATCTAAAACTCCGATGGATAGCATCGTAACATATAGGCTTCTGCACTATATGACGAGTCCCTAGCTGAGCCGGACAACCGCACTCTCGCGAAGGACATTCCCATGAACCTGCTCCATGTCGATTCCAGCATCCTCGGCCCCGGCTCGGTCAGCCGCCACCTCTCCGCCGCGATCGTCGCGCAACAGCAGGCCCTGCATCCGGGCATCACGCTGGTGCGGCGCGACCTGGCGACGCATCCGGTCGACCATCTGACGGGGGAGCATCTCGCCGCTGCGCAGGGTGTCGTGCCCGAGGCCGCCGCGCTGCAAGCCGATATCGCCGCCGGCCAGGCAGCGCTCGAGGAATTCCTCGCGGCGGACATCGTCGTGGTCGGCGCCCCGATGTATAATTTCGGCATCCCCAGCCAGCTCAAGGCGTGGATCGACCGGCTGGCCGTCGCCGGCCGCACTTTCCGCTATGGCGCGCAGGGCCCCGAGGGGCTGGCCGGCGGCAAGACGGTGATCATCGCTTCGTCGCGCGGCGGCTTCTATGGTGCGGAGAGCCAGACGGCGTTCCTCGACCATCAGGAAAGCTATCTGCGCGGCGTGTTCGGCTTTTTCGGGATCACCGATATCCGCTTCATCCGCGCGGAAGGCGTCGCGCTGGGCGAGCCGCAGCGCCAGCAGGCGATCGACAGCGCCGAGGCGGAGATCCTGAAACTGGCGGCCTGACGCAACGCCACCCCGCGGCGACAGCCGCCGCGGGGACCAGTTGCCGGCCGGGTGCGGGTCCACCGGCACCCGGGAGTTGACGATCCGCCCCGCAATCGCGATTCCAGCGGCCGTAACGCCAGCGGGGTCCGACAGCATGACAGCAATGACGACCGGCCCGCGGAGCCGCGCCGCCTGATGCGGGTGCGTCGCGGGCTCGCCGCGATGGCGTTGCTCCTCACGCCCATCGCCGCCCATGCCGAGGACACGCCGCCGATCAGCATCGGCGCGAGCTATATCACCGATGTGATCGGCGTCGCGCATGGCGGGAAGCAGCGCGGCGTGGTGTGGCTCGGCCGCGCCGACGCCACCGCCTCGGTCGATGGCGGGGCGATCGGGCTCGATGGCGTCACCCTGTTCGTCGACGTGATGGGCGTGCAGAAGCCGGATTTCTCCGGACGCTTCGTCGGCGACGCCCAGACGGTCAGCAATGTGCAGGCCAACAGCGCGATCCGGCCCTATGAGGCATGGATCGGCGTGCCCGTGACAGCAACGCTTTACGCCAAGGCCGGGCTGATCGACCTCAACAGCGAATTCGACGTGCAGTCGGTCGGCGGTATCTTCCTCAACAGCTCCTTCGGGATCGGCCCCGATTTCTCGCAAACCGGGGTCAACGGGCCGTCGATCTTCCCCGCGCCCGCCACCGCGGGGATGGTGCGCTACACGGGCGGCCGCTGGACCGCACGGCTCGGCGTGTTCGATGCGGTCGCCGGCAGCACGGCCGATCCGCGCCGCAGCGTGCTGCGCCTGCCCGGCATCCGCGGCGCGCTGATCGTGGCCGAGGCGGACCGCCGAATCGGCGACCATGCCGAGGTGCAGCTCGGCCTGTGGCATTATACCACCCGCTTCGCGTCGCTCGATCCCGCCTTCCCCGCGCGGGGCACCAGCCAGGGCGGCTATGCGCAGATCGAGGGCGATGTCGCGTCGCGCGGCGACACGACGCTCAGTGCCTGGGCGCGGATCGGCACCGCGAGCGACCGCGTCAACCAGATCGGCCTGTATCTCGGCGGCGGCGCGGTGCTGCGCCGGGGCCGGAACACGCTGGGGATCGGCATCGCCCATGCGCGGCTCGGCGATCCCGCGCGGCTCGGCGCGCTCGCTGCCCAGGGCCCGGCCGATCGCGCCGAGACGACGATCGAGCTCACCTTCGAACATCGCCTGCTGCCCGGCGTGATCGTGCAGCCCGACGTGCAATATGTGTTCAACCCGGGCTGGGCGCCGGAGGTGCATGATGCGCTCGTCACCGGGATGCGCTTCCGCTTCGCCTATCCGCCGCGCTGAGCGACGGGCCGGACGCCACCGGTCATATCCGAAATGGCTACAGTCCCTGTCGACTCGCAGCATGCGCTGGTGCTGCCTGCGTCCTCGCGGGCGTCGGCCGGAGCCGGCGATCGCCAATGGGGAACAGACCATGGGCAAGCTTCTGGCCGGACTGCGCGACGCCTTTGCGACATGGCGTGGGAGACCCGTGCCGCCCAGCCCTCCCCCCACTGATCCCGATCCTCCCGAAGGCGACGCGACGGAAGCGGCGGCGGAAAGCGCGGTGGCCGCGCCACCGCCCCGCGTCGCCAAGCAGGCGGTGATCCTCGTCCATGGCATGGGCGAGCAGATCCCGATGGATACGATCAAGGGCTTCGTCCACACCGCCTGGGAAACCGACCGGGTGATCACCGCGAACGGCATGCCCAACCCGGCCAAGGTGTGGAGCAAGCCCGACGACCGCACCGGATCGCTCGAACTGCGCCGGATCACCACGCGCGAGAGCATTGCCAGCCCCGCCTTTCCCGCCGGCACCCGCACGGATTTCTACGAGCTCTACTGGGCCGACCTGACCGCCGGATCGACCTGGGACCAGTTCACCGGCTGGGTCCGCTACCTGCTGTTCCGACCCTGGTCGCGCGTGCCGAGGGATGTGCGCGGCGCCTGGCTGGTGCTGCTGGCCGGCAGCATCCTGGTCGTGGCGCTCGGCTGCCTGAACTTCGTGCCGGACAGCTGGTGGAAGGCGCATATGCCGGCCTGGCTGCCACAGAAGCTGGCGACCGGCCTCGCTGCGGCGGCGATCGCCTGGCTGGGCTATGTCTCGACCCGCACCTTCGGCCGGGTGGTGCGCTATACCCGCGCCGATCCGGACAATATCGCCGCTCGCGCCGCAGTGCGGGCACGCGGCCTGGCGCTGCTGCGCACGCTTCATGCCGACGCGACCTACCAGCGGGTGGTGCTGGTCAGCCACAGCCTCGGTACGATCCTCGCCTATGACCTGCTCAGCTATTTCTGGGCGGAGCAGGTCGCCGCGCGGACGGTGGAGGAAGGCACACCTGCCTTCGACGCGCTGTGCGCGGTGGAGAAGGCGGCGGCGTCGCTGCAGATGTCGTACGGCACGGCCGAGCGCGCCGATTACGACCGCGCCCAGCGCGCGCTGCGACAATGCCTGGTCGCGCGGGGCGCCGCGGGCGAGCCGGGGCGGCGCTGGCTGATCAGCGATTTCGTGACGTTGGGCAGCCCGCTGACCCATGCCGAATTCCTGCTGGCGAAAAGCGCGGAGGACCTCGTCGCCCGGCACGAGGCGCGCGAACTGCCGGTGTCCCCGCCCTATCGCGAGGAGCTCGATCCCGCCGTGCTCAAGGCAGCGGCGGCGACGGGCAAGCTGCCGGTCGCCCCCTCGCCGGACAAGCCGCGCCTGATCTCCTTCCCCGACGTGATCGGATCGGGTCGCTGGGTGCTCCACCATGCCGCGCCGTTCGCGGCGGTGCGCTGGACCAACATGTTCGATCCGGCCCGCTGGGTGGCGCTCGGCGACGTGATCAGCGGCCCCCTGTCCGAAACATTCGGCCGGGCGATCACTGACGTGAACCTGGCGCAGGTCGATCGCCCCTCCCGGCGCTTCACCCACACGCGCTACTGGGCGCCGGACCAGCCGGCGGCGCGGATCGCGGCGTTTCGCGCGGCGATCAACCTGCTGGACGCGGAGGCGCCGCTGGCGGGAACCAGCTTCGACGCGGCGGATCCTGTACCCTAGGCATCGGGCGCCGGATCCCGCTCTGCCGGCGGCACATAGGTGAGCTGGCGATGCCGGCGCCGGCCCATCACCCAGTTCCACGCCGATTCATGCGCCTTGGTCCGGTTCCGGCGGACCTGCCAGCGGCGTTTGCGGCGACGCACCCAGATGACGCGCAGCGCGATCACGAGCGCGACCGCCCCGATCTCCGCCAGCAGCAGGCCGTCACCCATCACAAATCTCCGAATCGGATGATAATTGTGCAGTGCACCATCGCCAAGTCAAGCGGGGACCAGGGGACCGGCTCGGCGCCGTCACCCAGGCATTGTCTCGAACTCAGCGAGCCCCGGCGGCAGCCTTACCCAATCGGGGCGATCGCGGGTGAAGATCGCCATGCTCGGCCGGAAGTGCGCCGGATCGTCGAGCGAGCCGGCATAGACGGTGTGCGACACATCCTCGCCGATCACGCCGCCGAAGACGAGCCCGCCGCATTCCGGGCAGCTGTTGCGCACCGCGACGGTGCCGCGGAACGACGGTGAACGAAATTGCCGCGTCGCGCCGGTGACGCGCAGCGCCTCGGCCGGGAAGCCCATGAACGGGATGAAGCCCGAGCCGGAGGCCCGGCGGCAATCGGCGCAGCAGCAATAGCCGGCAAGATCGGGCGGGCCCGAGGCTTCGTAGCGGAGCGCGCCGCACAGGCAGCCGCCGGTGATGCAAGGCTGGATCATGGCGCGAGGCTAGGATTGGGCCGCCGCCAGCGCAAGCCGGGCGCGACGATCAAATCCGATCGCGCCCGGTGGCGATTGCAAGAATTCCGACGCAATGCCGGGCTATCGTCCCGGCGTACGGCGGCGGTCCCCATTTTCCGACAGCTGGGCTCACGCCGCCGCCGTGCCCCCCCCGCCCTCGTGCCGCGCGCTATTTCTGGCAGGCGACGATCGCCGCGATCACTGCCAGCGTCTCCTGGGGATCTCGGACGCGCACCGTATCGAGCCCGAGTTCCTTCGCCGGATAATCATTGCCGCCGGGGAAGATCGCATCGCCGACGAACATCATCGCGTCGAGCGCGATGCCGCTCGCGTCGCGCAGCTTCTTCAGGCCATAGGCCTTGTCCACGCCCTCGCGGGTGATGTCGATCGAGGTCGCGCCGCCCATGTTGATCGACAGGCCGGGCAGCCGCGTGCGCAGATCGGCCTGGATCACCTTGCGCTTGGCGAAATCGGGATCCCAATGCTCCTTCGCCTCGAGCGGGGCCTGCTGGCCGAGCGCGGAAAAGGTGATCTGGCTGCCGCGATCCTCGATCCGCTCGCCCCAGGTCCGTTCCGGGACGAAGCCGGTCGCCTCCAGCGCCGCATCGAAGGCAGTGAAGATCGCCTGCTTCTGCGCCGCGTCGAACAGTTCGGCATAGACCGCGCTCCAGCCGCCATCATAGCGATAGAGCTTGGTGCCCGTCGTCGGCATCAGCCAGAGCCGGGTGCGGTCGGCGCGCGGCGGCAGGCGGCTCGCCACCTGCTTCTCGAACTGCGGCCAGTCCCCGCCCGAGATCACCGCGACATGCGCGACCGCGAGCAGGTCGGCCAGTGCTTCGCCCATCGGTTCCTGCAGCGGCTGCTTGCTTTCCGCGAGCGTGCCGTCGAGATCGAAGGCGACCAGATCTTTCATGGGGATTCCTTACCGGGGGATGAGTCGGGATGAATTCTGCGCAACGCACGCCCGGCGCACAATATCCCCGGCCGGTGGCGTGTGCCGTCAGCCGGCCATCACCCGCTCGACCGGCCGGCGCGGCGACCAGGGCAGTGCCGCGCCATGGCCGAAGCGCATGACGATATCGGGGCGACGGCCGGGCAGCCCGACCAGCGCCGCCAGCGCCGGGCGGAGCCGCGCCACCTCGACCGGCTGATTGACAAAGGCCTGTCGCAGCCCGAGCGCGGTCGCCTGCAGCGCGAAACGCTGACAGGCACGGCCGACCAGCACCCAGTGCGCGGGGTCCGCCCGCTGCCCGGTGAACACGGCGACCCCGGCGGAAGAGCGCAGCTGCCGCGCATATTTGTCATTCTCCGAGGCAGCGGTGACGAACCAGTCGAACGCGTGCGGCCCGAGCCATGCCGGCAGGATCGGGTTGCCGCTCGCCGCGCTGTACAGGCCGTCGCCCGTCGCGAGCGCCTGGCGCGGATTGTAGCGCAGCCACGCCTTGAGCTCGCGCAGAAAGGCCGGGTCGGCCATCTGCTCGCCATTGCCGGCGACGACGAGATCGCGCACCCGATCGATCCCCGGCCGGTCCGTGATCAGCGTCACGTCGACCCCGGGCAATATGGCCGCGGCGGCGAGCAGGCGGAGATCGGCCGCGCCGACCGGCCGGCCGTCATAGTCGGCGCGGGTCGACTGGCGGCGGGGAATGGCGTCGGCCAGCGCCGAGCCGATGGGCCGCGTGCCGCCCGGCGCGAAGCTGATCGCGCCGCCGCCGGCGGGATCGAAGGCAAGCTCGCCGGGGCGGCCCGCGGCAGCCGAGGCCAAAGCGAGATTCTCCGCGGCGGCGCCGAGGCTGACGAACAGGTGATGATCGTCCGGATCGACCACCGGGGTGCGCCGCGCGAAATCCGGCCGGATGACGATCCGGTCGCCGGACAGGCCGAAGCGCCAGGGCTGGGTGTTGTGGCCGTTCGGCGCGAGCGTGGCCTGGCGGATCAGGTCGCGCAGGCGCGGGTGCGCCGGAAGCGCCGCGCGCATCCGGGCGGTCGCGGCGGCATAGTCGTCCGCCGAGCCCATCCCGGCCGCACCGGCATAGACGGCCCCGGCACCCGCCAGCGCGAGCGCACCGCCGCCGATCAGGACTTTCCGTCGATCCATCGCCGCTTCTCCCGCCACGCGCCGGCCCGATGCCGCGTGCGGCCGGAGCGATTCCTAGCGGGCGCCGGGACACGGGCCATAGGTAAACCTCCCAGCGGGTCAGCGCCGCGACACAGCCCGCGCCGTGCGCACGCCATCCGTCGCATAGACGGCCAGGCCCAGCCAGATCAGCGCGAAGGAGGCGATGTCCGCGGGGCGCAGATGCTCGCCGAACACGAACACGGCGAGCGAGAATTGCAGCGTCGGCGCGATATATTGCAACAGGCCGAGCGCGGCATAAGGCATGCGCCGCGCGGCCGCCGCGAACATCAGCAGCGGCGCGGCGGTGACGGCCCCGGCGAGGACGAGCAGCCCGTCCGTCGCGCGATCCTGGCCGAAGCCGCTGTGCCCCTGGCCATAGGCGACCAGCAGCACGCCGAGCGCGAGGGGAGCGAGCAGGAAGGTCTCGATCAGCAGGCCGCCAAGCGCGTCGATCGCAGCGACCTTGCGGATCAGGCCGTAGAAGGAAAAGCTGAACGCGAGCACCAGCGAAATCCACAGCCCGCCGCCGCTGGCGAGCGCGAGGAGCGCGACGCCCGCCGCCGCGAGCGCGATCGCCACGCCCTGCACGCGGCGCACCCGCTCGCCCAGCACGACCACGCCGAGCGCGACATTGACCAGCGGGTTGATGAAATAGCCGAGGCTCGCATCCAGCACATGATCGTGATCGATCGCCCAGATATAGACCAGCCAGTTGAGCGCGATCAGCAGGGCGCTGGTGGCCAGCATCAGGATCGTCCGCGGCGTCGCGAGCGCGAGGATCGCGCGCGTCCGCTTCAGCGCGACGACGACGACCGCGAGCATCGCCGCCGACCACAGCACGCGGTGCGCCAGCACCTGGAGCGCGGGCACGTGCGAGACGAGCTTCAGGTAGAGCGGCAACAGCCCCCAGATGACATAGGCGCCGACGCCGAGCAGCAGGCCGCTTCGGACGGGGGGCGGGGCATCGGGGGGCGGGGCGGCTGGACCGGTCACGGCCCGGGCGAGTAGCCGGAAAGCGCGCGGCGGATCAGCCTAATTCCGCTTTGCGCCGCCCAAGCGCCGCCATTTCCGCAGAAAAAATTCGGCCGCGCGGGGGAACGATCCCGCCGGCGGAACGTCTCACCCCAGCAACAGCGTCAGGCTCACACCTTAGCCGGGGGTAGGACCAGGCCGGATCGGACAGCATCCTTCGGCCTGGTCTTTTTGCGTTTTGGGCAGGGCGACGCAGGCCGCGGCCCGTTCAGGACACGCTGTTGTGC
>Ga0255338_1001847_pt1 | contig 36187 bp, 38 predicted proteins | sample MeOH1_35cm_T4_19_FD_203715 | JGI IMG/M metagenome (GOLD analysis project Ga0255338, IMG submission 203715) | Sandy soil microbial communities from University of British Columbia, Vancouver, Canada - MeOH1_35cm_T4_195 | ecosystem: Engineered > Artificial ecosystem > Sand microcosm > Unclassified ...
AGAAAAACGCAAGGCCGGCGCACTATCTACGCCACGGGCTCAAGGCCCCAGGGTGGGCACGGCGTCCGGCCTTGACGAAAACTGTAAACCTCAGGCTGGGGGATAAATACAAGGTTGGGCTGACGCAGGAAGCCCAACAACCCACGCGAGACGTGGAAACGATGCGTTATCGGCGAACCGATAGGGCGAGCGGGGCGTGCTTTTTTCCAACCGTACCCACCTGTCGACGATCCGTGGCGGGGACAAATGAATGTTGGGCTTCCTGCGTCAACCCAACCTACATGAACTGTCCGTGATGCTCGGCAACCATGACGCCAGCGTCGGCTAAGCCGCGGACCCGCCAGGGGCAGGGCCGTTGGCTTGATCTCCCTGCTGGGCGTCGCCGACGAAACAACGCGCAGAGAACTCTTTCCCTGAGACCCGCCGCATGCATTCGTCGTACTCTGCCCTATTCACGATGCGGTCTAACGTCGAATGGGTTGTGAGGACAATCAGTTCTCCAGTTTCTCGGTCGTATCCGAGCGGTTTCATCTTTGGCAAAATAAATCTCAAGAGCCGCTCAATTGCCAAAGTAGTTTCATCAGTCAGTTCCACCGCCTCATAGCTAGCTGGCGCGCCAAGCGGAGAGCAGAACATTGGAAAATGCAACGCCGGCTTTCCATTATCGCCCAAGCCAAATGAGAACGGCACGGGAAGCTTTTTTCCGTCCAGCGTTACCTGAAAGCTGCCAGAAAAACCGTTTGCTCCGAGCTGAAAGTCGGAGACCTCGACAGCCGTCGGTGTTTCGTACGCCAGCACGTTGTCTCTCAGCCACTTTTGTACCGCCTGAAGATGATCGTCTCTGCTCATTGCTACGCCCAACGTAGAGCTTACCGGCGCTGCGCGGCTTTATCACGCAGCGTCCAACGAATTAAGAGGGTGAGGTTGATTTCCATGGCCGAATTTGGTTCAGTCAAGGCCCAATAAACCCCAGCGATCAAGGTAATTGTCTTCTGGATCTGCAAACTTGCGCATTGGCGTGTCCTGATGCTTCTGACCCTTACGGCCGGGGGTGTCGAGCCAGCGTTGATGATTGCATCGGGCGTACTCGGCGACCGCCTTACGCGGGACGACGTAGTACTCGGGCGCACGAAGATCATTGAGACGGATAAACACAAAGAACAAATTTGTTGCTATGTCGCTTTCGTGCTTTTTATTGAGCATCCATTCCTTGCCACTGCCCTGAATGGCCTTGACCTGAATACCAACACTCTTTGTTGCGTCAGTGTTCGATGCCAGTATGTCGATGCCTTTTGTGTTTCGAAGAGTCAGCGACGCAATGTAGCCACGACGTGATAACTCGGCAGCGACAAAATACTCGCCAGCGATGCCACACAAGCCAGTAGAAAGGCGGGAGCGTTGGGCCATAATTTCTAACGTAAATTCGACTGCACCGCGGCCGCAGTGTAGCGTGATTTTTAGCCGTATAAAATGATGCCTCCCATGCCCGACCAGCCCTTTTCCGCCCCCAAGCCGCCAGCGTCTGCTGGGCCAGCTGAATGTTGGGCTTCCTGCGTCAGCCCAAACTACATGAACTCGCCCCGCGTCGGCGGCTGAAACGCTGCGCGTGTCACGGCGACCAGCGGGTGCTGCGCCCGGCGCAGGTTTAAACCTTGTAGTACTCGCGGTACCAGTCCACGAAACGGCGCACGCCGACTTCGATCGGCGTCGCCGGCCGGTAGCCGACATCCGCGCCCAGGTCGTCGATGTTGGCGCTGGTTTCCGGCACATCGCCCGGCTGCATGGGCAGCAGATTCTTGACTGCCGTCCTGCCCAGGCAGTCTTCGATCACCTCGATGTAGCGCAGCAGTTCCACCGGACGGTTGTTGCCGATGTTGTAGACACGAAACGGCGCCTGGCTGGTGGCCGGATCGGGGTGATCGCCGTCCCAGGCCGGATTCGCCGCTGCCACGCGCGCGGTGACGCGCAGCACGCCTTCGACGATGTCGTCGATGTAGGTGAAGTCGCGCCGGTGGTGGCCGGCGTTGAACACGTCGATCGGCTCGCCGGCCAGGATGGCGCGGGTGAACAGGAACAGCGCCATGTCCGGTCGGCCCCAGGGGCCATAGACGGTGAAAAACCGCAGTCCGCTCACCGGCAGGCCGTACAGGTGCGCGTAGCAGTGGGCCATCAGCTCGTTGGAGCGTTTGGTGGCGGCGTAAAGGCTCAGCGGGTGGTCAGCCAGGTCGTGCTCGGAGAACGGCAGCCTGGTGTTGGCGCCGTATACCGAGCTGCTGGAGGCATACACCAGGTGCTCGACGGCGTTGTGCCGGCAGCCTTCCAGGATGTTCATGAAGCCGACCAGGTTCGAGTCGACATAGGCATGCGGGTGGGTCAGCGAGTAGCGCACGCCGGCCTGGGCGGCCAGGTGAATCACCCGCTGCGGCCTGAAATCGGCAAACAGCCGCTCCATGGCGTCGCGATCCTGCAGGCGGATACGCGCTTCGGTGAAGCCGGTGCGCGGCGTCAGGCGCGCCAGGCGCGCCAGCTTGAGGTTCACATCGTAGTAATCGTTGACCTCGTCAAGGCCGATCACCTCGTGGCCCTGGTCGAGCAGGCGGTGCGCCACGGTCGAGCCGATGAAACCGGCCGTGCCGGTAACCAGAATGCGCATCGGCGCCATTTGAGACTGCCCCCCGCTCACAGCCGCTCGTCCACCCAATCGCGCGGCAGTACCGACTTGATGTCGTACACCACCGCCTGCGGGGCCTTGAACGCTGCCAGCTGATCTGCCGTCAGGGCGGCAAACTGCCGATGCGCCACGGCCAGGATGACCGCGCTGTAAGCCTGCGCCTGCGGCTGCGCGCACAGGTCGATGCCGTACTCGTGCCGGCACGCCGCCGCATCGGCCCACGGGTCGTGCACGTCCACCGTCATGCCGAAGTCCTCCAACTCGCGCACCACGTCCACCACGCGGGTGTTGCGCACGTCGGGGCAGTTTTCCTTGAAGGCGACGCCCAGCACCAGCGCCCGCGCCCCGGCCACCGGCAGACGGCGGCGTATCAGCAGGCGCGCCACGCGCTCGGCCACGTAGCGGCCCATGCCGTCGTTGATGCGCCGGCCGGCCAGAATCACTTCCGGGTGGTAGCCGATTTCCTGCGCCTTGTGCGTCAGGTAATACGGATCGACGCCTATGCAGTGACCGCCCACCAGGCCCGGCCGAAACGGCAGGAAATTCCACTTGGTGCCGGCCGCTTCCAGCACTTCCGTGGTGTCGATGCCGAGGCGGTTGAAGATCAGCGCCAGCTCGTTGACCAGGGCGATGTTCAGATCGCGCTGGGTGTTCTCGATCACCTTGGCGGCTTCCGCGACGCGAATGCTGCTCGCGCGGTGGGTTCTGGTGATGGTGGCGTACAGCGCATCGACATACTCGGCCGCCGCCGGCGTGGAACCGGAGGTGATCTTGATCACCGTCTCCAGACGATGCTCACGATCGCCGGGGTTGATGCGCTCGGGGCTGTAGCCGACGAAAAAATCGCGGTTCAGCGTCAGGCCCGATTCGCGCTCCAGGACCGGTGCGCAGACTTCCTCGGTCGCGCCCGGATAGACGGTGGATTCGTAAACCACCACATCGCCGGGCTTCAGCACCTGCCCCACGGTGCGGCTGGCCGCCAGCAGGGGCGCGAAATCCGGTCGCTTGTGGGTATCCACCGGCGTTGGCACGGTGACGATATAGGTGTTGCAGTCGGCCAGATCGGCCGCCTCGCAGGACAAACGCAAGGCACTGGCCTGTAGCTGGGCGGCGATCACCTCACCGGTCGCATCGTGCCCCGCGTTCAGGGCTGCGATGCGGCTTCGATCGATGTCGAAGCCGAGCGTGGGCAGGCGAGCGGCCAGCGCCACCGCCAGCGGCAGGCCGACATAACCGAGTCCAAGCACGCCGACACGCGCCCGCGCCAGGGTCGGCGCGTCCGTCATGGGCCGGCGTCGGATGCAGGCAGGTCGCCCCGGTCAACGGGGAGCTGACGGGGCGTCGAAGATTCGCAACTGGTCGGGGTGAGAGGATTCGAACCTCCGGCCCCCGCCTCCCGAAGACGGTGCTCTACCAAGCTGAGCTACACCCCGATTGCGACACGTGCGCCGCAGGCCTGCCGGTTGGCGGCTGCGGATTTCAGAAATCCCGGGAAACTGCAAACCGGGCCAGCCCCTGCAGGGCCGCCCGTGCCGGCGACTCCGGCAGCCCGGAAAGGGCCGCCTCGGCGCGTTCGGCATGGGTCTGCGCGAGGCCGGCAGTGTACGCGATGGCCCCGGTCGATTCAATCACGGCCAGCACCGCCGCGAAGTCCGGCTCAGCCGCATCCAGCGCCGCGCGCAACATCTGCGCCTGCTGTGGATCGGCCCGCTGCAGGGCATACGCCAGCGGCAAGGTAGGGCTGCCCTCGGCCAGGTCATCGCCCAGATTCTTGCCGATGCGCGCCGCATCACCGCGGTAGTCGAGCAGGTCATCGACCAGCTGGTAGGCCAGTCCGAAATGCAGGCCGTAATCGCCCAGCGCGTCCTGCACGCCCGTCCCCTGCCCGGCCAGCAAGGCCCCGCAGCGCGCGGCCGCCTCGAACAACGTCGCCGTCTTGCTGCGGGCAATGGCCAGGCACTGCTCGGGCGTGGCGTTGACGTTGCGCCGGTTCAGGTACTGCAATACCTCGCCTTCGGAAATCTGGTTGGTGGCCGTGGCGAGCACGTCCATCACCGCCTTCGAACCGAGCTCCACCATCATCTGGAACGAGCGCGAGTACAGAAAATCACCCACCAGCACGCTCAGGCCGTTCCCGAAGCGGCTGTTTGCCGTGGCCCGTCCGCGCCGCAGTTCGGACTCGTCCACCACGTCGTCGTGCAGCAAGGTGGCCGTGTGGATGAACTCGACGATGGCCGCCAGCAGGCAATGCTGGTCGCCCGAATAGCCGCAGGCACGGGCCGCAAGCACGGCCATCACCGGCCGCAGGCGCTTGCCACCGCTGTGAATGATGTAGCCCGACAGCTGATCGATGGTCGGGACCGTCGAGTGCAGGCGTTGCTCGACAAGAGCGTTCACGGCCGCCATGTCGGCGGCGGCCGGAGCCAGCAGCTCGGCCAGGAGGTTGGCGGTCATGCACTCGGTCAGGCGGGTGTGTGAAGCCGGCGGATGCTAGGTTTCGGGGCAGGCGAGTGTCAAGCCATTTGACCCCGCCGGCCGCCGGAACTAGAATCTGCGCCCTTTTTGAACCCGCCGGGCAGCCTAGCCCGCGCGGCACGTGTCTGGCAGTGGGGAAGTCCATGTTTGCGGTAATCGAAACCGGCGGCAAGCAGTACCGGGTGGCGCAGGGTCTGGTCCTGAAGGTCGAGAAACTGGACGGCGCGGTCGGCGACACGCTCACCTTCGACCGTGTGCTGATGGTCGGCGCCGGGGCCGACGTGAAGGTCGGCCGGCCCTACGTCGAGGGCGCCACCGTCACCGCCGAACTGCGGGCGCTGGGTCGCCACCCGAAGATCCACATCATCAAGTTCCGGCGCCGCAAGCACCATCAAAAGCAGATGGGCCACCGCCAGCATTACGCCGAAATCGCCATCACCAGCATCGGCGCGCCCTAAGCGCACCACGTTCAGGAGTACCCATCCATGGCACATAAAAAGGCCGCCGGCAGTTCCCGCAACGGTCGCGATTCCGTCTCCAAGCGCCTGGGCGTCAAGCGCTTCGGCGGCGAGCACGTGCTGGCCGGCAACATCCTGGTGCGCCAGCGCGGCACCGAATTCCACCCGGGCGACAACGTTGGCCTGGGCCGCGACCACACCCTGTTCGCCCTGGTCGAGGGGCACGTGCGCTTTCGGGTCGGCGGCGAGAAGAGCCGCCGCTTCGTCAGCGTCGAGCCGCTGGCCTGACCACGCCGCATTCTTCTGCTGCGGCCTGGCCCGGCCTGGCGTCAAAGCCCCGCTCCGGCGGGGCTTTGTGTTTGTAGCGTCCTGATTCAGCCACCATGCGATTCGTCGATGAAGCCACCATCACCGTTGCCGGCGGCAAGGGCGGCAACGGCTGCATGGCATTCCGGCGCGAGAAGTACATTCCCTTCGGCGGCCCGGATGGCGGCGATGGCGGCGACGGCGGCAGCGTCTATCTGGTGGCCGACGAGGGTCTGAACACGCTCAGCGACTTTCGCTACCAGCGCGAGTTTCGCGCCGAGAGCGGCCACGCCGGCGCCGGCAGTTGCCGCACCGGGCGCGCCGGCGCCGACCGCGAGATCACCGTCCCGCTGGGTACCGAAGTGCGCGACGCCGATACCGGCGAGATCATCGGCGACCTCACGCACCACGGTCAGCGTCTGAAAGTCGCCGCCGGTGGCTTTCATGGCCTCGGCAACACCCGCTACAAGAGCAGCATCAACCGCGCGCCGCGCCAGACCAGTCCCGGCAAGCCCGGCGAGCTGCGCCGCCTGGCGCTGGAACTGCGTCTGCTGGCCGATGTCGGCCTGCTGGGCGCGCCCAATGCCGGCAAATCGACACTGCTCGGATCTGTTTCGCAGGCGCGGCCCAAAATCGCCGACTACCCGTTCACGACGCTGAATCCGGAACTGGGCGTGGTCGAAGTCGACCGTTTTCGCCGTTTCGTGATGGCCGACATCCCCGGCCTGATCGAGGGCTCCGCGGCCGGCGCCGGCCTTGGCACGCAGTTCCTGCGCCACCTGGGCCGCACCCGGCTGCTGTTGCACGTGCTCGACCTGGCCCCGGCCGATCCGGCCAGCATCCCGGCCGAGGAAGCGCGCAAGATCGTTGCGGAACTGGAAGCCTTCAGCCCCGAGCTGGCCGCACTGCCACGCTGGCTGGTGCTGAACAAGGCCGATTTGCTGTTGCCGCAAGAAGCCGCCGCGCGCGGCGCCGACATCGCCCGCGAACTGGCCTGGACCGGGCCGCTGTTCGTCATCTCGGCGGCCACCGGCGGCGGCTGCCAGGCGCTGTGCGAGGCCATCATGCGCCACCTGGAACAACAGGCCCTGCAGGCCAAACAATGAACCGCGCGCAGTACGCCGGCGCCGGGCGCTGGGTGGTCAAGATCGGCAGCGCGCTGCTGACGGCCGGCGGCGCCGGGCTGGACCTGACCGCCATCAACGGCTGGGTCACGCAGCTGGTCCGACTGCGCGCGCAGGGCCGCCAGGTGGTGGTGGTGTCTTCCGGCGCGGTGGCCGAAGGCATGCGCCGCCTGGGCTGGGACCGCCGCCCGGACGCCATCCATGACCTGCAGGCCGCGGCCGCGGTGGGCCAGATGGGCCTGGTACAGGCCTGGGAAAGCGGCTTCCAGGCCCACGGCGTACACACCGCGCAGGTGCTGCTGACGCACGACGACCTGGCCGACCGGCGGCGCTACCTGAACGCCCGCAGTACGCTGCGCACGCTGCTGAATCTGGGCGTGGTGCCGATCGTCAACGAGAACGACACGGTCGCCTTCGACGAACTGCGCGTGGGCGACAACGACACCCTGGGCGGACTGGTGGCGAACCTGGTGGAAGCCAAGCTGCTGGTGCTGCTGACCGACCGCGACGCCATGTACGACGCCGACCCGGCGCAAAACCCGGCCGCGCAGCGCCTGCCGGCAGCGCACGCCGCCGACCCCGCGCTCGACGCCATGGCCGCCCCGAGCCGTGGCCAGCTCGGCCGCGGCGGCATGCAGACCAAGCTGCGGGCGGCGCGTCTGGCGGCGCGTTCCGGCGCGGCCACCTGGATCGTCGGTGGTGCCATCGACGGCGTGCTCACCGAACTTGCAGGCGGTGCCGACATCGGCACCCTGCTGCTGCCCGAACAGGAGCCGCTGCAGGCGCGCAAGTTGTGGCTGGCGGGCAATCTGGCTGTGCGCGGGCGCCTGCACATCGACGCCGGAGCCGAACAGGTGCTGCGCCAGGCCGGTCGCAGCCTGCTGGCAGTGGGCGTAACGGCGGTGGAGGGCGATTTCCGGCGTGGGGATCTGGTCGCCTGCGTGACCGCGGACGGCCGCGAGGTGGCCCGGGGCCTGTGTAATTACGGTGCCGAGGAAACCCGCCAGATCAAGGGGCTACCGAGCAGTCGCTTCGCCGATGTGCTCGGCTACGTGGACGAGCCGGAGCTGGTGCATCGCGACAATCTGGTGTTGACGTGAGCCAGCCCGCGCGCGGACCGGCCAAGACAGAAAAAGCCCGAAACGGGCTTTTTCTGTCTACATCGCAAGCGCACGCCCGGGCGGCGCGCGCTGCCTCAGGCGGCTTGACGCAGCGCGTGGATGCGCTTGTTCAGGCGGCTCTTGTGGCGCGCGGCGGTGTTCTTGTGGATAAGGCCGCGGGCGGCCATGCGGTCCAGCAGCGGCACCGCGGCGCGGTAGCTGGTGCCTGCGGTATCGGCGTCGCCGGAGCGAATCGCCGCCAGCACACGCTTGACGGCGGTGCGCAGCGCCGAGCGGCGACTGGCGTTATGGGCGCGATGATCGTCGTTCTGACGGGCGCGTTTGATGGCTTGCGGGCTGTTGGCCAAGGCGAAATCCCTGCGTCGAAAACGAAAAAAAGGGCGCGAACTATGCGTAAAAGCGCCCCTTTTGTCAACCGCGGCGCTGGTAAACGGACAATCTGAGACATGCTGCGTTCAGCCGCCTCGGTGGGGGTCGCCACCACCACTTCGCGCGTGCTCGGCTATGTCCGGGACACCGTCATCGCCACCAGCTTTGGCACCGGTCCGGCGGCGGATGCGTTCTTTGTTGCGTTCCGGATTCCGAATTTCCTGCGCCGGCTGTTTGCCGAGGGTGCGTTCTCGCAGGCCTTCGTGCCGGTGCTGTCCGAATACCGCACCACGCGCGACCCGGCCGATGTGCGCGACCTGATCGCCCACACCCTGGGTACGCTGGGGCTGGTGCTGCTGGGCGTGGCGCTGCTGGCGGTGCTGGCGGCGCCGCTGCTGGTGTGGCTGCTGGCACCGGGCTTTGGCAACGATCCGCTGCGCGCCGAGTTGACCGCGACGCTGCTGCGGATCACCTTCTGGTACCTGCCGCTGGTGTCGCTGGCGGCGGCGGTCGGTGGCGTGCTCAACACCTTCGGGCGCTACTTCACGCCGGCCCTGACGCCGCTGTTCCTGAACCTGGCCATGATCGGCGCCGCGATCTGGCTGGCGCCGCGCCTGGACGTGCCGGTGCTGGCGCTGGCTTTCGGTGTGGTCGTCGGCGGCCTGCTGCAACTGCTGTGGCAGTTGCCGACCCTGGCGGCGCTTGGCAACTTGGCGCGGCCCAGGGTCAGTTTTTCCCACCCCGGTGTGCGGCGCATCCTGCGGCTCATGGGACCGGGCGTGTTCGGCTCGTCCGTGGCGCAGGTAAACCTGATGTTCGACACCGTGGTGGCGTCGTTCCTGGTAACGGGCAGCGTGTCCTGGCTGTATTACGCCGACCGGCTGATGGAGTTTCCGCTGGGCGTGCTGGCGATCGCGTTTGCCACGGTCATCCTGCCGCGCCTGTCGCAGCACCACGCCGCTGGCCAGGGCGAGGCCTTCTCGCGCACACTCGACTGGGGCCTGCGCTGGGTGGTGCTGGTCGGTGCGCCGGCGGCGGCGGCACTGGGTGTGCTGGCCGGTCCGCTGCTGGTCACGTTGTTCAGTTACGGCGCGTTCGATGCGCACTCGGTGGTCATGGCCCGCATGGCGCTGTGGGCCTTCGCGCCCGGGCTGCTGGCCTTCATGGCGATCAAGGTATTGGCACCGGGCTACTACGCCCGCCAGGACACGCGCAGCCCGGTGCGCATCGGCGTTCTGGCCATGCTGGTCAACATGGCGATCACGCTGGTGCTGATCTGGCCGCTCAAGCACGCCGGTCTGGCCGCCGCCACCAGCCTGGCGGCCTACCTCAACGCGATACTATTGCTGCGCGGCTTGCTGCGCAGCGGCGCCTACCGGCCGCTGCCCGGCTGGGGCGTGTTCGCGGCGCGGATTGTGATCGCCACAGTCCTGATGGCCAGCGTGCTGTGGCTGGGCGCCGGTCCGCTCGACACCTGGCTTGCGCATGACGCGGCGGGGCGATTGGCCCGACTTGCCCTGTGGGTCGCCGCTGGCGGCATAAGCTATGGCGCAGTACTGCTGGCGCTGCGCCTGCCACTGGCGGCCCTGCGTCATCCCTGAACCAGCCTGAGCAACACAGACCCGCGTGGACAGTGACTTCCTTCGCATCGGATCGCCGCAGGACCCGCGCGTGTTCAGCCTCGCCGAGGCGCGAACGCTGTTCCCGCTGGTGCGCGGCATCACCTCGCGCACCGCGGACGAGCTGGCGCCGGTGCAGCGCCAGCTGAAGGTGCTGCCCCGCCGCAGCCAGGAACTGCAGGCCGCCGAACAGCGGTACCAGAACATCGTCAGCACCTGGGTGAACAAGATGCGCCGGCTGGGTCTGGTGGTGAAGGGCCTGTGGCTGGTCGATTTCGACACCGGCGATGGTTACCTGTGCTGGAAGTACCCGGAGCTGAAACTGGGCCATTACCACGGCTACGACGAAGGCTTCGCCGGCCGTCGGCCGCTGGACGAAGTACTGGAAACGCTCGACCCCGACTGGGCGCGTTACTGAACGTGCCTGCCCTGCCCAATTCCGAGACCCCGGCGTGGAACTGATCCGCGGCCTGCACAACCTGCGCCCGCGCCACCACGGCTGCGTGGCCAGCATTGGCAACTTCGACGGCGTGCACCTGGGCCACCAGGCCATCGTTGCGCGCCTGCACGCACACGCCGCGGCCACCGGGCTGCCGGCGCGGGTGGTGCTGTTCGAGCCACAGCCGCTGGAGTTTTTTCGCCCCGATCAGGTCGAGCCGCGCCTGATGCGCCTGCGCGAGAAGCTGGCCGCCCTGGACGGACTGGGTGTGGACGGCGTGCTGTGCCTGCGCTTCGACGCCCGGCTGGCCGGCATGCCGCGCGAGGATTTTGTCGATCGCCTGCTGGCGCGGGGCCTGGGCGTGCGTCAGCTGGTGGTCGGCCCGGATTTTCGCTTCGGGCACAAGCGCCTGGGCGATGTCGAATACCTCAAGAGCGCTGGCACAACGGCCGGCTTTGGCGTGGAAGCCGTGCCGCCGCTGCTGCTGGACGGCGAGCGGGTCAGCAGCACCGCGGTACGCCAACACCTGACTGGCGGCGACCTTGCCGGCGCAGCGCGCCTGCTGGGCCGGCCGTATACCCTGCACGGGCGGGTCAGCCACGGCGACGAACGCGGACGCACCATCGGCTTCCCCACACTCAATCTGCCGCTGCGCCGCCGGGCGGTGAGCCTGCGTGGCGTGTTCGCCGTGCGCGTGGCGGGCCTTGCCGACGGGCCGCTGCCGGCGGTGGCCAATCTTGGCGTGCGGCCGACCGTGGGCGGCAGCTATCCGCTGCTCGAAGTGCACGTGCTGGACTTCGACGGCCAGGTCTATGGCCGTCAGGTGCAGGTCGAGTTCGTGCAGCAGTTACGCGACGAGCGCCGTTTCGACAGCCTGGCTGCGCTGCGCGCGCAGATCGATCTTGACGTGCGCGCCGCCCGCGCCGTGTTCGCCAATGTCCGGTCTGAATAAGCCCATTCCGGACTGCTCAGACCACGGAAACCGAAAAATGCGATTTTCGGTTTCCTTCATCTTCGCCCCCTTGCCGGGTCCGCGGATGGCGGTACATCCCTGTGCCACTGAACTTCGAACAACATCTCAATGACCGACTACAAAGCCACCCTGAACCTGCCGCACACGGAGTTTCCGATGCGCGGCAACCTGCCGCAGCGCGAACCGGCCACCCTGGCCCGCTGGCAGGAGCTGGACCTGTACGCCCGGCTGCGCGCCGAGCGCGCCGGCCGGCCGCGCTACGTGCTGCACGACGGCCCGCCCTACGCCAACGGCGACATCCACATCGGCCACGCCGTCAACAAGATCCTCAAGGACATCATCGTCAAGGTGCGCACGCTGGATGGCTGCGACGCGCCCTACGTGCCCGGCTGGGACTGCCACGGACTGCCGATCGAGCACGTGGTCGAGAAAAAACTCGGCAAGCCGGGCGACAAGGTCAGCGCCACTGAATTTCGCGCCGCCTGCCGCGCCTACGCCGCCCAGCAGGTGGCCGGACAGAGCACTGATTTTCAGCGCCTGGGCGTGATCGGCGACTGGAAACAGCCCTACCTGACCATGGCGCCGCAGACCGAGGCCGACATCCTGCGCGCGCTGGGCCGCATCGTGGCCAGCGGCTACGTGTCCAAGGGCGAGCGGCCGGTGCACTGGTGCCTGGACTGCCGTTCGGCGCTGGCCGAGGCCGAAGTCGACTACCAGGACAAGACCTCGCCGGCCATCGACGTGCGCTTCGCGGTGCTGGATCCGGCCGCGGCGCTGACGGCATTCGGCGTCGCGGACGGCGATCAGCCGATCAGCCTGCCGATCTGGACCACCACGCCGTGGACGCTGCCGGCCAACCAGGCCGTGGCCCTGAACGCCGACATCGACTACGTGCTGGTCGAGGCCGGTACCGAGCGCCTGATCCTGGCCGCGGGCCTGGCCGCCAGCGCCTGCGCCCGTTACGGCCTGGACGGCTGGCGCGAGCTTGGCCGCTGCCGCGGCGCGGCGCTCGAAGGCCTGCGCCTGCGCCATCCGTTTCTGGATCTGGACGTGCCGGTGATCCTGGGCGATCACGTCACCACCGAGGCCGGCACCGGCGCCGTGCACACCGCGCCCGGCCACGGCGCGGACGACTTCGCCATCGGTCGCGTGTATGGCCTGAAGGTCTACAACCCGGTCGGCGCCAACGGCTGCTTTCTGCCTGGCACGCCCTACGTCGAGGGCCTGCAGGTGTTCGCCGCCAACAAGGTCATCGTCGAGCTGCTGCGCGAGCGCGGCGCGCTGCTCGCCGACCGACCGATCCAGCACAGCTACCCGCACTGCTGGCGCCACAAGACGCCCACCATCACGCGCACCACGCCGCAGTGGTTCATCGCCATGGCGCACAACGACCTGCGCGGCCGGGCGCTGGCCGCCATCGCCGACACCGCCTGGACGCCGGCCTGGGGCGAGGCGCGCATCCACGGCATGATCGAAAACCGCCCCGACTGGTGCATCTCGCGCCAGCGCGTGTGGGGCGTGCCGATCGCGCTGTTCGTGCACCGTGTGACCGGCGAGCTGCACCCGCGCACCGCGGAACTCATCGAAGCGGTTGCGCAGCGTGTCGAACAGCGCGGCATCGAGGCCTGGTTCGAGCTCGACCCGACCGAGCTGCTGGGCGCGGACGCTGGCGACTACGACAAGGTGCAGGACATCCTGGACGTGTGGTTCGACTCCGGCGTCACTCACGCCAGCGTGCTAGAACGCCGCCCGGAGCTGGCCTTCCCCGCCGACCTGTACCTGGAAGGTTCCGACCAGCACCGCGGCTGGTTTCACTCGTCGCTGCTCACGTCGGTCGCCCTGCACGGCCACGCGCCGTACCGGGGCGTGCTGACACACGGCTTCACGGTCGATGCCGCCGGCAAGAAGATGTCCAAGTCCGCCGGCAACGTGGTGGCGCCGCAAAAGGTCATCAACCAGCTGGGTGCCGACGTGCTGCGGCTGTGGGTGGCGTCCACCGACTACAGCGCCGAGATGGCGATCTCGGACGAAATCCTGAGCCGCAGCGCCGACGCCTACCGGCGCCTGCGCAACACCGCGCGCTTCCTGCTGGCCAACCTGGTCGATTTCGACCCGGCCAGACACAGCGTGCCGCCGCAGGACATGCTGGCACTCGACCGCTGGCTGCTGCGCCGGGCAGCCGCGCTCGACACCGAGGTGCGCGCGGCCTACACGGCTTTCCAGTTCCACGAAGTCAGCCAGAAGGTGCACCACTTCTGCGCCGTGGACCTGGGCGCGTTTTACCTGGACGTGATCAAGGACCGCCAGTACACCTGTCAGGCCGACAGCCCGGCCCGGCGCTCGGCACAGACGGCCATGTACCACGTGCTTGAACTGCTGGTGCGCTGGCTGGCGCCGGTGCTCAGCTTCACCGCCGAGGAACTGTGGCAACACCTGCCGGGCGCGCGGGAAGACAGCGTGCTGCTGGCCGAGTGGCATGCGCTGCCGGCCTTGCCGGATGTGGCCACCGAAGTGCTCTCGCCGGCCGAGTGGGAACACCTGCGCGACATCCGCGATGTGGTGAATCGCAAACTCGAACGCCTGCGCGTGGCAGGCGCGATCGGTTCCGCGCTGGACGCGCAGGTCGACCTTTACGTCGAAGCGCACGACCAAGCGCTACTTGAAAAACTCGGTGACGAACTGCGCTTCGTGCTGATCTGTTCGTACGCGCGCCTGCATGACGCTTCGGCGTATCCGGCCGCGGTGGATTCGGACAACGAACCGGAGGTTTCCGGCGGCGCACGCCTGTGGCTGACCGCGCAGGCCAGCGAACACCCCAAGTGCGTACGCTGCTGGCACCACCGCGAAGATGTCGGCTGCAACCGCGAGCACCCCGAGCTGTGCGGCCGCTGCGTCGAGAACGTGGCCGGCCCCGGCGAGCGGCGGCAGTTCGCCTGATGGGAATCCGTCTCGCGCTCGCCGTGCTGGTTATCGCGCTGGATCAGGCCAGCAAGCTCGCCGTGCTGCGCCTGCTGCGGCCGTACGAGACGATGCCGCTGGTGCCCGGCTTCAACCTCACGCTCGCCTTCAACCGCGGCGCGTCGTTCAGCTTCCTGGCCGAGGCCGACGGCTGGCAGCGCTGGCTGTTCAGCGGCATATCCGCGGTCGCCGCAGTGGTGATCATGGTGCTACTGCGACGCACCTCGCCCGCCGATCGGCTGAACGGTTACGGCCTGGCGCTGGTACTGGGAGGTGCAATCGGCAACCTCGTGGATCGCCTGCGCCTGGGACACGTCATCGACTTTTTCGACGTCTACTACCGCGCCTGGCACTTCCCGGCCTTCAACATCGCCGACAGCGCCATCACCATCGGCGCCGCACTGCTGGTGCTGGGCATCAAACGGCAGGGCGGCCGCCACTGATCTGCAAGTGAATGGTGGGCGGTCTGGGAATCGAACCCAGGACACGCGGACTGCGCCTTTCTCAATGGCCAGGACATTCGGGCTGCCGATGGTCACGCGCAGGCCGGCGCCGCCACGTGCGCGAGGGCGTGCCCAGCGCCAGGGGGCAAACCATCCAATGGGATGCGAAGGCCACACCTGATCGGCGCATTGCCGCGCCGCAACCCCTGGGTTTTTTCGTCGCCGACATCGGCCAGCGGGCGCCTGCAAGAACCGAACATTGCCCACGGGCGCGCGCTGTCTGCTGCCGGCCTGCCGCATATCACGCTACACGGCCTGCGCCGATCGTTCGCAACGCTGAGCGAGTGGATAGAGGTTCCAACGGGCGTCACGGCGCAAATCATGGGCCACAAGCCGTCCGCGATCAGCGAGCGCCATTACAAGCGGCGGCCGGTGGACCTGCTGCGCGTGTGGCACGAACGGATCGAAGCGTGGATTCTGGAACAGGCCGGCATCACGTTTGACGCCAGTGCCCCGCGCTTGCGCGCAGTGGTGTGAACCCATCGCCAGCAGGTTGTAATCCCAAGCATGACAGCGTAATCTACTGCATTACATGATCCAATCCTTTCGCCACCGTGGGTTGGAGCTGTTTTTCACCCGCAACGATTACCGGGGTATCCCGGCGCAGTTCGCGGCCCGGCTGGAACGGATGCTTGACCGCCTGGACGCCGCTCAGCGACCGGAAGACATGGTCCTACCCGGCTACCGGTTCCACGCGCTCAAAGGCAACCGATCGGGCACCTACGCGGCGAGCGTGTCGGGCAACTGGCGGCTTACCTTCCGCTTCGAGGGCGAGCACGCCACACACGTTGATCTGGAGGATTACCACTGATGCACAGCCTGAGAGATTCCCGTCGCCGGCCGACTCATCCAGGCGCGGTGCTGCGGGAAGACGTACTGCCGGCCCTGGCGATGACACAGGGCGAGTTCGCCCGCCGGCTGGGCGTATCCCGCCTGACGGTAAGCGACCTGCTGCACGAAAAGCGGGCGCTTTCCGCCGAGATGGCCGCGCGCCTGGGCAAGCTGCTGGGCACCACGCCGGAATCGTGGCTTGCCATGCAGACCGCCCTTGACCTGTGGATGGTGGACGCCGACCGCCTGGCCGACGTGGAGCCGATACAGCCCGAAGCCGCCTGATCGTTTGCCGCGCCTGGGCTGATCCCCGCAAAGCCGATTACTGAGAAAAATATGGTGGGCCGTCTGGGAATCGAACCCAGGACACGCGGATTAAAAGTCCGCTGCTCTACCGACTGAGCTAACGGCCCCGTGGGGCAGCCCGGATGGGCCAAATGAGATGCGGTCAGGCGGGGAAGTAGACCGTGGGATCGGCCACGTCGGCGGCGCGAAAGCCGTCCGCCCGCAGGCGGCAGGCATCGCACTGACCGCAGGCGCGGCCGTGCGGGTCGGCATTATAACAAGACACCGTCAGCCCATAATCGACGCCCAGCGCCTGACCGCGGCGGACGATGTCGGCCTTCGACAGGTGCAGCAGCGGCGCCTCGATGCGCGGCGCCTTGCCTTCCACGCCGGCCTTGGTGGCGACCGCCGCCAGGGCCTGGAAGGCGTCGATGAACGCCGGCCGGCAGTCCGGGTAGCCGGAATAGTCGACCGCGTTGACGCCCACAAAAATGGCCGATGCCGCCAGCACTTCGGCGTAACCGAGCCCGATGGCGAGAAACACCGTGTTGCGGGCCGGTACATAGGTTACCGGGATGCCGGCGCTGGGCGCCGACGGCACGTCGATCGACACATCGGTCAGGGCGGAGCCGCCGATGGCATCCAGGTTGACCGAGACCGTGCGATGGCTGGCCGCGCCCCCGGCTGCGGCCACCCGCGCCGCCGCGAGCAGTTCGGCACCGTGGCGCTGGCCGTAGTCGATGCTCAGCGCATGACAGGCGTAGCCATCGGCGCGCGCCATGGCCAGCACGGTGGCGGAATCGAGCCCACCGGACAGCAGCACGACCGCCGGGCCACGCGCCAACTCACTCATCGGCCCGGCACCTCGCCCCACAGCAGTTTGTGCAGTTGCAGTTGCAGGCGATAAGCCAGGCGGTCGGCAAGCATCCAGTCGGCCAGCACGGCCGCGTCGAGCCGCCCATGCACTGGCGAGAACAGCACGCAGGCCCGGCGCGCGATGTCGTATCGGGCGGCGGTTGCCACTGCCCATTCGTAGTCGGCGCGATCAGCCAGCACGAACTTCACCTGATCGCCCGCCTGCAGCAGGTTCAGATTCGCATACAGGTTGCGGGCGCACTCGCCGGAGGATGGCGTTTTCAGGTCGAGCACGCGCACCACGCGCGGGTCGACCGCCGCCACGTCGAGCGCGCCGCTGGTTTCCAGCGACACCGGGTGACCTGCGTCGCACAAGGCGCGCAGCAAATCCAGACACCCCGCCTGCGCCAGCGGCTCGCCGCCGGTGACGGTGACGTGCGAGGTCGCGAAGGCCGCCACGCGCGCCAGGATCGCCGGCAGTTCCACATACTCGCCACCCGTGAACGCGTAGGCGGTGTCGCAGTAGCTGCACCGCAGCGGGCAGCCGGTCAGGCGCACGAACACGGTCGGCACACCGGCCGTGAGGCCTTCGCCCTGGATGGAATGAAAGATTTCGGTGATCTTGAGGCGGACCGCTGGTGGGGCGGTCGGCGCGGGAGGGGCGTGTACGGCCATTGCCAACCAGCCGGGAAGCGGCTCAGACGCCCTCTTCCTTCATCCGGCTCAGACGATTCTCGGCCAGCCGGGCGGCCGGGCTGTTGGGCCAGTTGGTCTTCAGGCCGGTCAGCGTCTGACGGGCGGCGGCGAACTGCCGGCGCTCATACTGGATGTAACCGACCTTGAGCAGGGCATCCGCCGCCTTGGGTGACTGAGGATACTCGGCCGCAACGCGCTGGAATTCGGACTGCGCCCGGTCGAACTGGCGCGTGACGTAGTAGGCCTCGCCGATCCAGTACTGGGCATTGGCAGCCAGAGTGCCACCCGGGTATTGCTTCAGCTGCGCCTGGAAGCCGGCGATGGCGTCCTCGTAACGACCAATCCGCAACAAATCCGACGCCGCCCGATAGGCAGCCTGCTCACCGCCGGCATTCGCTGCCGTAGGGGCCGGCGCAATGGAAGCCACTTGCCCGGCGGGCGACGGCGCAGCGCCCGTCGCTACTTCCGGTTCTGCGTTCTGCACGGGTGCGACGGGCCGTTCCACCGGTCCGGGGTCTGTTGCCGGTGCTGCTGGCAAGGCCCGGGATGATGGCGCCGGTGCGTCGCCGCCCATTGCATCGGCCGGCGGCGGGACATCCGATGCCCCTTCGTCGCCCGGCGGCGGCCGGGTGGCGCCGGCTGGCGCACCGCCCGGCTCCAGCGCGCTCAGGCGGCCGTCGAGGTCCAGATAAAACTCGCGCTGGCGTTTTTGCAGTTGCTGCACCTGGTTGGCGGACTCCTCCACCATGCCGCGCAACTGGCGCAGTTCGGCCTGCATCTGTTGCAGCTGGATGACCAGCTGCGCTTGGCTCTGGCCAGTCCCCGCGCCGGCCGAACCGGCCGCCTGCTCCAGCGCCCTCAGGCGCTGGTCGAAATCCTGGGGATTGGTCGCTGCCAACACCGGGCCGGCCCATGCCAGCGACAGCATCAATACGCCGCAGGCGCGGCCGGAACGGTGCAGCATCAATGATTACCGGGACGTGTAAACGATTTCCACGCGCCGGTTCTGCGACCAGCAGCTCTCGTCGTGGCAATCGGCAGCCGGCTTTTCCTCGCCGTAGCTGACGGTGGTGATCTGGCTGGCCGAGGCGCCCAGCGCCACCATCAGGTCGCGCACCGCATTCGAGCGGCGCTCGCCCAGCGCGATGTTGTACTCGCGCGAGCCGCGCTCGTCGGTGTGGCCTTCCAGGGTCACCGCGGCGCTCGGGTTGCTGCGCAGGTAGCCGGCGTGAGCTTCGGCCACGGACCGGTACTCGTCGCCCACGTCGTAGCGGTCAAGGCCGAAGTAGATCTTGCGCTGCGACAGCGGGCTGCTCGGATCATCCAGCGAACCCGCGCCAAAGCCGCTGCCGGCACCGGCGCCCTGGGTGCCATAGCCGTTACCGGCTCCCGCGGTCCCGCTCGCGCTGGTCGACGCGTCGCCGCCAGCCCGGGTGGTGGCCTTCTTGGCGCAGCCGGTGGCGGCCACGGCGGTCAGTGCAATCACGCACACATACAAAAACTTCTTCATGGGCAGAAGCTCCTCACGAGCGTTGGGGGATTGAATCAGGGCGTGGCGCTGAATGGCGACCAACCGGGTTCTCGCACTTTGGCCTGGGTGACGCCCAGGCGCTGACGGACATTGCCGTCGATCGAAACAGTGGCGAGCGCCTCGGCGCCACCTGTTTTTGTAGTATAGATGATGACCTGTCCGTTGGGCGCGAAGCCTGGCGATTCGTCAAGTGGACCATCGGTCAGTACGTCCAGGCGACGGCTCGCGATGTCGAGCACCGCGATCCGGTAGCCGCGCCCGGACGCCCCGTGCACCATGGCAATCTTGCGCCCGTCGGGCGACACCGCCGGGCGGGTGTTGTAGTTGCCATCGAACGTCACCCGCTCCTCGGCGCCGCCGCTGGCCGGCACGCGATAGACCTGCGGTCCGCCGCTGCGATCCGACGTGAAGTAGATGTAGCGCCCATCCGGCGACCAGGTCGGCTCGGTGTCGATGGCGTAGTGCTGGGTCAACCGACGCGGCGGGCCACCGCCCAGGTCCATGACGTAAATATCCGGATTGCCGTCCTTGGACAACACCATGGCCATGCGACCGCCGTCGGGCGAAAACGCCGGCGCGCCATTCAGACCCGGAAACGACGACACCAGCTGACGCGCGCCGGAACTGACATCCTGGCGAAAGATGGCCGCCCGGCCGTTGGCATAGGTGGCGTAGGCCACGAAGCGGCCATCCGCGGACCAGGTGGGCGACAGGATCGGCTCCTGCGTGCGCAGCACCGTGGTCGGGTTATAGCCGTCCGCATCGGCCACCTGCAGCTCGTAGTTGTTGCCGACCTGCGTGACATAGGTCACGCGGGTGTTGAACACGCCACGCACGCCGGTGATGGCCTCGTAAATCAGATCGGCGATGTGATGCGCCAGCCGACGCTTGCTGGCCGGCGCCACATCCGCAAAACGCGCGCCCGTCATGCGCTGACCGGTGGCAACGTTGAAAAGCTCGAACTCGGCCGTGAAACGGCCATCCGGCTGCGGCAACATCCGCCCAATGGTCAGGTACTGGGCCATCACCAGTTTCCAGTCCCGAAAATCGACCTGCGCCGCCTCGGTCGGGCGGGCCAGCAGCTGGTCATCCGGCACCAGACGGAACTGGCCGGAGCGAGCCAGGTCGGCACCGATCACGGCATGAATGGCGTCCGCGCCGCCGTCGTTGGCGTAGGGAATGACGGCGATGGGGATGGTCTGCGCGGCGCCCTGCGTGATCTCGATGCGCAGCTCGGCGCGCGCCGTGCCGACCAGGGCCAGCAGCAGCAGGCCGACTGCCCGCAGTTCAGCCCACATCCGCCTTGAACTCGAAAATGAAGTTTCGGAAATGTTCATTGAACAGCCTGATATCCGTTGGAACCTGTAAGGGTGATGCCGCCATCACCGCCTGCTCGACCGAATCGACGAATGCCGGGTCATCGCCGCAACTGACCACCTGCGCGCTGATGACCTCGCCACTGGGCAACAGCTTCACGCGCAGCTCGCAGCGCAGACCGGGTGGCCAGTTCAGGGGCTTGCGCCAGCGCGCCTGCACCTGACGCTGGATGGCTGCCACGTAACCGTTGATCTGGTTGGCGCGCTCGGCGGCCCCCGCCGCGGCCTGGGCTGCCGCGGCATTATCCGCGGCGGCCTTGTCGGCTGCAGCCTTGTCCGCGGCTGCTTTGTCGGCCGCAGCCTTGGCGGCGGCGGCCTGGACGGCGGCTTTATCTGACGCAGCCTTGTCCGCTGCAGCCTTGGCGGCCGCCGCCTGGGCTGTGGCCTTGTCGGCGGCGGCCTTCGCGGTCGCTGCCTTGGCGGCCTCATCCTGCTGGCGCTTTTGCTCGGCCGCTTTCTGGGCCGCGCTCGCTTCCGCCTGTCGTTTGGCATCGGCGGCTGCTTTTTCGGCAGTTGTTTTTTCGGCTGCGGCCTTGGCGGCGGCCTTCTGCGCAGCGGCCTGGTCGGCAACCGCCTTGGCTGCCGCGGCTTTCTGCGCGGCAGCGGCGGCCTCGGCCTGCGCCTGCTGCTTTGCCTGCGCGGCCTGCTGGGCCGCCTCGCGTTCGCGCTGCGCCTGTTCGGCCGCCTTGGCGGCTGCTTCTTCCGCTTGCTGGCGTTGCTGGGCGGCGGCCTGAGCGCGCTCCTGCTCGCGTTCCCGCTGGCGCTGCAGGTCTTCGAGACGCCGCTGTTCTTCCTCGACCTTGGCCTCGCGCGCGCGGTCGGCCTGGGCCCGCGCCCGTTCGGCGGCGTCGATCCGCGCGCGGGCGGCGTCCAGGGCCGCCGGGTCGATCACTTCGGCCTCGATCGGCTGCCCGGCCGGGCGCACCGGCTCGTCCTTCCACAGGTCGATGCCGACCGTGAGTATCAGAATCAGTACAACGTGGGCCAGAACCGCCCAGAACAGGGGCCGGGACAGGCCGCCGGATGAACCGCGCCGCTTCGCCATGCCTCAGTCGGCCGCCTGGGTGATGAGGCCGACCTTCTTGGCGCCTGCCTGTTGCAGCAGGGCCATGGCGTCGATGACCGCCTGATAGGGGACCGCCTTGTCGCCGCGCACGACCACCGGCGCGTCCGGTGCCTTCTCCAGCGCCACGCGCGTCAGGGCGATAAGGCGCTCGGCATCCTCGGGCTTGCCTTTCTCGCTGCGGTAGGTCTCGAAGTCGAAGTAGTACAGGCCGTCCTTGTCCACGGTCACCTGAATGGGCGTCTGCTTGTCCTGCTCGACCTGCTCGCCTTGCCCGGTCTGGGCCTGCGGCAGGTCCACCTTGACGCCCTGCTCCAGCAGCGGCGTGGTGATCATGAAAATGATCAGCAACACCAGCATCACGTCGATGTAGGGCACGACGTTGATTTCCGCCACCACCCGGCCGCGCTTGCGGCGGCCCTGCGTCTGCGCCATGCCGGTCAGCCCTTCGCTGCGCCGCGGGGACTGAGCCCGGCGCGAAACGCGTGAGCCTGGCGTTGCAGCAGGCTCATGAAGTCCTCGATGAAGGCCTCGTACTGGCCGGCGCGGTGATCGACCACGGACGCGAAGCGGTTGTAGGCAATCACCGCCGGAATGGCGGCGAACAGGCCCATGGCAGTGGCGACCAGCGCCTCGGAGATGGCCGGCGCGACCAACGCCAGGGTTGGCTGACCGGTGGTGCCGAGTGACTGGAAGGCACTCATGATGCCCCACACGGTGCCGAACAGGCCGATGTACGGGCTGATCGAACCGATGGTTGCCAGGTACGGCAAGTGCTCGTCGAGCGCCTCCATCTCGCGCGACATGCCGGCCCGCATGCCGCGCTGGGCGGAATCGAGCGCCGCCTCGATCGGCAGGTGCGGCTGCTCGTACAGGTGCCGGAATTCGCGATAACCGCCGATGAACAGACCCTCGACGCTACCGGGCGGATAAACACCGCCGGCGGCCGTCCGGTAAAGCTCTTCCATGTCCTGACCGGACCAGAAACGCCGCTCGAAGGCTTCAATGGCCGCCGCCACCTGCGCAAACGCGCGCCGCTTGCGCAGCATGATGGTCCAGGAAAGTACCGAGGCCCCCAGCAGGATCACCATCACCGTCTTGACGACCGGACCTGCCCCCAGAACCAGGTGGGCAATGGATAGCTCGTTGGCCAATTAAAGCTCCGCAGGGGGTGTTCGAACGTGTGTGCTGCCGGTCATTGAGACCATTATCGCAGCGCGGAATTTTAGCAGCCGCTCGGGACTGGCCCCCGCTGCCGGCACAAATCAGTCGCCGAAGATGTCGTCCTGCGAAACGCCGCGCGCCACAGCCGGCGACAGGCCCAGGTACAGGCTGGCCGCCTCGGTGGCCACCCGCCCGCGCGGCGTGCGCATCAGCAGACCCTGCTGGATCAGGTACGGCTCGATCACGTCCTCGATGGTGTCGCGCGTCTCGCCGATGGCCGCAGCCAGGTTGTCCACGCCCACCGGCCCGCCGCCGAATTTCTGCAGCACCGCCGACAGCAGGCGCCGGTCGTTGCCGTCCAGGCCGCGCTGATCGACGCCCAGCATGGCCAGCGCTGCGTCAGCCACGGCGCGTGTCACGGCGCCGTCGGCGCGCATCTGCGCGTAGTCGCGGGCCCGGCGCAGCAGGCGGTTGGCGATGCGCGGCGTGCCACGCGAGCGGCGCGCCAGCTCGTGGGCACCGCCCTCGTCGAGCACAAAATCAAACAAGCGCGCCGCGCGCTGCACGATCAGGGTCAGCTCGTCCTCGGTATAGAACTCCAGCCGCGCCACGATGCCGAACCGATCGCGCAGCGGCGAGGTGAGCAGGCCCGCCCGCGTGGTGGCGCCGATCAGCGTGAACGGCGGCAGGTCGAGCTTGATCGAGCGCGCGGCCGGCCCCTCGCCGATCATGATGTCGAGCTGGAAATCCTCCAGCGCCGGGTACAGCACCTCTTCCACAGTGGCGCTCAGGCGATGGATCTCGTCCACGAACAGCACGTCGTTGGGGGCCAGGTTGGTCAGGATGGCGGCCAGATCGCCCGGCCGCTCGAGCACCGGCCCGGAGGTGGTGCGCAGGCCAACGCCCAGTTCGTGGGCAATGATGTGCGCCAGGGTGGTCTTGCCCAGGCCCGGCGGGCCGTACAGCAGCACGTGGTCCATGGCCTCCTTTCGGCCCTGGGCGGCGCCGATGAAGATGTCCAGCTGCTCGCGGATGGCCTGCTGGCCGACATAATCGGCCAGGCGACCGGGCCGGATGCCGCGCTCGACATGCACTTCCTCGACCGCTACCGGCTGGGGCTTGAGGATGCCGTCGCGTTCGATTGCCATGCCTTAGCCCCGCATCAGTCGCTTGAGCGCGGCCCGGATCAGGTCTTCGCTGGTCTGGCCGTCGGCCGTCAGGTCGCGCAGCGCGGCCCGCGCCTCGGTCGGCTTGTAGCCCAGCGCTTCGAGCGCGCTGGCGGCGTCCTGCAGGGCATCGCCACGCGGCGCCAGGGCGCTGGCCGGGGCACCGGCCATACGCCCCAGCGGCTCGCGCAGTTCCAGGATCAGGCGCTCGGCGGTCTTGCGGCCGATGCCGGGAATGCGCACCAGGCGCGCCGCGTCGGCGTCGGCAACGATGGCCAGCAGCTCGTCCACCGTCACGCCGGACAGGATGACCAGCGCGAGTTTCGCCCCGACGCCGCTGACCTTGAGCAACTGGCGAAACAGCGCCCGCTCGGCCTCGCTGGCAAAGCCGTACAGCAGCTGCGCGTCCTCGCGCACCAGCAGATGCGTGTGCAGCTGCACCGGCTCGCCGACCGCCGGCAGCCGATAGAAGGTGCTCATCGGGGCGTCGAGCTCATAGCCCACGCCGCCCACGTCCACCAGCAGCAGCGGCGGTGATTTGGCGAGCAGGGTACCGGCGATGCGTCCGATCATCGGCGCCGGCTGGTCTGGGTGAGCGGCACGCCGCTCGCCAAATGCTGCGCGTGGCACAGCGCACCGGCCAGGGCATCGGCGGCATCGACCCGCGGCAGGGCGGCCAGACCCAGCAGCCGACTCACCATGAACTGGACCTGGGCTTTGGCCGCCCGCCCGTTGCCGACCACGCTGAGCTTGATTTCCGCCGGCGTGTACTCGGCCACCACCACGCCCGCCACGGCTGCCGCCACGATGGCGGCGCCGCGCGCCTGGCCGAGCTTGAGCGCGGAAGCAACGTTGTGCTGCACGAATACGTTCTCGATGGACACCGACGTCGGCTGAAACTCGGTGAGCAGTTCGGTGATGCCGTTGAAGATGCAGGCCAGGCGGGCGTCGAGCGGCCCCGGGTCGATGCGGATGACGCCGCTTTCGACGTACTGCGCGCGCCCGCGCTGGGCGTCGATGAGTCCGAAACCGGTCAGTCGCGAGCCTGGATCGATGCCGAGTATGCGCGTCACACGGACTCGTCAGGCGAGCGCGGCCAGCGCCTCGTCCGAGAACTCCGCGTTCGAGTGCACCTGCTGCACGTCGTCGAGGTCTTCGAGCGCGTCCAGCAGTTTGATGACCTGCAGCGTCTGTTCCGCGTCCAGCTGCACCGACGTAGTTGGCCGCTCGGCCAGCTCCGCCGACTGCGGCGTAACGCCCAGCGCCAGCAGCGCCTCGCGCACCTCGTGCAATCGGTCGAAGGCAGTCAGCAGTTCGATGCTGCCGTCCTGGACCAGCACGTCGTCGGCACCGGCTTCGAGCGCCAGCTCGTAAGCGCGGTCCTCGGCAACGCCCGCCGGCAGCACGATGCTGCCACGCGCCTCGAACAGATACGCCACCGAGCCGTCCGTACCCAGGTTGCCGCCGCGCTTCGAGAACAGGTGGCGCACCTCGCCGACCGTGCGGTTGCGGTTGTCGGTCAGGCAATCGACCATCACCGCCACACCGCCCGGACCGTAACCCTCGTAGCGCACGGCCTCGTAGTTGTCCCCGTCGGTGCCGCCCGCGCCGCGCTTGGTGGCGCGCTCGATGGTGTCGCGCGTCATGTTGGCCGCCAGGGCCTTGTCGATGGCGGTGCGCAGGCGCGGGTTGGTGGCCGGATCGCCGCCGCCGCTGCGGGCGGCGGTGGTCAGCTCGCGGATCAGCTTGGTGAACAGCTTGCCGCGCTTGGCGTCCTGCGCCGATTTGCGGTGCTGGATGTTAGCCCATTTGGAATGGCCGGCCATGACGGGAATCGCTATGCAGATTAGGGGGTTGCAGGTTTCTTGAGAGCCGTGCGGATGCCCAGTTCCCGCAGCTGGCTATCGTCGACCGTCGAGGGCGCATCCGTCAACGGGCAGGACGCGCGCTGCGTCTTGGGGAAGGCGATCACATCGCGGATGGAACTCGCGCCCGCCATCAGCATCACCAGCCGATCGATGCCAAAGGCCATACCGCCGTGCGGCGGGGCGCCATAGCCGAGCGCCTCCAGCAGAAAACCGAACTTGGCCTGCGCTTCTTCCTCGCCGATGCCCAGCAGGCCGAACACGGCCTGCTGCATGTCCGGCCGGTGGATGCGGATCGAGCCGCCGCCGATCTCCGAGCCATTGAGCACCATGTCGTAGGCACGCGACAGGCAGTGCCCCGGATTGGCCAGCATGGCGTCCGTGTCGGCCACCTGCGGGGCGGTGAACGGATGGTGCAGCGCCTGCCAGCGGCCGTTGTCCGGGTCGTGCTCGAACATCGGGAAATCGACCACCCACAGCGGCTTCCAGCCACCGTCGAGCAGGCCAAGATCGTCCGCCAGCTTGCCGCGCAGCTGGCTCAGATAGCCATTGACGACGCTCGCCTTGTCGGCGCCGAAGAACACCACGTCGCCCACCGTGGCGCCGACCCGCTCCAGGATGGTTGCGATGGTCTCGCCGCTCAGGAACTTGACGATCGGCGATTGCCACTCGACGCCGCCGTCCGCGCCTTCAGCCAGCCGGATATAGGCCAGGCCCTTGGCGCCGAACTGCTTGACGAACTCGACGTAGTTGTCCAGATCGCGCCGGCTCATGCTGGCGCCGCCACCGGGCACGCACAGGGCGGCCACGCGGCCTTCCGGATCGTTGGCGGGGCCGGAAAAGACCTTGAAATCGGTCGCGCGCAGCAGGTCGGAGACCTCGACCAGCTCCAGCGGATTGCGCAGGTCCGGCCGGTCGATACCGAAGCGGGACATGCACTCCGCGTAGCTCATGCGCGGCAGCGGGTTTGGCAACTCGACGCCCATCACTTCCGAAAACAGCCCACGGATCATGGTTTCCATGATGGCCATGAAGGCGTCCTCGTCCAGGAACGACACCTCGATGTCCAGCTGCGTGAACTCCGGCTGGCGGTCGGCGCGCAGGTCCTCGTCGCGAAAGCAGCGCGCTATCTGGAAATAGCGGTCCAGGCCGCCCATCATCAGAATCTGCTTGAACAGCTGCGGCGACTGCGGCAAGGCGAAAAAGCTGCCCTGATGCACGCGGCTGGGCACCAGGTAGTCACGTGCGCCTTCCGGCGTGGCGCGGGTGAGGATGGGCGTCTCGACCTCGATGAAGCCATCGGCCTCCAGAAAACGACGCAGCCAGCCGCTGACCCGTGCCCGCAAACGCAGGCGGTCGAGCATGGCAGGGCGGCGCAAGTCGAGGTACCGGTAGCGCAGGCGCTTTTCCTCGTGGACGTCGTCCTCGTCGATCTGGAACGGCGGCGTCTGGGCGGCGTTCAGCACCTCGATGTGGCTGGCCAGCACTTCCACCTCGCCGCTGCGCATGGCAGTGTTTTCGGTGCCCGTCGGCCGCCGACGCACCGTGCCCACGACCTTGAGCACGTACTCGGAGCGCACCTGCTCGGCGGTGCGAAAGGCGGCCTCGGTGTCCGGGTCGATCACCACCTGCAACAGACCCTCGCGGTCGCGCAGGTCGATGAAGATCACGCCGCCGTGATCGCGCCGACGATGCACCCAGCCGCACAGGGTGACGCTCTGCCCCAGGGCCGCGCTGTCGACCAACCCGCAATAAACGCTGCGCACTAGAGGCTCCGATGCTCGTTGACAGGACGACTGGCCACCACATCGCCCCCTTTCAGAAAATGCAAAAGGCGCCAGGCGAACGGGGCTACCCCCGCCTGCCTGGCGCCGCAGAATACCGCTTTAGTCGACCGACGCCGGACTCGCGGCCGGGGCTGGCGTGCTGGCCGCGCTGTCGCCGCCGGCCGGCGTGCTTGCCGGCGCGGGCGTCGTGGACGTATCGGACGAAGCGTCCGTGCCGCCCGTGCCGCCCGCCTCCTTGCGCGAGCCGCCCCGAAAATCGGTCACGTACCAGCCACCGCCCTTAAGCTGGAAGCCGGCCGCCGACACCTTTTTCTCGAAGGCCTCGGCCCCGCACGCCGGACACTGCGTGAGCGGCGACTCGCTGACCTTCTGCATTACTTCGCGCTGCGCGCCACAGGCGCGGCAGGCGTATTCGTAAATCGGCATTGAACCCGAATCCTCTTGCCTTTCCTCAGGCGGCGTGGGCCTTGAGGTATTCCTCGACAAACATCAGCCGGTCGTTGCCCCACCAGATCTGGTCATCAACCATCATGATCGGCACCCCGTACACGCCCCGGGCGTGCGCCGCGACCCGCGATGCCTCGTACGCCTTTTCGCCTTCGCGCGAGGACACATAGGACATGAAGGCATCCGCATCCAGGCCCACCTTCGTGGCCAGGCCGCGCAGTACGGCATCGTCGTTGGGGTCGATGCCGTCCGCCCACACCAGACGATAGGCTTCGTCTACATATTGGCGCGCCTTGCCCTTTTCAATGGCGTAGAAGGTGCCGATGTTCATGCGCCAGGCGTTCAGGCCCTTCGGAAACGTGAACGGCACACCGTAGTGCGCCGCCCAGCGGTTCAGGTCCTGCATCAGGGCGCGAATCTTGGCCGGCACCTGGCGGTTGGACGGCCCGTAGTTACCGGCCGCCAGCTTGGCGGTCGGAATGTCGATCGGGTGATAGCTCAGCTGGTAACCGTATTTGGCCACCAGGTCCGGCAACTTGATATTGCACAGATACGTGAACGGACTGGTGAAATCAATATAGAAATCAAGCACCTTGGACGCCATGTCTCGCTCCTGTGTGTAGTTGTTCAGGCTGCCCAGCCCATCACGTCGCGGTAGTACTCCCAGAAGCCGATGATGCTGCCCTCGGTCACCAGGTGCTCGACGTCCTTTGCCTGCTCGCCGCCCATGGCGATGTAGGACGTCTGGTCCTGATCGCGAATGATCGAGCGGTGGACGATCTCGACCGCCTCGCCGTCTTCCATGGAAATGAGGCCGGCCGGGCCAATCAGGTTGCCCTGCTTGTTGCGGATGGCCTGCATTTGCGCGTCGTCATCGGCATAGCCGAACTGCGTCCAGACCAGTTCGAACTTGTCCACGCCCCGCGGGATGATCTGACGCACCGCCAGCGTGTTGGAAATCTGCTGCACGACCAGGTTCGGGAACACGGCCAGGATCACCAGCGTCACGCCGTCGTCAAAATCCGGTCGGCCGGCCAGCAGCGACGGATCGGCCAGGGTGAAGTCGGCATTGAACGTGCGCGTGTCCTGGTAGGCGTCGAGCTTGCCCTCGTCGGTGCCCCGCATGGCGGTCAACATCGAGTGGCGGCGCCTGGCGTCCATCACGCTGACGCCCTTCTGGCTCGACCGGTACAGGCCAAACGTGCAGTGGAACAGGTGCAGCAGGCTGGCGTGGTAAGGGTCGCGGGTATTCTCGGCGTACAGCTTCCAGTTGCCGGCCACGTACTGGCGCTGGTCGCCCAGCACCGTTATCGGCCGGCTCATGATGCGGTCGATGGCCTTGCACGGCATCGGGCCCAGGTAGTCCTGAAGCGGCTCGACCGAGTCCGAAAACGTCGCGAACACCAGGCCGGCATAGGCATCGACGCGCAGCTTCTGCAGGCCGTGCTGCTTCATGTCGAAATCGGCCGGCATACCGCCCTGGCCGTTCAGGCCGCGCCGGAACGGCACGCCGATCAGGTTGCCCTCGAGGTCATACGCCCACTGGTGATAGACGCACTGGTGGTTCTGCACGTTGCCCCGCAGTTCGCGGCAGATCGCGGCGCCACGATGCGCGCAGCGGTTGACGTAGGCATGGATCGACCCGTCCTGGGCGCGGCTGACCACCACCGGCGTGTCGCCGACGAAGGTCGCCTTGTAGTCACCACTGGCAGGAATTTCCGCTTCAAGGGCGACAAACGACCAGTTCTCGCCCCGGAACAGCCGCTGCTGTTCAAGCTCGTACACGGCCGGGTCGGTGAAGACGCCGTAAGGAACCCGACTGCCGCCGGCCACCGGCCAGCGCAAATGCCCAAGGGCCGGTTCGCGTATTGCATTCATGGGGGGCCTCCGATCGAGCGCTGGCTGAACGACCAACACTGCGTGACTTAGAGCGGTGTCACCAGCAGGTTGGGAATCCGGTAGGTATCGAACACCACCACCTTACGCTTGAAACGCAGCCCGTCGGGCGTGGCGACGATCCGGTCCAGGTACTTGCCGGCATTGAAGACCTTGGTGTCGCCCTCGACCAGCGTCTGCAGCACCACGTAATTGCTCTGCACGACGACCTCGCCGTCCTGCACGCCCTTGACGTTGACGTTGCTCAACAGGTGGCGGGAGTAGTGCCTGGCATAGATGTTGGCATGCCGCAGCGCCACCACGCGGTCGCGCAGCATGCCGCGGCTGTCGCAGTACATGGCCGAGGTCGGCAGACCGCGGTCGGCGTTCTCGCGCGCGATCACCTGATAAAGACAATCCTCGACGAACAGATCGGGCCAGTCTTCGAGCCGGTCATCGTCGATGCACTCGACGTAATCGCTCAGCAGCTTGTTGACCTGGTAGTGCAGATCGGCCGGAGCCAGTGCGGAAAGATCAAGCATTGCCAAACCCAAAGCCGTTTTTCAAAACTCCACAACGCCTGATCAGGCTGCCGGACGCTGGATGCACACATCGCCATCGACCACCGTCACCGGGTAGGTCTGCAGCGGCACCACGCACGGAAATGCCGTCGGCTCGCCGGTGCGGATATTGAACCGCCCGCCATGGAACGGGCATTCGATCTCGTCGCCCTCGACGTAACCGTCCGTCATCCAGGCCATGCCGTGGGTGCACATATTGTTGCTGACGTAGAACTCGCCTTCGAGGTTGTACACCGCCAGCGCGGGCATGCCATCGGCATCCACCTGCATCGCCTGCCCCGGCGCTACGTCCTGCGTCTTGCACAACTTGATCAAATCAGACATGTCTTCCCCGTAACTGATGCGGCGGCGGGCGCCAGGCACCCGCCGCGTTTACCTCAGGCCTCGACCGGCTTGGCGACGGCGTGAGACTTGCCATCACCGAACACGAACGCCGGCCGGAACACGTAAATCATGGCCGGAATCAGCAGCAGCGAGGTGATCGCTGACACTGACAACCACAGCGCCATCAAAAGTCCCATCTCGGCCTGGAACTTCAGCGACGAGGCGTACCAGACCAGCACGGCGGCAATCATGGTGCCGCCGGTGATCAGCACGCCACGGCCGGCGGTGCGCAAGGACCCGCGGATGGACGTCATGACGTCACCGGTCTCCTCGAAGCGTTCCTTCACGCCGTCGACGATGTAGAACGCATAGTCTACGCCCAAGCCAATACCCAGCGCAGCCACCGGCAGCGTATTGATGTTCATGCCGATGCCCTTCCAGGCCATGAACGCGAAGGTGATGGTGTTGGCCATGATCACCAGCGGCATGTAGAACAGCCCGGCCACGGTCGAGCGGTAGGCGATGGCCGACAACACGAACAGTGCCAGCAGCGCCAGCGCGATGCTTTCGACCTGACGCGCAAACACTTCCTCGTTAACCGCCGCCAGAACGCCGACCAAGCCGCCCGCCAGACGGTAATGGGAATCTCCCGGCAGCGGGTTTGCCTTGACGTACTCGTCGATACGCGACACCGCGGTGCGGATGGTGTCGCCCTTGTGGTCGCGGAAGAACATGGTCACGGCACCGTCCTTGAAGTCGGTGTCCACGAAACGGTCCATGTCGCCCGGATCGGTGCCCTGCATGAACATGAACAGCAGCTCGCCGTTGATGTCGGCGCTCGGACCAAGCTCCTCGAAGCGTCGATTACCCTCGTGCAGGTTGGCGTTGACCGGGCCGATCAGGTCCACCACCGATACCGTGCCGCCGATCTGCGGCTGGGTTTCCAGGTAGCGCTGGAAGTTGTCGATGTTTGCCAGCAGGCCCGGCTCCTTGAGCGCGTTCGGTGCCGCGCCTTCGAGCACCACGAACATCTGGTCGCTGCCCTGGAACGTGTCGTTGATTGCCTTGGCATCCACGTTGTACGGGTGGTTTGGCCACAGCAGCGGTGTTCCCGGCAGGGCGTCGCCCACGGTCACGCGCGTCGCGTAAAAGCCGGACACCAGCAGCACGCCCAGGCCGATCAACACCACCACGACCGACCGGCGGCCCAGCACCAGCGTTCCGCACAGATTCAGTATCGGGCGCAGCAACCAGCGGTTGGTATCGATCGGGAATGCCGTCGCGTGAGGTTTGGTCACCCACGACAGCAGCGTTGGCACCAGCACCATGGCCGATACCGCGATCGTGCTCAGCCACACTGCGCCGACAAAGGCCGTCTTCTGCAACAGCGGCATCGGCATGGCGGCGACGATGGCCACCGCCACTGCATCCACGACCACTCCCAGCATGCCCGGCCGGAACAGGGCCACCAAGGCCCTGGCCGCGGCCTGTTTGGGCAGGTAGCCACGCTCGAGCCTCTTGTCCAGGACTTCCGGTTCCGCGCGACCGAGTGTCGACACGCCCGGCACGACATAGCCGCGCTCAAGTTCGTCGTCAAAGGCAGCCAACATCTGCACCGCATGCGAGATGGCACGGGCCGTCACCAGGAACGCCACCACGATGATGAGCGGATCGAAATTGACATGAAAAAGGCTGGCGATGCCCAGCGACCACAGCGCGCTGACCACACCGGCCAGCATCGGCAGCAGCACGCCCCGCAGCGTGCGCACGGTGATGAACAGCAGCACCGCCATGATGCCGATGGTGATCAGGAACAGATGGAAGGTCTCGGGCAGGTAGTGCACCACCCAGCCGGTCAGCAACGGTTCGCCGACCACACGCACGCGCACGCCGTCGCCGTTGTACTTCTCGGCGATCTTCATCACGCCGTCGTACAGCTTCGGGTAGTCGATGAGCCGATCGATGAAGTCGGCCGTCACCAGCGCCGAGTGCAGATCCGGCGACACGTAACGCCCATAGACCAGCGGACTGGCCAGCACCTGTTCGCGCAGCTGATCGATCTCGGCCTGATCCTTGGGCAGGTCCGGCCACATCATCGGCTTGGTCTCAATGCCGGCCGTGGACGAATTGATCGAACGGATCTTGCGCGACGCCAGCGAGATCACCTGGAACTGGTTGATGGCCGGCACCAGGTACAGATCGTCCGTGATCTGCTTGATCCGCTCCAGCACCTTGGGCTGGAAGATGTCGCCCTGCTCGGCCTCGACCATGATCGAGACGATGTTCGGACCACCGAAGCGCTCGTTGTACTTGTCGTTGATCTGGATGAACGGATGGCCCTTGGGCAGCAGGTCATGGAAGATCGTCTTGATTTCCACGTGCGCCGCGAAATAGGCGAACATCGCCGTAAGGGCGAGGATGAGCGACGCCACGAGCTTGCGCCGCTCGATACAGAACGTCGCGAAGCGTTCCACCCGACTGACCTGTTGCATTACCTGATCCTTGCTTGATTAAGTGCGTGCGGCTTGTAGCCTGGAGCGACAGGCTGGTGTCAATGGATACGCGGGCCGGACAGGGCCCACTGCCCCGCCTCCCAACGCCCGACATTGAGGCCAACCGTCACGAAACCGGCGCCGTGCCGGGCCAGCGCAATATGCCAGGCGAAATCGGCCGGGTTCACGCGGCCGACCTCCCAGTTCGAGGCGTCGGCGTCTCCGGTCAGCATCACACCCTTGTCGCCGACCGCGATCCACCGCGAACCGGTCCAGATCACATCGAACAGATGCCGGGACAGCCCCGGAATCGCCTCCTGTCGCCAGGTGGCACCCCCATCGTCCGTAGCCAGCACCACACCGCTCAACCCTACCGTCACGCCGTGCTGCGGGTCGCGAAACACGATGGACATCAGGCTCGCCTCGACGCCGGTCTGTCGCGGCTCCCAGGTCACGCCGTCATCGGCCGAGCACGCCATGCGCCCGAATTCCCCGATCACGCAGGCCCCGCCGGCGCCGTTGAACGCAATGTCGTTCCAGGCGACGTCATCCTCGGTCTGCGTCAGCCGCTCCCAGGTCTTGCCACGGTCGGCAGACCGCAGAATAACGTTGATTTCCGATACCGCCCATGCCCGACCCTGTGGATCCAGCCGCACCCGCAGCACCTTGCCGCTGCCGCCTTCCGATACCGGCAACTCGATCGGCTGCCAGGTCTTGCCGCCATCGGCGGTGACCAGTCCTTTGCCCTGGTTGGCAACGACCACGGCGTTTTGCGCGTCCCAGGCAGCGATCGACTGGAAGTTGGTCGACAAACCGGTCCGCTGCTGCGCCCAGGTCTTGCCGCCATTTTCGCTGCGGATGATCTTGCCGTCCTTGCCAACTGCCCAGACCACGTCGTCCACGACCGTCACGCCCAGGAAACGGTCCCGCGTCTCAATGACCGGCGGTTCGATGACGACCCGTGGCACCTCCAGCCGCACACGCGACAGAGCCACCAGGGCTACCACAACCAGGACGGGCGAGAGCAACGCCCAGATTTTCGCCGTCATCGACCGCTGCGCCATTTCCAAAGGCCTCATCTGAAAAAAAACCGTTTCGAAATGCGGCGCCCGCCGCCGCGGCGGGGCGCCCCGAAAAAAAAGCCGCCGCAAAGGTGCGGCGGCCTCACATGAAATTACCGGGTCAGCATACGCCCCCCGGCGTCAATCCTACTGCAGCATGCGCGGCAAGGCTTCCGGCGTGTAATCCGCCTGCTTGGCGTCGGGCGAGTTGAAATGAAAGCCCTCCGAGGCACCGAACGACGTCGCATGGAATCGCTGCACGTCCACCAGCAGCACATTCGCCACGCTGGGACCCGAACGGCCATCCTCCCACTTGAAGTCCTTGTAGCCGAGCTGGTTCGAGCGCCAGTGCTCGCCCTTGCGGTCGTACATGTCCTGCCAGTAGAACTTGGGCGCGCCCAGCGTGGCGCCCATGAAGGTGCGACGCAGGCTCACCAGATGATTGTTCTTTGGCCGCCCTTCGAGCTCGAAGACCTGCTGTATTTCGTAGTTGTCGGGCTGCATGTTCCAGTACGGGGCCTCATCAAGCTTGATGAAGGGGTATTTCGCGTGGCCGGACGCCTTCTCGTTCATGGCCGGCAGGATGGAGTGGTCGACCACCAGTGCCGGCCGTTTGGCCACCAGCTTCCAGCTGTCATACCAGGTCGGGTCAAGATTCAGGCCAAAGGTGTCGTCAAACAGCAGGTCGGTGCCCTGTACCGGGTCGGCCCAGGCACCCGACGACAGGCGACGCACGCGACGCAGGCTCTTCACATAGGCATACACATCCGGCAGCCGACCGTCAGTGTAGTTCACGGTCAGCAAGCCCAGGCCACGCGTGTCGTTGGGGTACACATTTACCAGCGCTTCGTATTTGGCAATCGTGTTGTCGAGCACCGGTGGCTCAGTCAGGCGGCCGGACATCAGGAAGCGCCGGTACACCCAGCCCTGCTCCTTCTCCAGGCCCTTCTTGCCGTCGATGATAAGGAAGTAAAGCGGGTTCAGATACAAGGCATCGCCCAGCCAGCCAACCCGCAGGGCGTTGTAAACCAGCTTGTAGCCGGCATCCGGATCGGCCACCTCGATATCCGGAAACGGCACGCCGGTGGTGTAGTCGACCAGGTGCTTGCCAGCGTCGAGCTTGGCTTCGCCCTTGTGTTTTGCGGTCAGTTCCAGCAATCCGCTGGTGACGTTGACCGGCTTGGCGTGGGTCAGGATCATGGTCACGCCGAACTGACGGATCATCTTCTGCTGTTCGCCGACGAGCAGGCTCTTGATCGGCTGACCCTCAAGGGTCTTGTCGAGCAGGCCATCAATGCTCGCCGCATTGAGCACCGTTCCCGGCGCCACTTCCTCGGCCGACACGGCGGCAACAAGGCCCACCGCCATCGCGCCCGCCGCCAGCAGGCGCGGCAGAAACTTCCTTTGCTTGTACATCCTTGCGTCTCCTCGGTCCAATGATTTTTGAATTGACTCCGATGGGCAGCCAGTCGCCCATCGGAGTGATCGTTGCCGATCGGGGGTCAGACCAACACCTCAGAACTGATACGTGATGCGCGCTACCAGCTGGTCACGGTTATGCAGCGTCCCCAAGGTGCGCGTCTTGGTGTCGATGCGGCCAAGGTTGTCCGTTTCCACGTGCGTGGGAAGGAATATGTCGGCTTCGAAGTGCACCCGCCAGTGGTCGCCGTACTGCAATTCCAGTGACGGGATCAGGAACGAGTCGAAGCTGCCCAGATCCACGCCCAGGGCGATGCCCGGCGTCACCGTGTCGTACTTGTACGGGAACACGA